>Ga0272440_1002166_pt1 | contig 15528 bp, 14 predicted proteins | sample SSMMMBAug17_FD_192440 | JGI IMG/M metagenome (GOLD analysis project Ga0272440, IMG submission 192440) | Marine sediment archaeal communities from Little Sippewissett salt marsh, Falmouth, MA, United States - SSM-MMB-Aug17 | ecosystem: Environmental > Aquatic > Marine > Wetlands > Sediment ... | reverse complement strand
CGTCGGGGTGAATACAAACAATAAGGACATGCTCATTTTACTTGATCGAACAAAAACAGAAGGTCGTGTAGAGACGTAGCATGCTACGTCTCTACAGTACAATTACCTCAAAACGAACAATCTCAATAAATGGGGAAGTTATTTTCAAAAAATTTCATAGAATTCCTAAATGCATTTTGAAATAAAGAGATTCAATATGGCAATCAAGCCATAGCGTAAATATTTATGATCTATTATTAAGTAAGGAGATGTTATGAGAAAGATTGTTTTAATTATCAGTATGTTTTTCCTGATGATTTCATCGGAATGTATGGCCGGTGAAACAGTCCGATTGACCAATGGTGAATGGCCGCCATATTTATCTGAAAGCTTGAAACATTATGGTGTTGCCAGTCATGTTGTAGAATCTGCATTTCAAAATGTTGGAATTACTGTGGAATATGGTTTTTTTCCCTGGAAAAGAGCATATACATTGGCACAGCTTGGCAAATGGGATGGTTCGGTTGTCTGGACCCCCACTGAAGAACGAAAGCAGGAGTTTTATTTCAGTGAGCCTGTTGCCAGCGATGTTACTGTCTTTTTTCATCTGAAAAGTAAACCTTTTGAGTGGAAAGATTATTCAGATCTCAAAAGTTTGAAAATTGGAGCAACGCTTTCTTATGACTATGGCGAAAGTTTTGCAAAAAATGAAAAAGATGGCACAATTAAAGTCGATAGAGCAGTCAAGGATGAAACTGGCTTCAAAAAACTGCTCGTAAAACGTATTGACATTTTTGCCTGTAACCTGGATGTTGGATACAGTTTGATTCACAAGATGTACCCTATTGAGACAGCCAGCCTGTTTACCAATAATCCGCGCCCAGTGAAAGAAGCGCCTCTTGTATTACTTTTATCCAAAAAACTGGATAAAAATAAAAAAATGGTTGAAAAATTCAATCAAGGTTTGAAACAATTAAAAGAATGTGGTAAATTTGATGAATATTTTGATGCTTCCCGCCGTGGTGAATATAAAAAATAAATTGAACCTTTTTTTGATTGTATCACAACTCTAATTGTGCTAGACATTCTACTTACATGTTCAAAATCAATCAAGATCGTAATTGGAATAAATTTGAATTCGTTCAGATTTATTCACATGCCATTTAAGGATTGTAAAGTGAAAAATAAAGCAAACGTTTTACCAGACTTTCCCATGGGGGGAGTTCATCCCCCGGAGAGAAAAAATCTAACAGAGAACCTTCCCATTGAAACCATGCCTGACCCATCCAAAGTTGCCCTGTTTTTAAAACAACATGTTGGCTATCCAACAGAAGTCATGTTCGGTCTGCTCAGCGATCTTCATTCTCCAGACTATTATCTTGAGGACAATATATGTAAGGATGGAGCCTGTCGTCTGGATAATGCAGAGAAAAAACACGTCATAATCGGAGAGCTGATCGGATCAACACAAAATAAAATCGGGGCAAGCCTTCATTCTGGGATTAATGGTGTCGTTGATGGGGTCTTTGATACGATTCATCCGGTTTTGGGGAAATCACCGGCTATTATTGTTTCCAAAAATGGAGATACTTTCACGCCATCATTTTCTCCTAAAGACTGGACCCAGTATTCAAAAGAAGAGCTTCTGGCAAAAATAAAAGCTGCCGGAATAGTTGGCTTGGGCGGTGCAGGTTTTCCGGCTGATATCAAATTAAATGTCAAACCCGACATCTTTTTGGATACTTTAATATTAAATGGATCGGAATGCGAACCTTACCTGACATGCGACCATCGGGTGATGGCCGAATACCCAAAGGATATTGTCGAAGGTGCAAAAATTATCCTGAAAATACTGGGAATTACCCGATGTGTAATTGGTATCGAGGACAACAAGCCTGATGCAATCAAAGCATTAGAGAGTGCAGTTGCCAATGATCCAAACAAAATGGGATTTGATATCTTTATTCAGCCCCTGACTGTCAAATATCCACATGGATCCGCCGATCAGATCATGCAAAGCATTACAGATCGTGTCAGGCCATCAGGAAAGCGTTCATCATCTATCGGTATTATTGTTCAGAACGTGTATACGACCAAAACCATTTATGATGCAGTTGCGTTGGACAAGCCTTTATATGAACGCGTGGTTACCATTTCAGGACGTGGCATTGCAAGACAGGCCAATCTCCTGGTGAAAATTGGCACACCTCTTATCGAAATTGTTGAATATCTGGGCGGAACCACAAAAGATCTTGCAAAAATTGTTATTGGGGGACCAATGATGGGTGTGGCGGTTTCCAGCTTGAATGTGCCTATTACAAAAACGACATCAGGCATTTTGTTTCTTACGCGTGAGGAAATTGGTGAAGATCAGAAATATGGTCCATGTATCCGATGTGGCTTTTGCCTGGATGCCTGTCCCATGGGATTGGAACCAAATAACATTGGAGTTTTTGTCGAGGCTGGAAAAGGGGCGGAATGTGAGCAATTTGGATTTTCAAAAGATTGCTTTCAATGCGGGAGCTGCGCATTTGTCTGCCCGGCAAAGCGGCCATTGGTTCAATTTATTGGACTCGCTCAAATAAAGGTCGAAGAGGCCAAAAGGAAAGAAGAGAATTAACATGAATTCATCCACACAAATCGTTGAAAGACCGTATTATAAGAACCTATCGGTGTCTTTTTCGCCACATGTTCGCGCCAGTGTCTCCACAGAGCGAATCATGTGGACAGTGGTGGCATGTTTGATGCCTTCACTGATTTTATCCATGTTTGTGTTCGGCATTCAAACATTGGTTATCACTGCTGTCAGTGTAATCAGTTGTGTGTTGACTGAAGCCATTTCTCAAAAACTTCTCAAACAACCCATTACTATTCATGATGGCAGTGCTGTCATTACAGGTGTGCTTATGGCGTATGTCATCCCACCGGGGGTACCTGTGTGGATGCCTATTCCGGGCGCAATCATGGCAATTTTTATTACCAAAATTATCATGGGTGGATTGGGATTCAATGTTTTCAATCCAGCACTGATGGGACGTGCATTATTGATGGCCAGTTATCCAGTGGCCATGACTGCTGGATGGGTGACACCTATTAGAGATTTAACATTGGGGCGCTATTTCAATGCCGGCGTTGATGCTGTGTCTTCAGCCACCCCATTGTATGTTCTGAAACATTATGGCATAAGCGGACTCATTGATAAATTTGGCTCATTATCCACCATGTATTTTGATTTCTTTTTTGGTTTCAGTCCCGGATGTATTGGTGAAACGTCTGCCTGTGTGTTAATTGTTGGTGGCCTCATCCTATTATATAAAGGATACATATCCTGGCATATTCCTGTATCGGTAATTGGATCGACTGCATTGTTTACATGGATTTTTGGCGGGGAAACATGGTTTTCTGGCAATCCAATTCTTGCAGTACTGTCAGGCGGCGTCATTCTGGGGGCCTTTTTTATGGCAACAGATTATGTAACATCTCCAAACGAAAAACGTGGTCAAATGATCTTTGGTGCAGGCATTGGTGCTTTGACAGTTCTCATTCGTTTGAAAGGGGGATACCCGGAAGGCGTCTGTTATGCTATTTTATTGATGAATCCACTTGTTCCTGCATTAGATCAGTGGTTCAGACCCAAACGTTTTTCTGAAGGTGCATTATGAAAGAAATAGTAAAAATTACAATTGGATTGACACTGACATGTCTGATCGCTGCAGGCATTATGGGCGGTGTTTTCATTATCACAGCAAAAGCAAAAAAGCATAACGAATATCTTAATTTCAAAGAAAATATGCTGACCTTGCTGGGATATAATCAAACCAATCCCGCTCCTGATTCACTTCAGCTTTGTACAGTGTATCGATATTTAATATATCAGGGGGATAAAACCGCATTGGGATATGTGCTTCCTGTTAAAGCAAAGGATACCCATGACATTCGCTATCAGTTTATTCGGGTGAATATTCAAGGTCAGTTTATTGATCAATTTGATCTAAACATAGATACCGCTCAATCCAATGATAGCAATGATCGCGAAAAAGCGATTGCATCAGTTTTACCGAAAGATGTCAACCAACTGATATTTGCGGATAGATTTATTGTTGCAACAAACGACAATAAACGACTGGCATATCTATTGCCTGGCAAGACGCCTGGCTTTAAGACTCATATCAATTTTATGTTGGCGCTGGATTCCAAATATGCCATTGTTGGTTTGCAAGTGTTGGAACATCAGGAAGACCCCGGCCTGGGGGCTGAAATTGAACAGGAATACTTTAAAAATCAATTCACTGGTAAAGATTCTGAGCGATTGAAAACGCTGAAAGTTATCAAAGAGCCGATTCCTGATGAACAATTAAAATTTTTGGAGAAAGCAAAATGGGCGAATAATGCCTACTCTAAAAATGATATTCAAACCTTACAAAAAAAATATCAGGATAAAGATATCTGCGCAATTACTGGTGCGACCATATCCAGCGTTGCAGTGCTCAATGGGGTTAAAAACGTGGTGACAAAATTTGTGTACCGAGTGAAAATTCTTGAAAACATCATTGCAAAACAAAATATATCTGTCGCGTTTTAAGCCATGATTAACAAAAACAAAAATTAATAAGGAGACGCCCCTTGATAGAAAAAAATAAAAGCTATGGCAATATATTAGTAAATGGGATTTTAAATGAAAACCCCATTTTTCGTCTGGCATTGAGTATGTGTCCGGCTGTGGGAATCAGCACCAATGTGATGAATGGCGTATTGATGGGTATTGCTGTTTTGTTTGTTCAATTTTGTTCCAGTTTGACAATCTCCCTGGTTAAGAATTACATTCATCCCCGAATCAGAATTCCCACCTATACCTTAACAATTGCCACATGGGTAACAGTTACCGATCTGGTATTGGCAGCCTTTTTTCCGGTTGCATACAAATCATTGGGAATTTTTGTACGATTGATTGTTGTTTTTTGTTTTATTACCATGCGTCTGGATGTTTTTGCCAGAAAAAATCCGGTTTTTCCATCATTGGTCGATGCTGTTGGAATGGGTTTTGGTTTTATGCTGGGCATGATGGCTATTGGCGGTGTTCGTGAAATTATGGGAATGGGCACCTTGATGGGATATGATATTTTGGGTTTTCGCCCCCTGCTTTTCTTTGTACTGCCATGTTCTGGATTTTTCGTTGTGGGCTTTATGATGGCCATATTCAATTATACAGAAAACGTTTACAATCGCAGAAAACGCGCAAGGAGATTAGCATGACAAAATCAAACTTAATCCGATGGTTTATATGTATTTGTATCCTTTTGGGATGCACGGCTTGCAACACTGAGCATCGGTTTGTCAAGCGAACAGAATTTAAAAAATCAAATATCGTTGTCATTTGTTTTGCCGGACCGGTTGATGAAAGTTGGGCCAAAAATATGACCGCCTTCCGAATCAATGAGCAGCAAGACCCTGATATTATTCTAAAAATTGAACGTGTGGAGTTGTCTAAAGATCGATGTACCTTACAAATATTTATGAAAGACCCTTTGAATAAAAGCAATCCGCATCAAGTCGTGTTGCCGAATATCATGTCTCTTGGAAAATCTCAGGGCACCGCGATAGTCAGTGTTAAAAAGCTGTATTGGGGCAATTTGTTGAGTATCCTAATAGGCGCGATGTTTATCTATAACTATGTATTTGTAAAATACCTGGGCTTGTGTGTATATCTTGGCGTAACACAGAAAAAATCGACAGCCATTGGTATGGGAATCACATTTACGATCGTAATCATATTTTCGACATCAATTTCCTGGGTTTTATACCAGTTCATACTGAAGCCTTTTCAGATAGAATTTTTACAAATCATTGTATTTATCGGGCTTGTATCCCTGACAGTTCAGGCAGTGGATACCATATTGCGAAAAGTCAATCCCATATTGTTCAAGGAGTTTGGTGTATACCTGGTGTTGATCATTTCCAGTTGCTTGATTCTTGCAGTTCCATTAATTATGGCTGCTCAGGATTATGACTACATGGAAAGCCTGATGTTATCATCCGGTGCAGGACTGGGATTTTTTATTGCAATGTTTTTAATGTCTTGCGTCAGGGAGCGGATTGATCTTGCTCCCATTCCAGAATCCTATCGCGGAATGCCCATTGCATTTATCGTTTCAGGGCTTTTTGCATTGTCTTTTATGGGATTTTCAGGGATGACTATTTTCTAAATTTTTTATTGAAAAACAACAGGGAGATAAATATGAGTGTTATCACAATTTCACGAGGCTCTTATAGCCGAGGCAAGCAAATTGCTGAAAACCTGGCAGAAAGATTGGGCTACGAATGTATTTCAAGAGATATTCTACTGGAAACATCAGATCATTTCAACATACCTGAAGTCAAGTTGATACGTGCAATTCATGATGCACCATCTGTATTGGATCGTTTCAGTTATGGAAAACAGCGTTATATCAATTATATTCGGGAGCAGTTTTTGTCGCACATTCAACACGATAATGTTGTGTATCACGGGCTGGCCGGTCATTTTTTTGTTCAGGGCATTGCCAATATCATGAAAGTGAGAATTATTGCCAACATTGAAGACCGGGTCAAGGAAGAAATGAAACGCGAAAAAATCAGTGAAAGTGCAGCACGTCAGACCTTGGTAAAAGATGATGAAGAGCGTAGAAAATGGAGCATGAATCTATATGGCATTGATACCAAGGATCCAGAACTATATGATATTGTATTGCACATTGATAATATTCGGATAAATGATACTGTTGATATTTTGTCAGACTTGGCCAAACGTCCTTGTTTTCAATCTACACCCGAATCAAAACAGACGTTAAAAGATGCTTACTTAGGGGCCAAAGCCCAATGCATGATGTTTGAAACGTATCCTGCAGCAAATGTGAAATGCAAGGCTGGTATTGCATATGTCAATGTCAATACAACACTATCTATGGAAACCGAGGTTTCGGAAAAAGTCAAGGGTATCCTGAAGGGAATACATGAAATAAAAGATGTATATGTTAATGTGGTTCCCATTGACATTTATTAAGACACAATGAAATTATAAGGAAGTAATAAAAATGGATCCAGTATATGTCAAACTCGCACTAGGCGGACTGGTCCTTATGGGATCAATTGGCCTATTTTTTGGAATAGGTTTGGCGCTTGCAGCGCATAAATTTGCGGTTGAAGTCAATCCCAAAGTCGAGGCAGTTCTGGAAGTTTTACCGGGCGCAAATTGTGGTGCGTGTAGTTTTGCTGGTTGTGAGGCCTATGCTGAAGCTGTGGTGAACGATCCAAAAGTTCAGCCAAATCTATGTACCCCGGGAATGATGCCCATAGCCGAAGAAGTCGCGCGAATCACGAATAAAGAGCTTGAGATGATCGAAGGTGCTATTGCAGTTGTTGCATGTGCCCGAAGTGAACGACACAACTATGAAAAATATCAATACTCAGGTTATGAAAATTGTGCTGCAGCCAATCTCGCATTTGCCGGACCAATTGACTGTAACTCCGGATGTATCGGTTTTGGCGACTGTGTCGCAGCCTGCCTGTTTGATGCTTTAAAAATTGTTAATGATTTTCCAGTCGTAGACCCTGATGCCTGTGTGGGTTGTGGATTATGTGTCAATGCCTGCCCAAAAGATTTGATTAGAATTATTCCCAAAAAAGCCCCTGTTATTGTCAGATGCGTCTGTAAGGATCAATCCAAAGATACCATGTCTATCTGTTCCCTTGGATGTCTTCATTGCCTTGCCTGCATTGAAGCCTGTCCTGCGAAAGCGGTTTCTCTTGATGATGGCAGATTGACGATTGATTATCAAAAATGTATTGAACATGGCCCTTCCTGCAATGAGGCCTGTTTGAATGCCTGTTGGATTAATTATCCGGCATCCAGTGAAATTGGAAATGAGGTCTACAATCAAGGTCTTCAATTCTTTCAAAGGCCAATTTGTAAAAATCCATTTTATGAAGCGCAGGCGCAAGTGTAATTGATTATCGATTTAGACAGGTATTCCGCCATTTCGGGAGCCAGCCTGTCATGTTTTTGGAATACTCGCAAAAGAACTTACTCATATTATCTTGATCGTACAAAAAAAATAATGTTGTGAAGAGACGTCGTATGGTACGACTCTTCACGACATTTACCGCAACACGAACAATATTAAAAAGTTATTTGTGCGATCAATATATAATGAAAAGGGCATCCCAAAAAGAGGGATACAAAAAAATATCCGACTTTTTGGGATGCGCCCAATGCGTATGTTATTTTCCGAGTTCCTAAGGAATTCTCGGAAAATAAGTTCCCCATTTAATATATTGAATTCCTATTTTTGAACCTGGATTACGCTGAAAAAGATGAATAAGATGAAATCAAACACTTTTAATTCATCTTATTCATCTTTTTCAGCGTAATCCAGGTTCAAAATGAATAGAATTGACTCTTTCAGAAATGAGGAACTTATTTTCAGAGCATTCCTAAGGATGTCCATTCTTAAACCAGCCAGGATGAGAAAAAGAATATGCTTCTCCATAATGCTTTGCCATGTCTTCATTCAAACCTTCCAGTTGCTTGTTAGATGCAATCACTGCATTAGGCCACCAAAGCCAGACATCTTCATAATTTTTTTGGAGTACTTTTTCTAATTGATGATAAATCGATGTTCTTTTTGCATCATTGATTTCTTCACGACCTTTTAGAATTAAAGCAATGGCTTCTTTGTTATTGGATCTGCCATAGTTTAAGAGGCCATCAGGATGATAAAGTGTTGATGCGATTTGATCTGGCTCTAAAATCCATTGAAACAGCCCGCCGGCCAAATCAAAGTCAAGTTTTGAAAAAGGTTCCATCATAGCAGCAATATCCAAGAAATTGACCTGCCATTGAATCCCCACTTTATCCAGCATTGCCATAATTGCTTTGGTAAATGCCAGTGCCTCAGGAGAATTATAGACAAAACCTTTTATGGTCAGTCCTTCATGATATCCTGCTTTTGCTAATATTTTTTTGGATAGCGATGGGTCATAGTTGACAGGCTCAAGATTTGGATTGTGCGCCCAGTGGTTGTCTGGAAAAATACAACTGGCAATTCGTCCAAGACCATGTTGTGTGCCAAGAACAAGTGCTTCCCGATCAATGGCATGAGAAATCGCCTTTCGAATTCGAATATCCTTACATGGCCCTTTTGATTGATTGAACATTAAAAAAACAAGCCAGTTTAAAGGCACGACCTGTTTATTCAGTTGAGAATTATGTTTCACAAGTCGGTACTGAATGGCATTTAGGTTCACAATATCAAGCTTACCTGCCCTCAAATTGGCAAGCCTGACAGAAGCATCTGGAATAATTGAAATTTTAATGCCATCAAAATAAGGCATGTCAGGGCGCCCCACTGTTTTACCAAACCACCAATCTGGATTCCGAATCAACTTGATATAATTGCCTGGGCTTGACTGCTCAAGTATATATTGGCCTGTTCCCACTGGATTGGTGTCCAGTGATTTTGAATGTTGGGTTAATTGAGTTAACGCATTTATGGTTGATTCCAACTCATCAACATGCTTGCTTGCTTTTTCAGCTTTGGTTTTCATATCAGGATTCTTGTGGGCCTGTTGCGACAATTTTTTTGCCTTTCTTTTTGCACGAATCAATCTGCGAGAAAGTATTTTTATTTTAGATAAAGCAGCATCTGCTTTTAAAGCCTTTTCTGATATCATAAAACCAGGAACACTGGCAATTGTTCCGAGAAATGCGCCCCAGGGTTTTTTAAAATGCCATTTCACTGTATATTCATCAATAACTTCTACAGACTTGAGCGGTTCCATCCATGTTCTTGTCCAGGCATTGTTCTTCTGATCCATGATCCAATCCATTTGATATTTAAGACTTTTTGCATTAAATGATGTTTGGTCATGATAGCTGATACCCTGTTTTAATTTCATCAAAACTGTAACCTTGTCGAGATATTCCCATGATTCCGCTAACCAGGGAACTGTGGGTTTGAATTGACCATCATTGTTAATGAGTTTTTCATAAAAAGAGCTCATGGTGACCCAGTCCAGCACTGGAAAATGATTCGGATTCATCAATCCAATGTAAACAGGCGAGGCCACCCTTAACACGCCACCTCGTACAGGCTTTGATGGATAATACGTATCACCAAATTCCATCAAATCTGGCATATCTTTTGATAGTTGTTTTTCGCTTGTCATGTCTGCGAAAACAATCGTTGATGCAATAAATATAATCAAAATATTAACTGTTATCATATTGGCTTTCATGTGTTTCATGATGTACGAATCCTTTATCCTTTATTTAATTCTTCTAAATGGTTGACAAAAAACATGCCACCCAATGTTGTGTTTTATCAATGGTATCAGATGCACACAATCTTAACACAGGAGAATTTTTCTTGCAGTCATTTGTTGCATATGGACAACGTGGATGAAACTTACATCCTGATGGCGGATTTATAAGACTGGCCACTTCACCCTTAATGATAAAAGGTTTTCGTTTTGCTTCAAGCCTGGGATCTGGAATGGGAACAGATGAAAAAAGCGCTCTGGTATAAGGATGTCTTGGATGATCATATAATTCCTTTCTATGGGCAATTTCTACAATATTTCCCATATACATGACTGCGATTGTGTCGCTGATATGTTTCACAACAGAAAGATCATGAGAAATAAACAGGTAAGTCAAATGATATTTTTCTTGAAGTTCCTCTAGAAGATTAATAATTTGCGCCTGAATTGAGACATCAAGAGCTGAAACCGGTTCATCACAAATTAACAAATCTGGTTTTACTGATAATGCCCTTGCAATAACAATTCGCTGTCTTTGTCCACCACTGAACTCATGAGGATACCAGTCCGCCATGCCTGGATCAAGCCCGACCATCAGGAATAATTCTGCAATTGTTTTTTGGTATTCATACTTTGTTTGACAAATATGATGAATCAAAAGTGGCTCTCCAATCACATCACCGGCAGTCATTCTCGGGTTTATGGAACCAAAGGGATCTTGAAATACCATTTGAATTTTCTTTCTCAATGCACGTATTTCCTGATAATTTAATGCCATGATATTTATTCCATTATATATAATTTCACCAGAAGTAGGTCTATTCAATAACAAAATACTTCGACCAACAGTTGTTTTCCCACAACCACTTTCGCCAACCATACCCATTGTTTTTGCACGTTTAATTTGAAAGCTGACATCATTAACAGCTTTAATTTCCCCCATTTTCCGCTTGAAAAACGAGCCTTTATATACAGGGAAGAATGTTTTTAGATGCCTGACATCAAGACATAAGTCGTTAGTGTTTTCAAAATTATTCATAAATCCAACACGCTGTTTCATGGTTATTGGCCAAAGGTATAAGTTTTGGAGTCTCTTCCATACATTTTTCCTGCTTTTTGGGGCATCTGGGATGAAACGCACAGCCTTTGGGAATGTTAAACAAATCTGGCGGATTTCCTTGCACGGGTGTAAGTTTTTTTCTGCAATCCTGGTCAATTCGTGGAATAGATGCCATCAGTGCCATTGTATAGGGATGACGAGGATAAGAATACAGGGTTTCAATGGATGCTTTTTCAACAATTTTTCCAGCATACATAACATGGACAATATGTGCATATCTGGCTACAATACCTAAATCATGCGTGATCAGAAGCATAGATGTTCCCATTTCATTGGTCAAATCTTTCAATAATTCCAAAAGTTGGGCCTGAATCGTAACATCAAGAGCAGTTGTGGGTTCATCAGCGATAATGAGTGATGGATTACAGGAAAGCGCCATTGCAATCATAGAACGTTGCTTCATGCCGCCACTCAGCATGTGAGGATATGACTTTCCCCTTATTGGTGGATCTGAAATATGAACTTTTTCCAGTAGTTGATAACAGGCATTCAGTGCCTTTGTCCTTTGGATTCCTTTATGATGAATGAGAGGTTCCATCACCTGTTCTTCAATGGATAGGATTGGATGAAGTGATGTCATTGGTTCCTGAAAAATCATCGCGATTCTATTCCCACGAACCTGCCTCATGTCTTCAGGATTTAACTTTAACAGATCTCGATTTTCAAAAACGATTTCACCACCAGTTATTTTTCCAGGTGGATTGGGAATCAGACGAAGTAATGACAAGGCTGTTACACTTTTACCACTCCCGCTTTCACCTACCAGCGCCAGTATTTCACCTTTGTTTATAGAAAAAGAGATATCATCCACAGCTTTTAGAACCCCCTTCGATGAAATAAAATGGGTAGAAAGATGTTTAACATTAAGTAACATGATACGCTCAATATTTGTTATTTGTTTCTTTGGATCTCTCCGCGAAATTGAGGATCAAGGATATCTCTTAACCCATCACCCAAGAAATTAAATGCCAGAACAGCGAGTGTGATCATCAGTCCTGGAGCGATTGAAAAAAGCGGCACAATTTCCAGATATGAATACCCGATCCTCAAGGCTTTTCCCCAACTCGGGGTTGGCGGTTGAATACTGAGCCCAAAAAATGCAGCACCGCTTTCAAGCATTATGGCCGATCCAATGCTTAAAGATGCAGTGACAATAAGCGGTGCAGCAGAATTTGGAAGCAAATGGCGGAACATAATTCTAAAACCTGATGCACCACATGCTGCGGCAGCTTCGATATAAGGCAATTCTCGAATTTGTAAGACCTGTCCTCTGGTAATCCTTGCAAATCCGGTCCATCCAAGAACTGAAACGACAATAATAATATTGAGCAATCCAGGCCCAATGGCTGCTGCCATCACAAGGAGTAAAACAAATCCTGGAATACACATAAACGTATCAGTGATACGCATAATAATCATATCAATAATGCCGCCACGGTATCCTGCAATCAGACCCAATAAAATACCAATGCCCCCTGAAAATAAAGTTGATAGAATGCCAACAGATAACGAAACGCGTGAACCATATATAATACGCGACAGTAAGTCTCTACCAACATCATCTGTCCCAAGCAAGTGATCCCACGATGGGGGTTCAAGAACATGGTATAAATTCTGTTCATTTGGATCATGAGGGGCAAGAAAGGGGGAAAATATCGCCATGAAAAGCAATATCATTATAATAATCAAACCAATACAAGACAACTTGTGCTTAAAAAGTGCCCGAACAATAGATATTCTTTTCCATTGCAAGTCATTGGTTAAAAATTTTCCTGTATTGTTTTGTTTATGCCGGGTCATGTATTTTTACCCTTGGATCTATAAATCCATAGATTATATCAATAATAAAATTCATGCACACAATATTAATGGCAGTAATGAAAAGAGTGGCCTGGATAACTGGAAAATCTCTTGCAAATATGGCATTTGCTGCCATCCGACCCAAACCAGGCAGTGCAAAAATATATTCCACAAAAAATGATCCCACAATAACGTAACTCCATGCAAGCCCCATAATGGTTGTAACAGGTATTAAAACCGGTTTTGCAGCATGTTTGACAAGTACTGTTCTTTCGCGTAATCCTTTCGCTCTTGCTGTTCGAATGTAATCTTGACTGAGAACATCCAACAGGCATGATCGAATATATCTTGACAATAATCCGGCACCATGTGTACCCATAACAAATCCAGGCATTAGCATACAAAGAAAATTATCTAAAATACTTTCGGAAAATGGGACAAAACCTGAAGGGGGAAGTATTTGAAAATATACACCAAAAATGTATATCAATACAATGCTTTCCCAAAAAACTGGTATTGATACACCAATGACTGATGTTGAAGAAAAAAATACATCCACCCATGAGTCTCGTTTCAACGCAGAAATAATGCCAGATGGAAACCCAATTATGATAGACCAGATCATTGCAGCAAAAAAAAGTTCAAGCGTTACCGGTAAGCACCTCATGAACATACTGCGCACCTGCTCACCACTTCCAAAGGATACACCCCAGTTGCCCTTGATAAAGTCTTTCAACCAATACAAATACTGCAAATATAAGGGTTTATCCAATCCAAATTCTTGTTGCAAATCCTTGATTATTTCTTTATTTGCAAGATCCATATTTATCATTGATGCTGCATGAATTGGGTCGCCAGGCATCAGTCTTGCCAATACAAAAATAAGGATAGATATGAAAAATAATATGAAAAAAGTATATAGCAGCCTTTCAACAATATATTGGCGCATATTAACTCTTAAAAGTATATATTGATATGATCTAACAGAGCTTTGGCTTTTCGCTTGGCAATCTGATTTGGAAATATGGCTTCTTGTAAAATGGCATCTTTCGCGGATATGATGTCATTCAATGTGGATATAAACAGTTCTTTATCTTTCATCTGAACAGCATAATATTTTGCATACAACAATTGCCATAAAAGGTATTTTGATTCTGAAATATCAAACGCTTCATTAAAATGAAACCTCGCCATTTCAAGATTGCCACCCATTTGTGATGGGCGTGCAGCATAAAAACATCCAAAGAGGGCATGAACACCACCATAATGGTATGTTTCATTTATTTTGAGTATTCTATCAAGAATGGCTTCAATCTGAGATAATTCGGTAGATATTGTATCTAATTGCGGATTCAAGATGAGTAGTTTCAACCAGCTACTGCATAAATAAAACAACGCAGGTACCTGATATGTTTTTTTAAACTTTTTAAGGGCAGCGTTAAATTCATCAATAGGCTGGTGATTATCAATACGAAACGATTTATTCCACTGAAGCGCCCTTACTGCTAAATTTTTAGACTTTTGATATAGTTTAATGGCTCTGGGTTTATCGATATCTTCAACAAATGCAAACGCATAACTATTATATGCCTCAGCGGTTCTGGCCAATATGTCTTCATTATCGGGTGAGATTTCCAAAAAACTTTCTAATTGCATGATTCCTGCTGGCATGGCTGTCTGAACAAGTTCAAAATCATCACTTTTGTTCATTGACATTTTCATTTTTTCTAAAAATGGCCCCATACCATCTACCACCATTTTGGCTCTCATGTCTGCACAGCCTGAGCAGACAATTGGTATGATCATAAAAAGCATATAAAGAATTGGTCTTTTAATTTTCATATACATTAGGAATCACCTCCTGAAGGTAATCAATATCAAAAAATTAATTGCTGATCAATATCTTATTTGGGACACAAACAAAAAAACTTTGGAAAAACAATTTACTACTATACAATTAATTATTGAGGCATTGCAATAATTATGGGTAGGCGTACTTTGTTCAGAAAAATTTAGGCATCATTCATATTTATTTATTGAAATATAAGACAAATCGTATTAAAAAAATGTCAACTGGAAAATGAAGGATGCCAAAATTTAAGATTTTTTTTATTGAATAGCATCAAACTTTTTTTCCTGACCATCAAAATAAGATCTAAATGTCTCTATTTGAGAAATAATTGTCCTAACTTATTAATTATGAACAATAACAGGCTATTAACATTTTATTTTATAATAAATGGGACTTTTTTGACTCAATTATTGATTGTGGCAGCGGCATATATTTTTTCTTGCCCAATATAAATATTCATTCGTATATTCAGTTAGTTAAA
>Ga0272440_1002165_pt1 | contig 15533 bp, 9 predicted proteins | sample SSMMMBAug17_FD_192440 | JGI IMG/M metagenome (GOLD analysis project Ga0272440, IMG submission 192440) | Marine sediment archaeal communities from Little Sippewissett salt marsh, Falmouth, MA, United States - SSM-MMB-Aug17 | ecosystem: Environmental > Aquatic > Marine > Wetlands > Sediment ... | reverse complement strand
CTGAACCATCGCTTTTCAGTCCTAAAGTATAATTAGCCCCTGCTGATATTTGAACAATATCGGTCCATGATGTGACGTTGCACTCACCAAAAATATTTTGTCCGGCACAAACAACTGTATTGTTTGTTTTTAATCCTACTGTATGGAACATTCCAGCAGATACTTCAGATATACCCGCCCAACTACTGACTTCACATTGGAGATATGCGTTTTGTCCAACAGCTAAAACTGTACCGCCTGTAACAATTCCAACAGTATGATAGAATCCTGCTGCAATATATTCAATATTTGTCCAGGAAGTGTCGCATTGACCATTGTTATTCCATCCAACACAAACAACGTCTCCATCACTTTCCAGACCAACACTATGATATTCACCAGCAGCGACCTGTTCAATATTGGACCACGATCCAACGTTACATTGTCCATAGTTATTTGCACCTGTACATTGAGCTTTAGAAAGTGTTGTCACCGCAATTGTATGGAGTGATCCTGATGCTACTCTGTTATCCGCAAATACTTGATGAGACAGTAATAAAAATATATTTATTGCCATGACAAAAATGGTTGCTGCAATATCGAATTTCAAAAAATTACGTGTATTCATTATCATTTCACGTATTATGATCATTTTTTTGAATAACTGTATATTTTGTTTCATCATAATAAACTTTCATGAAATATTTATTAAAGGGCGTATTCCCAAAAAGCAGGTTTATTATATTAAAGTCATTGGTAATAATTTTCCTTGTTAATAAGTATTAAATTGAAGATAGTGGAATTTATAAAAAATAAGATTTGATCAAAGAAATTATGATCTACAATGTAATGGTATTAAAATATTATCGTCCAATTTTTAATTTTTTAGCATTTAATTTGGACTGATACAGACAAGCACAGACTTACATTAGTATCAGACCTACAATAATATTTTCGCAAGGAGATTTATCTTAATTTACAATGATTCTTTATTGTCTTAGCAAAAACAGAGAATATTCAGGAATTAACCGGTTTGCCTGTGTAACCAAAGCACTTTGAGATTGAATTTGAATAGTTGCACTGGATGCTTTCATTGTTTCTTCAGCAAGATTGGCACTGACAACACGATGTTTTGAATCTTCCATTTGTTCAGAAGCGGATTCCAGTCTGGCAATGATTGATTCAAAACCACTTTCATATGCCTGAACATCTGAACGAATTTTTTCAACATAAACATTGGCATGATCCAGTATTGTTAATGCATCTTCGGCTCCAGCCTGGGTTGATAGGTCAATATCATCAACAGCTTGCAATGTTGGAAGATGTGTTGAGCTGGCGGTAGTGAATAGAGCCCCCCCTGTTCCAGCAAATAAGATAAAAGGTTCATCAGATTGGAATTCAACATATCCACCCACCATCGTTGAATTGATAAAGTCATTTAGGATTACTCCAGTGCCTGTTGTTGAGTCACCATCAAATTGAAGTCCAATAAAATTTATATTACCACCAAAGGTAGAATGGCTAAAACTTTCAATTCCAATATTATGACCTTCGTAACCAAATAAGTGAATAGAACTTCCATCGGCAGAAAGTTCAGGTGTGATATGGGTTGCAGCCATTGCTGATTCCAATTCATTATATAAAGGAGACAAATCACCGGGCGATGTTATTGTTGCACTGATTGATACATCTGTAGAACCATGAATTTTAAAAGAAATGGTTCCAGCTTCAGAAAGATCATACAATTTGGCATACGATTTTGCCGACGCCTCAACGCCTGTTGAGTCGCTCGATTCATTAATCAAATCGGCAATATTTTTTGCAGAAGAATCATCCTCAATGGATATGCTTTCAGCACCTAAAAATCCCTGGATGGTCATACTATCAGATGCTGTAACTCCAGTACTTATCATTTCATAAAAAAAGCCTATTTTTGATCCAGCATTGTTCATTGTTCCCTCAGATACCACTTCATGCAGGCCTATCTGATCTGGTCTTGCTGTTTTAAGTGAAACGCTGAGTATTTGTTCGAGAGAGTTGCCAACCTGAATATCCTGAGTTCGATAGGTTCCATCCAGTAATTTGCGTCCCCTAAAAGTAGTCTCATTTGAAATACTTTTTAATCTTTCCTGAAGATTATCAATCTGTTCTTGAAGTGTCATTCGTTCATTATTGGTTGTATTTTCATTAGCGGCTTTTTCGGCCAATTCTTTCATATATCCTAAAATATCAGTATATTCATGCAAAGAGCCTTCAGCAATTCTTGCAGCGGATAATGCTTCATTTGTATTTTGAAGGGCTTTTGTCATACCCTGTACCTGAACATCAAACCGGTCAGCTATGGCAAAACCAGCAAGATCGTCACTGGCATCAATTACACGCAAACCCGTTGAAATATGTTCAATGGATGTTTTAAGCGCTTCCTGACTTTTAGCGTTTTCTTGATTTAAATTTTGAGTTTGTAGATAACTCAATGATGTTAAATAAGGGATTCGGGTATCGACTGTGCCTTGCATGGGGGACCTCCTCATGAAACAGGTTTTTGATAAAAAAGAAAATTTAATAATTTTCAAAATATAAAACTTACCAATTACATCGACCAATTATCAATTATCTTAAATTGAAATTATGTAATGTTTTTATAATGAATGAGGATTGTTGTGCAATAATTGTTATTTATTTTCGCGTTTTACTCGTTTAACGTTTCTAATTTTTTCAATGGATCTGATAATTGTTTCAAGGTGGCGTGTATTTTTGACACTAATGGCAAAGCGGTTATAAATATCTCCCTCAGGAAATGATCGCATATTAACACTTAAAATATTCGCATCGTTTTTACTGATTTCCGAACTGATATCCGCAAGAAGACCAATCCGGTCTGATACCAAGACACTGATTTCTACCGGAAAACTACTGGTCTGGTCTGAATCCCATTCCACTTCAACCTGACGTTCCGGACTTGCTTTCATGCAATTCACACAATTTGTTTTATGTATAGTGACACCATATCCTCGTGTAATGTAACCGGTAATAGCATCACCTGGAAGCGGTTTGCAGCATTTCCCAAAGCGTATGAGAACATCATCGATGCCTTTCACACGAACACCGGTTGTAGATTTTCGTTTAAATTTTTGTAAATATTTTTTTACTGTTCCATCTTTATTCTGATGTGGTTTGAAATATCTTAAAATTTGAAGAGGTGTTACTTTTCCATATCCAACAGCTGCAATCAGGTCTTCAACTGTTTTATATTTGAAATCTTTACTGATTTGTTCAAAAATGTCTGATTTTAATTCTTTTGTAAAAGACAATTTATGTTTATGAAATGCACGTTCGCACATTTCTCTTCCAAGGGATAAACTACGTTCATGCTCTTGAGATTTGATCCATTGGCGTATTTTTGATTTTGCTTTGACTGTTTTGACAAAATTCAACCAGTTTTTTCCAGGATGTTGATTTTTTGACGTAATAATCTCAATATGATCTCCTGTTTTAAGTTGATATTTTAATGGTCGCATGATGCCATTGACGCGGGCGCCTACACATTGATTTCCAACTTCAGAATGAATGGCATAAGCAAAATCAACTGAGGTTGCCCCCTGAGGTAAAGAAATAACATCACCATTGGGTGTAAATACATAAACATCATTGGGAAATAAATCGATTTTAACATGTTCCAGAAATTCTCCGGAATCTGTAAAATTTTTTTGATTTTCTACAAGATCCTGCAGCCAGGCAAATGTTTTTTCAGTTTTTTGATCAATAGACTTACCTTCTTTATAACTCCAATGTGCGGCTACCCCTGTTTTCGCAACACTGTCCATGTCCCAGGTTCGGATTTGAATTTCAATACGTTGATTATCGGGTCCATAAACAGTTGTATGGAGTGATTGGTACATATTCGGTTTGGGTGCTGCAATGTAATCCTTAATTTTGATTGGAATGGGTTTCCAGGTTTTATGAATAATACCCAAAACTTCATAGCATTGGGAAACAGTATCAACTATAATGCGGAAAGCAATAATATCGTAGATTTCTTCAAAAGGAAGATTTTGTTGAACCATTTTTTGATAAATACTAAAAAAATGCTTATGCCGTCCTAAAATATGACATTTGATATTTGCTTTTGCCATTTTTTTATGAAGAATATTTTTTACACGAGTCACATAGTTTTCTCTTTCATTTCTGCCCCGACGAATATACTTGTTAATCATTGAATATTTATCCGGAAAAATATATTGAAAGGATAGATCCTCAAGCTCTTTTTTTATAGTATATATCCCCAATCGTGATGCAATAGGCGCATAAATATCCATTGTTTCCTGTGCATAAGACTGTTGCTGCTTTTTTTTACGATGATCAATATGTCGCATGGTATGGAGGCGATCAATTAATTTAATAAATATAACACGAATATCATTGGCAATCGCTAAAAACATGCGTCTAATTTTTTCTGCCTGATTTTTTCGGGAATCACGCCCTGAAATATTATTCAGTTGCGTGATCCCTTCAAGCAATTGCGACATGTTCTTTCCAAATTGTTTTTGAATAATTTTTAACGAAAGTCTGTTTTTTTCCGCCAAATCATGTAATAGCCCGGCAGCAATACTTTCAACATCCAATTTCATTTCAGCAAGGCTTTCAGCAACATCCAGGGAATGTGAAAAATCAGACATTTCTTTTGGTTCATACAATTGAGAGGCAAGTTCATAAGACTGTTCTATTTGAGATACATTGGCATCAGGGTAATACTCAACAATTTTTTGTTTTAAAGTATACAGTTTTTCTTGCATAATTATAATAAGTTAGCAGTTTGCATCATACTGCGCATTTCAGGTATGTTTTCTGATAATTTTTTCATAATATCGATAATTTGTTGATATTTTTCCTGGGCGTTAAAAGCAGGCGATTCTTTATGGTGGTGATCATGATAATTTTTTACCAATAGTTCAGTCTCTTCTTTGGCTTTAACAAGGATGGTTTTGCGGTCCCATACACCAAAACCGATAATGGCAATAACAACTGAAACAAATGTTCCGGTCATTGTTAAAAAGTAAGTATTCATTTGATCCATTCGTTTGTTGACAGAATCAATTCGTTTATCAACATCATCAATTCTTTTATGAACAGCATCAATTCTTTTATGAACAGCATCAATTCTTTTATGAACAGCATCAATTTTTGCCTCAACAGCTTCAAATCGTTTATCCATTTCTCTTAAAACAGCTTCAAATCGTTGATCTATGACCTCAAAACGTTTATAAACAACTTCAAATCGTTGGTCAATAACTTCAAATCGTTTTTCTATGGCTTCAAACCGGGTTCTCATCTCTACAATAATAGACCGCTGTCCCTCTTCAAGTTTCGCAAGACGTTCAATAATTTGAAGATTAAATTCATATGCTTGAAATTGCTTATGAGATGAATCCGGTTCAACAGCATAAATATCCAGAGATACAGCCATGATTAATATAAACACACTCAATGAATAAATCGCTTTCATCTGACCTCCATAATTGAATTATAAAATGAATCATATTTATAAATAAAAAATTTATTTATTACAAGATAAGAATAAAAGTTATAGTGTCGAAGGTTTAAATCATTAATATTTTATCATTACATTTGCTTGATAATCAATATAAGCCATTAAACCACGATAACAATAAAAAAGCCTTGAACTTTCTTTAAAAGATTTGTAATATAACAAGATTCCATATAAAAAGCCCTCTATAAAAGAGATCGCAATATATGAATGGGTCTCAATGAATTTTATACCGGGTCATCATCTGCATTCACGTTCCTTAAGGAGGATAACTATGATAAAAAAAATAAAACTGGCAATAGTACTGATCATCCTATTATTTCTTGCAATTGTAGTGATACAAAATAAAGCATTTATAATTGAACAACCCATTGGTCTGGATATAGATCTGTTTTTTGCACAATATATAGTTCCTGAGCAACCCATGTATGTCTATTTTTTGGGATGTTTTGTATTTGGTTTTTTATTTGGATCGTATTTTACAGTCGTTAAGCATTTTCGTTCACGCCGGATTATTAAAGAACGAGACAAACAGATAGAAACATTGAGAAACAGTCTTGAATCCGAAAGAAACGAACCAACAATAGACGTTGCAGAAGAGACTCCTCCTTTGTCAACCCCTATGGCTTGATCGATATCTGATTTATAATAAAGTTAATTGCTGGCACACCTATGGCTTCTCAAAAAAATACCCCAATGTTAGATCAATATTTATCGATCAAAGCAGATTATCCTGATGCTATTTTGTTTTTTCGAATGGGTGATTTTTTTGAAATGTTTTTTGATGACGCTAAAACAGCTTCACGAATACTGGAAATTGCATTAACATCAAGAAATAAAAAAGAATCCCGACCTATTCCAATGTGTGGCATTCCATTTCGATCGGTCAATAATTACGTTTCAAAGCTCATTGAAAAAGGTTATAAAGTAGCCATCTGTGATCAAGTTGAAGATGCCGCTCAAGCTAAAGGATTGGTTAAGCGTGAAGTTGTCCAGGTGATTACACCCGGAATGATTCTCGATAATCAGTTCCTTGATGCCGGGCATCATAATTATATATTATCAATGGTTTATTATCAAAAAACATATGGACTGGCTGCTCTTGATATTTCTACAGGCACTTTTCGGGTAACAGAAACAACTCATTTATCATTTGTATTGGAAGAAATTCAACGAATTGATCCCAGTGAAATTCTCATACCCGATGAAACCGATGCTTTTGCTCATTATGATAAAGTTTATCCCATCATCTCAGATAAATTAGTCACTCATCCACCACAGCGTAATTTTTCTCCGGGCCCTGCATACGAAATGCTGATTGATCAGTTCCAAACACGATCTCTTGAAGGTTTCGGATGTGCTCATTACGAGGCTGCAATCGGTGCTGCTGGTGCAATGTTGTCTTATGTGAAAGAAACACAAAAACGATCAATCCCCCATATCGTGAAACTGGAACCCTATGAATTAGATCAATATTTATGTATAGACGATACCAGTGCCAGAAATCTGGAACTGACTAAAAATAGTCGAACAGGTGCTAAAAAAGGAAGTTTATTGGGGATTTTGGATCAAACACAGACCGCAATGGGCAGTCGCTTATTAACCAAATGGATTCAATATCCTTTATTGGATGCTTCGCTAATCAATCACCGATTACATGCAGTTGAAACTGCCTTATCCCAACCTGACGTTCGAAAACAAATCCGATTGCTTTTAAAAAATGTATACGATCTTGAACGATTAAGCGGCAAGATTGCATTCAATCAATGTTCTGCCCAGGACATGACAACTTTAAAAAAATCGTTATTTCATTTACCTCAAATCTGGACTTTAATCAGTGAATTACAAACACATCTTTTTATGAACTGTCCAAATTTAGATACTTTGCTTGAAACAGCTCGATTAATTGATCGGGCCATTCGCGAGGATGCACCTCCTACGATTCGTGAAGGTGGCATCATTCATCAGGGATATAACAAAGAACTCGATGAACTTATTTTTATCAGCCGGGATGGGAAAAAATATCTGGCGCAACTTGAGGCACAAGAAAGATCATCAACAGGGATTCAAACGCTTAAAGTGAAATACAACAAAGTATTTGGTTATTTTATCGAAGTTTCCAAAGCACAGGCGTCAGGTGTTCCTGATCATTATGTACGAAAACAAACCCTGGTGAATGCAGAACGATTTATTACAGAAGAACTGAAAAATTTTGAATCCAAAGTACTGGGCGCTGAAGAACAACGCGCCACAATGGAATATGAATTATTTTGCGATATTAGAGATGTTATTGTTCAACAAAATAAAGTGATTAGAGACGTTGCCGATTTCACTGCAATGATCGATTGTTTAAACTGTTTTGCTGAAACTGCTGCAACCAATGATTATGTCAGACCTCATATATGGGATAAAACAGATCTGATAATTAATAATGGTCGTCATCCGGTTATTGAAAAAATGATTACTGCAGAACGATTTGTGCCTAACTCTATTTCAATGAGTGACTCAGAGAAACAAATCTATATGATTACAGGGCCAAATATGTCTGGAAAATCAACAGTTTTGCGTCAGACCGCTTTGCTTGTTATCATGACTCAGATGGGGTCGTTTATTCCAGCCGAATCTGCGTCAATGCCGGTTTTTGATCGGATATTCACTCGTGTCGGTGCTTCTGATAACTTATCTCAAGGCCAAAGCACGTTCATGGTTGAGATGGAAGAAACAGCTAATATTCTGAATAATGCAACATCCCGCAGTTTGATTGTAATGGATGAAATTGGTCGAGGAACATCAACATATGATGGCGTCAGTATTGCATGGGCCGTAGCAGAGTATCTACATGATTGGCAAGGTACAGGCGTAAAAACCTTATTTGCAACTCATTATCATGAATTAATCGAACTTGAAAAAATGAAGCCTCGCATAAAGAATTTTAATATTGCTGTGAAACAGGATGACGATCAAATTATTTTTTTAAGACAATTAAAAGATGGCGGTGTCAACCAGAGTTATGGTATTCAAGTCGCCAGATTAGCAGGAATTCCTGATACTGTTATTCACAGAGCTAAAGAAATATTGGCTCAAATTGAATCACGACATAATCAATCCAGGCCACCAACTCAAAAAAATTCGTCTGAACTGACCACAACATCTCCAAATCAATTACCTCAAAAAAAAGAATTAAAAGCTAAAGCCCGAGCTCAATTAAGTTTGTTTAATACGCCTGAAAAAGATATTGTTCGCCAATTGATGTCTATTGATGTGTCCAACACAACACCAATGGAGGCACTGCAATTTTTAGCAAAACTTCAAAAAAAAGCAGCACGATGAAAATAATGACAAAAATTCATAAAAACTCAATTCAGCCAATAATTATATTTATAATTGTTGCAATATTTTTTAAGGTGACGTCTCTTTCAGCAGAGACAGAGTCACCCGCTCAGGAAAAATATTATCAAACTGCAGCCTGTTATAAGGATTTGAGAAAAAATCCAATGAAACAACAATATCGTAATGAGTGGATACACTGTATCAAAACTTCTGAAGAAATTTATAAATTAGACCCAAACGGGTCATGGGCAACTGCCGGTCTCTATCTGACAGGTCATTTATACGACAGACTGTATAGACATTCCAAGAAAAAAGATGATTATCAACAAGCTGAGCAATATTTTCAAAAACTTTTAAAACGTTTTCCCGGAAGTAAATACAAAGAACGAACTTTAAAAGCTTTAAATGAACTTCATACCAAAAATCCGATTTTTGCTGATTATAACACAGAGTGTTTAAGACCTAAAAAAAAGAATATTACAGATGTGGCTAAAGAAAAAGAAGCACGTGGGAAATATTTTAAAGCTGAACATTGTTATAAAAACATACCTGACAATGCATCTGAATCCGAATGGCTAAGATGTATTCATCGATTTCATGAGGTTTACCAATGTGATCCTGATGGCCGTTGGGCTGCTGCTGGCTTATTTCAAACGGCGATATTAACCAGAGAGCTTTTTCACAAAACACAAAAACGACAATATGCCGATCAATCTGAAAATGTGTTGAAAAGTATTCTTTCCCATTATCCGGAAAGTATCTATTGCGGGAAATCTGCTGATACTCTCGAGCAATACTTTTTACAGAATCCTCCTGAAATATCATCTGAGCCTCAAATGTCCTATAAACCCTATAAACCCATTCAAAAGAAAAAACAAAAAAGTCTTCAATCAAAGGACTACGTACCTTTTGACAGAGAACAAGATGCTGGCGCAAGAGATCGATATTTTCGTGCAGAAAATTGTTATAAACATTTAATTCGTTCAAATTCAAGACATGAAGAAGAATGGTATGCCTGCATTGCTAAATTTATTGATTCTTATACTTTTGATCCAAGAGGAAGATGGGCAGCGGCTGCACTTTTTCGTGCCGGCAAATTAAACCAGGAATGTTACAATCGTTTTCGGCACATTCGATATCTAAACGAAGCGGAAGATTATTTTCGTCGAATACTCAATCATTTTCCTGAAAGTGATTATATTGAAAAGACGAAAAAAACGATAATAGCCATTCAACAATTGAAAAAAAAGGCGTACCAACCTGTCAAATCCACGAAAAAAAAGGCAATCCATAGAAAACAACAAACTGTTCAATATCAGCAAATACCAGATAAACAACCAGATCAGCAAATACCAGATAAACAACCAGTAAAAGAGGCGAACGAACCTTCTCAAAAAACAATTGTTCAAAAAATATCCTGGGAAACGAAGACTGCCCATACCAGAATTATTGTTCGTACCAATCAACGCGTTGAATATTCGCAATATTTAAGAAAAAAAGAAAATCATATTCCTGAATGCTTATTTGTTGATTTTGAACAGGCGAAATTATCACCCAATGTGCCGGTTTATTTTTCGATTAATGATGAACGAGTTACTGATCTGCGTATTTTAAAAAAAGAAAATCAAATTCGTGTTGTTTTGGAGCTAAAAAATTATCATCATTATAAAATTTTTTCGTTAAAAAAACCGCAAAGGGTTATTATTGACATCTGGTCACAAAACAAAAAGAAATCAAGAAATACAAATGGCGTAAATGCAAATTCAATGAAAAATGTCGCCATTGCAAAACAGCTTGCTTTAGGTATTCGACGTATTGTTATAGATGCAGGTCATGGCGGTAAAGATGGCGGTGCTGTTGGTTTCTATAAAGGCGTGTATGAAAAAGATGTCGTTCTTGCAATTGCCAGACGACTTGAACAAAAAATACGTCAGCGAATCCATTGTGAAGTGATTCTGACACGAAGCCATGATCATTTTCTTCCTTTGGAGAAACGTTCTGAGATTGCTAATTCAAATAAAGCGGATTTGTTTATTTCCATCCATACCAATGCCCATCCCAGCCAAAATGTTTATGGACTTGAAACCTATTATTTGAATTTGACCACTGATGATGATGCTATTCGTGTTGCAGCTCTTGAGAACGAGGTATCCGGAAAAAAAATGAGTGATTTAGACACCATTTTACATGATTTAATGCAGAATGCTAAAATCAATGAATCCAGTCGGTTAGCTGCATATGTTCAGAATTCAATGTTTCAGCATTTAAAAAAATATTACAAATTTATTAAGGACAATGGGGTAAAACAAGCCCCTTTTTATGTTCTAATGGGCGCTGAAATGCCAGCAATTCTCATTGAAACTGGTTTTATCAGCAATCAGAGAGATTGCCGCCGTCTGACTAATCCCGCTTTTCAAAATCATTTATGTGATGCTGTTGTTGATGGGATTGAAAATTATATTGAAGAAACCAGTATGTTGAAAACATACTGAAAAAAATTTGTTTTATTGTTGCTTTTTTCTGAAAACAGAAAGGTGTTTTTGAATTTCATTTAAAATGGGTATTGAGACAACTCTTTTTTGACAGTCATCCCAAACCTGAAAACATTTTTTTTTAATTTCTGACAGATTTTCAGAAGACATATGTTCGATATGAAGTCCATATTTTTCCATCGCTATTAAAGCCCTGTTGGAATCTGCTCGAACGTGTTCATGAAATACAGGTGCTTTTTGGTCCAAAATAGATTTGATACGTTGGTGATATTTTGATGGTATTTTATTCCATGCTTTTTGGGTCAAAACAAGTGCAGCAGGAGAATATCGAATTTTAATCGTAGAAATATATCGAAATGACGTATATAATTGACTTCCAACAACCCATAATGCAGGGCCAATATAAGCGTTGGCTTTTTTTTGTCGAATAGAACTGCTGATATTTAATGTTTTTACAGGAATCTGGTTCGCACCGATTCTTTCAATTAAAATTTTTTCAATCAATTGATTCCATCCGGCAAAGGTGATGGTTTTAAAATCATCAAGTCTCTGAATTTTCTGATGAGTCGTATAGATTTGATCAAAGTCCTGATCTCCCCAGAACAAAAGTTGATAACCTCTTTTTTTAGATAGTTGATTAAATCGGTCATACATATGTTCTCGAACATAATCGACTTCATCGTAATTACGAAATAAAAAAGGTAATTCCAAAGCCGCCATTTCCGGGCATGCCAACATCACCCCATGACCAGCTAATGCAGCACCATCAAGTTCTCCCTTATTCATTAATTCAATATAGTCAGAATCATCTCCTTTAAGCCCGCCCCAATACCATTTGATGGATATGGATTTATGCGTTGCTTCATAGATAGCAGGAACAATTATATTTCTTATTTGTAGAGCCCAGCCCAACGTTTTTGGAGCAAGTGTTGCAAACTTTAAACGAATTTTTGATTTTGCTGATAACTGAGGTGTTATTAATATGAAAAAAACAAATATCCATATCAAAATAGCAATCTGTTTTTTTGGCATCTTTACCTCCAAATATTTATTTGAGAACATCAGATGAGAACTTATAAAACCTGGTTCTTGCAATAATTATTCCTAAATAATACTGAAATTTTAACACGTAATGCTTGTTTATTATTATATTGGCGAGCTGATTGCATGTATTTTTATTTGGATGTAACCCAAATAGAATTTTCAGAGATATAAAATTATTATTTTCATACCAACAAAAAGAAAATGTTTTGGGACTTCATAAAATGAAAAAAAATATATATCTGTTTGAATGAGAAGAAAATTTGTGATATTGTAAGAAGTATCAAAAATGATATACTAATAATCAGAATGGAGGGTGTTATGAAAAAACTGATTATTTGTTTTATAGGGGTGTTTTGTTGTATTTCTGCACATGCAAAAGAACACATGATTAAGGCTGATTATCGTCAAAGGCCACCGGAAATGCTGATCAACGAAAAAACCGGAAATTTTTCAGGGCCACTCATAGATATTTTAAATCTTGCCGCTGCTGAGGTAGGCCTGACTGTTAATTGGGAAAACAATTATTTTAAACGTTCTTACAGTCGATTAATTAGAGGAAGTGTTGATATTGTCCCTCGCGTCATTATCAAAGAAGATAGAAAGGCTTATGTAAAATATTTTGATCCCATTGGATACCAACAAAAAAATATTGTTTTTATCGTAAAAAAAGGCATGGAATGTATGATTAAACAATATGAAGATTTGTATAATATTACTGTTGGCGTCAAAAAAGGAACCGCGTATTTCAAAAAATTTGATAATGATACGAAAATTAAAAAAAAATTATCAGTGGATGATAAAAATATGTCTATGATGTTTGCTGCAAATCGTTTTGATGCAATGATTATATTAGATATACCTGCATTTGAAAAAGCTTTGCAAGCTATTGGATTTACAAAATATGGCTTTGCCGATTATAAACATGTGCAGGTTATTTCAAATCAATATGCCATGTCAAAAAAATCACCGAAAATTATTTTATTTGACAAATTGAATGATGCTTTTAAGTCAATGGTAAAAAAAGGAAAAATTCGTCAGATTTATCAAAAATATCATTTAAGCCCTCTTTTAACTGAAAAAGAAATCGAAGGTATGGATAAGGATGTTGACATTGATATATTAACTGATTAAAAAAGAACCATTATTTCATGGACAAAATAATTTTAAACGTGTAATACATTTGTTGATTGTTTCATAAAGGAGAAAATGTATGGCGGAACAGCAAGAACAAGTCAAAGGTAAATTTTTTAAAATTTTTTCATTAATTATTGGCGTAAGCTTTGTATTAATTTTAGGGCTATTATTTGTGATGTTGGGAGCTTCCAGTCGTTCATTGACTCAATTGAGTGATAATTTTATTGAGCATATAAAAAAAGAGCAGGCTCACGAAGAAAAATTACTTGAAGCCGGTTTAATTCAAAAAGGCGAGTCCATGATGGTTCTGATTTCTCGTGTTTCAGGGCCATTGCTGTATGACTTTGAACATGATGCTGTCAAATTATTTGCTCAACAGATTTTAAGAGATTCGGATATTGAAGGTGTCATTTTTTATAATGCAAAAGGAAAAATGCTTGCCAAACATGCCAATTCCCAGATTGAAGGTAAAAAAATCAGTCAAGATATCATGTTTGAAAAAGTCAAAGTCGGTAAGGTTGAACTTTACTTAAGTTTTGATTCAATTAAAAATAATATTGATGCTGTCTCCAAACGAATGAATGATTTAACACAAAAAATTGATACGTTAAAAAGGTCTAAAAACCAATCTATAATATTTCTGACATTAACGCTCTCAGTAGGAGCCTTAATTCTCCTTTGCCTGACAATATATTGGGTCCTTTCATACTATATTATTAAACCAGTTGCTCGAAATGTTATTATGTTAACCAAAGGCGCGGATCATGTCGCAACAGCAGTTGACCAGGTTTCATCTTTAAGTCAACAGGTTGCTGATGGCGCCAGAGATCAGGCCAATACAACAGAACGAACCAATGAGTCGTTGAAAGAAACGACCGATATGACCAATCAAAATGCAGATCGGGCTCTAAAAGCCAACAATTTGATGAGCAAAGCCAATTCTTCTGTTAATGAAGCCAGTGATTCCATGGCGAAATTGATTCAGTCAATGGGTGATATTTCAAAAACAAGTGAAGAAACATTCAAAATTATTAAAACAATTGAAGAAATCGCCTTTCAAACAAACCTTCTTGCATTGAATGCTGCTGTTGAGGCTGCTCGTGCGGGTGAAGCTGGAGCCGGTTTTGCAGTTGTTGCAGAAGAAGTCAGAAATCTTGCTATGCGTTCAGGAGAAGCTGCCAGAAATACAGGGAACTCAATTCAAGCTTCTGTTAATGGTATTCAACGTGGAACTGAATTGGTGAATAAAACCAATGAAGATTTTTCAAAGGTTGCAAAAGGGGTTGAAGAAGTTGCTGACTTATTAAATGAAATTACTGCTGCATTTACAGAGCAAACCAACGGCATTCGCAATGTTGAAGATGCAATGACCCAAATTGATAATATCACTCAGCAAAACCTCGGCAGCGTTGAAGGAACTGCTGATGCTGCTCAGCAAATATCTTTACAAATGGAAGATATCAGAAATATTGTTTTAGAACTTGTGGCTTTGGTTGGTATGCAAGCGGATAAAATTCGTTCAACAAAAAAGACTGACTACCTTCAATTACCACCACCCGCTTGATTGGGCATCATAAAAAAAAACTTAAAACAACATCATTTCAAGAACTTCATCAAATTCATCCATATCTATAGAAGTTACAGCTTGCTTGTGCAATATTTTTAAAATGTCAATTTCATTGATATTGTTTAATGTTTCAAGTATAGCCGAAGGGATCTCTTCAAAACGAACAGTCAAAACATCAATGATTGAATCACGTGATTGATGTATGATACCTTCATGAAATAATTGTTCGTATACATTTTCACACACATCTTTACCTGATTTTGCAAACGTTTCTTCCATAATAGATTGAATATTTTTCTCTCCAATAGTTGTGGTGGCACATAGATATTCAATAATATGAGATAAAAAAAGTTTGGTGTGATGCGTTTCCAAAGAATTTTTCAGTGGAGACAGTATTCCAGGTAGAATGTCAGATAAATTGCGGTCATTGATATGCTGAAGC
>Ga0272440_1002164_pt1 | contig 15541 bp, 11 predicted proteins | sample SSMMMBAug17_FD_192440 | JGI IMG/M metagenome (GOLD analysis project Ga0272440, IMG submission 192440) | Marine sediment archaeal communities from Little Sippewissett salt marsh, Falmouth, MA, United States - SSM-MMB-Aug17 | ecosystem: Environmental > Aquatic > Marine > Wetlands > Sediment ... | reverse complement strand
TGCATTCAAGTGTGAGAATTACTGATCCTATAATACATGAACGCTATGCCTATGCCTATCATCTTGAGGATCAAGGCTTGATACCTCTGGAACAAGGCTCAGACCAGCCATCATATGTTCGAGAATATGCTTTTATCATTGATGGTATTGACCTGGTTGAAACAAAAGGAAATGTCTTGAACGATGGCACGCATTTATTTGATGGTGACAATATGATCAGCCTTTATATTGCGCAGGTTCCTGAAGATAATCCACAGGGACCGCCCATTTTTAGAAAAGTTGTATTGATTGTTAATATATCTGATGCCAACAAGACCATTGTGTTGACACCGGGTGATTTTGATCTTGTTCAGTAAAAAAAGGAAAAAAATATGAAATGCTATCCTGTAATCATGATGTTCATATGTTTGTGCGTTGCCTGTCAATCATCAGATGAAAATCCTTCACCACCATCAGAACAGGCGACACCAGTTCTTTCATCAAACCAGCAAGTAACCGGAAAAATTGAAACAAAGGGAAACGTGGACTGGTATCAGTACCGGACACGTCGTGCCAATGCACTGTTACAGATTCAGTGCACCAACAATACACAAAGACCCGACACTGAACTCTTAGTTTCTGCATATCAAAAGAAACTTGATGGTACTTATGAACGTCTTTATGCAGATCACGCTCCGGAAAACAGTGTTTTGCCCACAAATATTCAAATGAACTTATTTGTGAAATATCCTCAAGTGATTTACTTATCTGTGCGTGATTACATGGATGATGATACTTCTTTCTATCCTTATTACCTGAAAGTATCTGAATCTGAATTTAATACAAACAATGCCGATATTGAATCCGCCATCCCTGTCACTGTTGATGATCCAGATGACTGCGCCAATGGGTCTATTAAATCAATTGGTCAATATGATCATTTTCGCTTTACAGTTATGTATCGGGGAATATACGAAATACAAATATCTCCTCAGACCTTTCAAAATACAACATCAGTGGTTTTTTGTATTGAAATCTTCGATAGCCAGGGACAAAGAGTGATCCAGCACAAACCTTTTCACAATCATGAAACCTGTTTACCATTATTGCTTTCACCTGGTGAATATCGGATTGTAATCAGTGATTCAGGTCAGGATAATGCAGATGCCTCGGCATCATGTCGCGTGTGCGTACAATCTCGATCTGAACTGGAATTGGCCAGTAATGACAGTCTGGATCGTTCCACGCATTTGGGTGATATTGGAACAGAAAGCATCCACATTGATGGGCGTCTTGCTTATATAAACGATAAAGATTGCTATGCAGTGCAACTCTTATCTGACAGTGATAATGAATTAGCAATCATTCAACTTGAATTTCAATCATTAGCTCATCACCAGGGAACTTACCAAATTGATTATTATGATACCGATCAGCTTATCCGCTCTCATGAATATACGCCTGGAGACGCTGCATACAAAACATTCATGAACATTCAAAGCCTTGAAAACACAATGTGTGTTCATGCAGTTGAAACAGATAAATGTGATGCAATGGCCTATACAGCGCAATTATCATTGGCATGGGTAGATGATCCTGATGAAAAGCTGGAGAAACAGAATCCCATCTCTGGCGTATGGGAACAGGGTAACAACACGATCAACACCGCCAATGCAAGTGAAATATCTGAGATGACATCAACATTGACAGGAAAAATTTCATATCAAGGCGATGAAGATTGGTATGCCTTTTCAGTAAATAAGAATCAGGCCAGTGTCATGAATGTAATATTTAATACCCAATCTGGTGGGTCTGTTGAATATCGTCTTTCCATTCGTACTGATGCCATACCTGTTCGCGAGATGAAGGCACTCAATCTTTCAAACGAATCAACATTTATCAAAACCAGTATCTGGCTGCCCCCTGATCATACAACAGAAACATATTTTTTGCGAATTTGTGATGATTTGGGCAATGATGCCGATCCTTTTACTGATTATTCCATTCAAACATTTATTACACCAAGCCCTTTAACAATTGCCTCAGCAGAAATTGGTATACCAACAATATATCATCATGAATCCAAAGGGCTTGTTTCAAGTGCAATATCACTTCAAATGTATGACCATTCCACACAAAATTTTAAGGTAGATACAGTCAGCCTTCGCGTAGACAACCCAATGGCGATAACACAAATAGAGGATAATATTGTAACGATTGAATATCCCTGGATAGGTGGCTACATTGATTACCAGGGGGATCATGACTTTTTCCTGTTAACACTTGATTCGTCAAATATCGCTGCTCTGGGCCTGGATGATAGTTTTGCCACAGATGAGTGGTATTATGATATTTCAATAGATTTTAAGAGTTCAGGCTCATCTGTGGAATATATATGGAAACTGTTTCGGAACAGCAGTGGAAATAAAGAATTAATTGATAGACAAAATGTTTCCAATGGTTTCTTTGCCAGCGCAGGGGACACAAATTTACAGACTCAGGCTTTTCAAATGCATCATCCGGAATCGGATCAACAATTTTGGGCTGGACATCAGTGGGCCGGTCCATTCTATCTGTGTATAACTGATTTCAATAATGTGACAGGATCTTTACCTGATGATGATTGGGGTTATGATGCACCCTATTATTTTAAGTTGAAGATTGTTTACCATGCGGGTGTGAGTAGACCTTAAAAATGTGGAAAGAATAATAATGTATGGAAGACACAAATGATTAATAATAGTATTACAAATTATAACTGGAATAAATTCCCATGATTTTAATATGATTCCTGAAAAAAAAAAATGGGTGAAACAAGAAATTAGGTACAAGAGTTGTGAGGAAGTTGTATCCTATAACGCTCTTTTTGATATTGAAAAGGGCATTATAGAGGGTAAAATGGCCTGTTTTGATATGTAATTTCTTTAATTTTTAATGGGTTGGCTTGGTCCGACCCCACAACCGGATAATAATATGAATAGCAATTATTTGAATATTTACCTTATTAGTGTTGGATTAGTCGGTTTGTTCATTCTATTTTGGTTTCGAAGAAATATCAATCGAACTGAAATCAAACGAAAAATACGCATCAAAAAATTAAAACGCTCTGAATCAGCAAAAACAGAAACGCCATTAGATAAACCAGAATTAGAGGCGAAAGAAACAGCAGTAGAAAGTATTGAACACCGTTTCTCTATTATCAGAAAAGTTTCTTTATTTACGATCGTAACAGTTTGGTTAATCGCATTCATTTTTCCTTTCTTAAATAATATTCCGGCAACGATTATTTCCATTTTGATTGCTTCATCTGGAATTATTGTAGGGATTGCATCACGTCCCATTATTGAAAACATGATTTCAGGTATTGTAATTTCTTTTTCTCATCCTGTCAGAATTGGTGATACTGTAATAATAGACAATAATTATGGAAATATAGAAGATATTACAATCACGCATACAATTGTCAAAATTTGGAACTGGCGTCGTTACATTATCCCAAATAGTCGAATGCTATCAAAAGAAATTATTAATTGCACCATCAATGATTCATACCAATGGACACATGTGGAATTTTATGTTGCCTATGATAGTGACATTGAAAAGGTAAAAGAACTGGCGATTCAAACTGCTTCAAAAAGTAAATATTTTGCGAACTACGAAGAACCCAGATTTTGGATAATGGACATGGAAGATAAAGCTTATAGATGTTGGATAGCGGCATGGGCTGATACGCCAGTTGATGCCTGGGAGTTGGGAAGTGATATTCGAACAGAATTAATTAAACAATTCAAATCAAAGGGGATAAAAACACATAAATTTGAAATACTTCAGCACTAATTCTTATAAAGGGCACGTCTTTTGAGCATTCAAAGAAAGCGGTGATTAAGGTGAAGGGTATCGAATGAATAAAAACAAATTCGAATTTGGAGGCTAACCATTATCAGGAATAATCAAAACCTGACCAGGAAAAAGCGTTGTTTTTCTTGAAATGCCATTGACCTGCAAAATTCGATTGATTGATACCCCTGTTTTTTGAGAAATTCTACCAAGATAATCGCCCTCTTTTACACGATAAGTTCTGGAACTATTGCCTGGAATCATTAGAATCTGTCCCTGATAAATATTACTTTTCGTGCTGATCCCATTGGCACGAGCAATATCTTCCACAGAAACCCCATTTTTTTTTGCAATTTTTCCCAGAAAATCGCCACTTCTAACACGATACTTATAAGTCGATTGATTTCCTGAATTGCGTCTGGAAGGTTTATATTTCTTAGAGCCCGAAGGGATTTTCAGTTTTTGTCCGGGATATATTTGTGTATTTAAGTTCATGTTATTGGCACGCGCGATTGCCCGGGCTGAAACACCTGTTTTGCTTGCAATTTTTCCAAGATAATCACCCTGCCTGACCCGATATTGATATGTGGATTTTTTTCCTGAATAGCGCCTGGATTGCTTAAAATTTGAACTCGTTGGAATATACAGCCGCTGTCCGGGATGTATGCGAGAATTCAAACGCATGTTATTGGCTCGTGCAATTGCCCTTGCGGATACACCTGTTTTGCGTGCAATTTTTCCTAAATAATCACCACGCCGGACTTTATAAGTTAACATCAATGGCTTTTTACTTTTCAGTTTTGCAGGTATTTGATTTAGACAATGATTGATAGATGATTTTGACATCGAATCCGGTAGAAATATGCGCGCACCCTTGGGAACTGGACGGTTATAGCGAAATACACTGGACCGGATTGCCGGGTTTAATCGTTTAAAAGTTTTTCTGGAAACATTTAAATAATCACATAAAACATTCACCCGAACATAATGTGATAATGTAACACACTTACGTTTGAGAGGCGGCAAAAAACGAACATTGGAAAAATATCGTTTATAGTTGGGGTCAATGTCTGTGACCGCAATGAAACAACTGTAAAAATTTTTGGATGCAAACCTAAAAGACCGGCTTTTGTGATGTTTGATAATTTGTGAAATATCACGAGAACCTGTTCGTTTGACAGCACGTTTCATGCCCAGCAGGCCGTGATTATAAGCTGTTATAGCAAGCGGCCATGAATTTAGTTTCTCGTAATTGTGCCTGAGTAACTTTGCAGCCGCAATGGTTGACAATATGGGATCTCGACGTTCATCCACAGCTGAATTAATTTTCAAATACAACCGACCTGTTGATGTAATAAATTGCCACAAACCTGATGCGCCAGCTTTGGAACGTGCTTCTGGATTAAAGGAGGATTCTACATGTGGCAAATATGACAATTCAGGCGGAACGTGATATTTTTTCAAAATCTGACGAATCTCATCAATGAACTGACCGGAACGTTCAAGACCTTTGAGAAAACGTTCACGCTGCCCTCGCTGAAAACGAATCCTTCGGTGAGCCCGTTTTAAAGCATGTCTGGGAGCGTATTGGGCATATAAATCGGCAATTCTTTGTTCCTCAAAGGACCATTTTTCAGGAGATCTGTTTCTAACATGGCTTATGTATTGCTCTATTTTTCGTTTTTCTCTTTTGATATTCCGAGACAGAGAACGTCCATGCTTTTTACCAACATAAACTTTTTTGAATATCACCATCGGGTAATCACTATCGTGAATCAATCCCTCTTTCAGTGATACCTCTGTATATATTTTTTTCCAGAAACTTATATTATCCCTCAATGAAGGTGGCTCCGGAAAATATTGACTGGCAAATACACTTGCTGAACACAAAAGAATAGCCAGACAGGCGAATACACATAATGTTTTTTGTCTGATTATGATTGTTAGATAATTCATTTTTCTCTATACTTATATATGCTTGGATTTTTTTTTATTACTGAATACTAATGATTATTTCTAAAAAAGTCAAAAGTTGATTTGCACATAATTACAGGACAACATCTTATATTTAATGATATTTTCAAATATGGCAACAGGTTATAAATCAAATTTTTTTTTATCCAGATTAATTTAAAATTTATTTTCCTTAGAATAAAAGCAAATATAAGATTATCCAGCACACTATTTTAACTTGACAGTGAGAATGTTTTCAAATATTTTTCGTGCAAAATAATGCAGATAAAAATCTTAAGTTAACAAGGAGCTTCATATGATTCCTACATTTTTTCCATCAACATATGTCACACCAACAACGTTTGATCTTTGTCATGAATGGTTTGACCAGATTATTGTATATCAGGCATCTGAAGCGTTTATTCCTGATCATTACAAAAATAACCAGAGATTGATTATCAAAACGCCGCTGGCTTCCCAATTTGATATCCAAAAATTTAAACAGGAGATCCAATACCTGAACGTCTTAAAAAGAGAATCAGGGCAGAATCTGGATCACCTTAAAGCAAGGCCGGAAGACATCCCTTTTTTTGATGACACTTCAGTGAATCGTATCCGGGCACAAATAAAACAAAAAACACATCATCATGAGCAAACCGATAATAAACAGTTGTTATTTGCATTGTACTGTCAATTGTTTCAAGATTTGGATATGCAGCAGGAAGATGTTAATCATACATTTAATGAAATTGAACAGTCTCATACAAAATTATTTCAACAACTGAACAATGATTTTTCCAGTTGTACATCACAAAGCAATGATAATTCCAAAAAAGTCATAACACACATTACAGAACGTCTGAAAATCTTTTTCAATTTATACCAATACGACCAAGAAAAATCAACAGTTCTTCTTACAGATCATGAGGATTTTATTTTAGAAATTCAGGAGTGGAATAATGATCTTGAACTTATTTATCGAATTGATCAGGCTCAAATGGACAATGCAAAGCAATTACTTCAGGATTACATGAATATAAAAATTCATCAACTGTCATTGCCTGTGAAAACAAAAAAATTATCACTTTATCACTCGAAAAAACAACTGCTTGGATCGTTTATGCCTTCTGATATCACTCCTTGTGAGAATATTCGGATCATTGTATTGGAATAATTTGTGATAATCTGCCTTGACTATCTGAATACAATAGGATATTTCTTAGGTATACTTAAATAATAAATCCAGATCTGAAAGGCTATTATGAAAACAAATAATCAAGATTCAGATAAGATTATTCAGCTTAAAAATCAGCTATTGGATATTTCTATGATATCCGTGCTGATTGTATCCTTACCCTGCTTCCTGATAGTAGCTGGCAATATCCAAATCGAAGCGTTTAAACTCATTTACGCTATCCCTTCTATTGCATTTATTTTTTACCTGATGATTGTCATGTTATCAGGTGTGCTTTCTTTCAGATTTCGATTCTGTTTGATTGTGATCATCTGGTGTATCGTCTGCATCACTGTAATATTGGATATGATATTTAACAATACAGGATTGATTTTTGCTACTTTCCTTTCAGTGGGATTTCTGATCTATGTTCTGAATAAAATGAAAAAAACGTATCATCAGGCAATCAATATGCTGGAAAAACAGCACCAGGATTTTTCAATTTCAAAATTGCGACAAAAAGAAAGTGAAACGCAATATCAAGATTTATTTCACAATATGCTTGATGCTTTTGCCATTCATGAATTAATACTTGATAACAATAATCAGCCAAAAGATTATCGTTTTTTATTGGTCAACCCGGCTTTTGAAACAATGACAGGTTTAAACAAAGAACAACTTGTTGGTAAAACAGTACTTGAAGTTTTGCCCGAAACCGAAAAATATTGGATTGATACTTACAGTCGGGTTGCTTTGACAGGTGAAGCATTTCGCTTTGAACATTACACAAAAGAGCTGGACAGTTTTTTTGAGGTCTGTGCGTATTGTCCAAAACCCGGCCAGTTTGCCTGTATTTTTCGAAATATAACACGACGTAAAAAAGCGGAATTTGAACAACAGGAACTGGAAAATCAGCTTCGTCAGTCTCACAAGCTGGAAGCATTGGGAACCTTAGCTGGTGGCGTTGCACATGACTTTAATAATTTATTGATGCCCATTATGGGTTACACTGAAATGCTTCTGGATGATTATTCAGATTATGAAGATGCTGTATCCAATCTAAATGAAATACTAAAGGCAGCGTCTCGTGCAAAAAAACTGGCAGAACAAATATTAACATTCAGCAGACGCTCAAAGATGCAATTTACAACTGTTGATATTAATAAAATTATTGAAGAAACAATTCCCCTTTTGCGCGCAACAATACCGAAATCAATTGAAATAAAACAAGACATTGAAAAAAAAGACCATATAGTGATGGGCGATCCAACACAGGTGCAACAGATTATCATGAATTTATGCACCAATGCCTATCATGCCATTGATGAAAATGATGGATATATTTTAATATCGCTTCACGAAGGACAGGTCGATGAATTTCTTCAATGGAATGGGGATCATTTACCTTCAGGGAAATACATTATTCTGTCAATAGCGGATAATGGCCGGGGCATTGATCAAGAAACACAGGAACGTATTTTTGATCCATATTTTACAACAAAGGATAAAGGGAAAGGGACAGGCCTTGGACTTTCAATGGTCTTAGGAATCGTTAAACGATTTAATGGCGGCATTACTTTGAAAAGCACGATCAATGAGGGCACCTGTTTTGATATATTTTTACCAGCTATCCAAACAAAAAATGATACCAAAGAAAAAAATTACATAATGCCCATTTCTAAAGCATCAGAACGTATTCTTCTAATAGATGACGAGGAATCCATTTTGGAAATAGAAAAGAAAATGCTTCAGAGATTAGGATATACTGTTACTGCCTGTATCAACAGTTTGGAGGCCAAAACATGTTTTGAAAAATCGCCAGATTCATTTGATTTGATCATTACAGATCTGTCCATGCCACAGATACCTGGTGATAAACTGGCCTTTGAATTAACTCAAATTAGACCCGATATTCCAGTAATTATCTGTACTGGATATAGTGAACAGGAGTCAGAATTGTCCAGAAAACCGAATGTAAGTGCATCATTGACCAAACCCATTCTGAAAAAAGAATTGGCGTGTACAATTCGTCAGGTGTTAAATGGTGGCCAGTCACACTGATTTTAAAATAAATGATAATTGTATTGGCTGTATGCTTTGTGCAGAGTTGATGCCTGCTTATTTTATATTGGATGAAAACACATTGTTTAGCACAATCGCATGTCAACCAAAAACAAATGAAGAATATCAATGGTTTTGTGAGGCAGCAAATGACTGTCCAGCAAATGCAATTGAACAAATTAAAAAACTGGAGAAAACATGAAAGAAATTGTAAGTATCAGTCTGGGAGAAAAAAAGAACGATTATTCTTTTGAAACTTTTTTTTTAGGACAAGATTTTCGTGTACGTCGTTTGGGCTTTGATGGTGATGCTGAGCAGGCAGCATCAAAAATGCTTGAGCTTGAGACCAAAGCAGATGCTGTTGGTTTGGGTGCCATCCGATTTCCTTGTTCAAACCCAAAAAGCACACAAGCCACGCACATTCTGGATAAAATTACCCGCGCATTTCGAATCCCGGTTACGGCTGGTGATACCATGCGTAAAGTATCTGAAGAATGGGCAATTCGGCATCTTCAGTTTAAATTTGGCAATTATTTCAACAATGCTCGCGTGTTGTTTCTCAGTGGTATGAGCAATATTCATCTTGCACGGGTAATGGCTGAATATACAGAAAATCTAACTTTTGCTGATCCGATTATTCAACATGGTATCCCCCGATTTGTTCAGACCATGAAAGATATGGAACGTTATCAGAGTGGTATTCATGATATATTAAACTGGGTACCCGGCAAAACAATCGCATCATCAATGATCCCTTTGCACAAATGGAATAAATATATTCTGAAAAAAGCCATGCAAAAAGCAACTGTTATTGTTGTGCCATACTACGATTTTTATGAATACCTGGAAGACTGTTCGCTTGAGGAACTGGGCGGAAAAATTGTGATAACCTCCACAGCCTATGATGATCGCGTATCTTTTCTACATGAACGCGGGGTTGATGTGATCATTGATACAACACCAAAAGTTTTAGAAAATGTGGTTGATGTCAATGTTCTGGAGGCAATAATTCATGCGGCATTGAACAAACATATTGAACAGATTTCATCTGATGATCTACTTGAAATTATCAGCGAACAGCAAATGGACCCACGTGTGATATATCCATCAGGAAAAACAAAACGTATTAATCGTTTTGCATTTGTGATTCATCCGCTTTCTCAGGAATATTTTAAAAATGTTAAGCTCATTGACTTTATTACCGGGCGTACAACGCCAAAATTTCTTGATGCTTTGGAACGTGTTATGGCTTATGCACCTCCTTTTATTTATTCCAAAGTCACTGGTATCAAATCTCCGCAAGGTGTTGAAGCAGAAGGCTGGTTGATAACTGTCGGCGGAACACCGAAAGAAATGTTAGCACATAAACCTGAATTCACCTATCGCAGATTACTGATGGCTGCCAAAATGGCAAAACGTCTGGGTGCTCAAATCATGGGGCTGGGCGCATTCACAAAAGTCGTTGGAGATGCTGGTGCAACTGTTGCACGTCTTGCCGAAATACCCATCACAACAGGAAACAGTTATAGTGCATCAGGTGCTTTATGGGCGGCAGCGGATGCTGTGCGACGCATGGGATTGATCAAAGTTGAAAAAGGAAAGAAGCTCACAGCCAAAACAATGGTCATGGGCGCAACAGGTGCGATTGGATCTGTTTGCTGTCGTTTGCTGGCGCTGGCTTTTGATAATGTTCATATGGCAGGGCGAAATATGGCCAAATTACTGGCGCTTAAACAGTCTATTCTTCAGGAAGCACCTGATGTTGAAATTCATGTGACAACGCAGGCCAATAAATATCTGGCTGACATGGATGTTATTGTTACAGCAACATCAGGTGCTGGAAAAACAGTGCTGGATATTTCACGTGTGAAGCCAGGATGTATTATTACTGATGTTGCCCGCCCACTTGATTTATCTCCAGAGGATGTAAAAAAACGTCCGGATGTTCTGGTTATTGAATCTGGTGAAATACTCTTACCTGGCAATGTTGAAATGAACAATATTGGTTTACCACCCAATGTGGCTTATGCCTGTCTGGCTGAAACCATTGTTCTGGCACTTGAAGGTCGATTTGAAATCTTTACCATTGGCCGAGATATTGAATGGCAGAAAGTCAAAGAGATTTACAAGATGGGTCTTAAACATGGCATGAAACTGGCAGCTATATCCGGAGTAAATGGTGTGTATACAGATGAAGACATTCAAAAGGTGAAAGACTTAGCTCTTGAAGCCAGAAAACAACAGGAAGATGAGTATCAAACACCCTGGATTGGCGATTGATTATGGGATTTTGCCATGTAATGATCCAGACTGTTTTTGGAACAAGCGCCATTGTGTATACATGTGATCCTTTTCATTTGTATAAGCTATATTTACCAAGAAATACTGACAGCGAACTGATAAATGACATTCAAAATGATTTTGTATTGGAAAAAGGTCATCATCCAAATATTGACTTACTTGTAAATCAGCTCAAGCATTATTTTCAAGGAAATCCCATTGATACACCCTGGGAATGGCTTGCATGGCAAAACCTGACAGCACTCCAGGTTCAAACATTAAAACAGGCAGCACGAATTCCATTTGGTGCTGTCTGTACATATGGAGAACTTGCCCAAAAAATTGGCAAACCCAAAGCTGCGCGATTTGTTGGATCCTGCATGGCGCGTAACCCGTTTCCAATTATTATCCCATGCCATCGGGTTATACGATCTGATGGCACGATCGGTTGCTTTGGTGGCGGTCCTGATTTAAAAGAAAAACTATTAACATTGGAAGCAAATGAAACAATATCAAATAGATGAAATACGTTTGATCGACTATCCCAGAATAAAGGATTATTGTGATAAAAAATATGGCCCTGCTGATCTTGGCAATGTTTATTGGATTCCCCTTCCAGAGCATTTATATGATACCATCCAGGCCAAACATGCAACCTGTCATCCGCTTTATTTTGTGATTGAGCTTGAAGAATCCTGTCTGACATGTGAATTTCTAATAAGAACACGCAATCGGATACGTTGTGATTGTATCAAGTATGCCAATGAAACTCAAATTGCTTACTTGATCTCATTTATCGATCGTATTTTTGAAAATACTGATGTTATTACTTAGTGCTTGGCGACTATGGATGATTTTCCATTAAAAATAATTCCACTGGGTGGATTGGGAGAAATCGGCTTGAATATGATGGTCATTCAATATAAAGAGACCATGATCATCATTGATACAGGATTGATGTTTCCTGAAGATTACATGCTGGGCATAGATATTGTTATCCCTGATTTTTCATATATTCAAGAACGTTCAGAGCATGTTGCGGCAATAATTCTGACACATGGGCATGAGGATCACATTGGTGCTTTACCCTATGTACTTAAACACATCAATGCACCGATTTATGGTACCCCTTTTACCCTGGGCTTAATTCGTCACAAGATTGAAGAACACGATCTGGTTCATATGCCAATCTATCATAAAATAGTTCCACGACAAAAAAAGACAATTGGTCCCTTTGAACTGGATTTTATTCGTGTCAGTCACAGTGTTGTTGACTGTGTCGGCCTTGCCATTCAAACACCCGTCGGTTGTATTATACACACCGGTGATTTTAAACTTACCCCTACCACGATTGAAGGGGGGGTAACAGATATTGATACCTTTGCCCGCTATGGTGAAAAAGGTGTTCTGGCCTTAATGTCTGATTCTACAAATGTTGAAAAAGAAGGATTCACCATTCCTGAAAAACAAATACACGATCGATTGGAAGATATCATTTTAAACAGTGATGGCCGGGTGATTGTGGCAGTATTTGCATCCAATATTGGCCGCATCCAGCAAATTATTAATATTGCTAAAAAAAGAGGCAGTAAAATCGTAATCAACGGCAAAAGCATGGAAATTGGCGTGGGACTGGCACAAGCACTGGGATATATGACAATTCCTGAAGACATGCAAATTTCTATTAATGAAATAAGCGAATATCCAGATCATGAAGTTATTATCATTACGACAGGCAGTCAGGGTGAACCCATGTCTGCTCTGGCGCGAATTGCATCTGGCATGCACAAACATATTCATATCAAACAAGATGATCGTGTAATTTTATCTTCAAAATTTATTCCGGGTAATGAACGCGCCATTGCTAAAATTATCAATAATTTATACAAACGTGGGGCTGATGTCATCTATGAAAAAATATCTGATATTCATGTGTCAGGGCATGCATTCAAAGAAGAACTTAAAAGAATGATTCAACTGACACGACCTCAATATTTTATTCCCATTCATGGAGAATATCGACATTTAATTCATCATGCAAGATTAGCAATATCAACAGGAATACCAGAAAAAAATATATTATTGGCAGAAAATGGTTCAATTATAGGGTTCAACAAAAAACAGGGACGCATTATTGAAAAGATTGACACAAATCGTATTATGGTTGATGGCAAGGGGGTTGGAGATGTTGGTAAAAGCATTTTAAGAGAGCGGAAAGCCCTTTCCATAGATGGATTTGTTGTCGTCACAATTATTTTCGATGAAGAAACAGGTATTGTCGTTTATGGCCCAGAAATTGATTCTCGCGGTTTTTTATTTCACTCAGAAAAAGGTCATTTGCTTGAGGATGCCAAATGTGTCATACTGGAAGCGATTGAAGAAACACCCCTTGAAAAATCAGAACGTGTGGCCCATATTCGGGAAGAAGTGAAAAAGAATCTTCGGCAGTATTTTAAGTTTGTCATAAAACGTCGGCCATTGATTATTCCTTTGATTCTTGAAGTTTAGATGATTTTGTACATTTAATAAGGTTTTTTTTTATGCAACAAAAAATTCCACGCACAATTACAACAATATTAATATTTGGCCGCCCACCACTCGCTTTTTTCGGAATGGTTCTGGGGATTGCCACAATACTAACTATGAATCCCATATATTATATTATGGGGGTCTCTTCACTGTTTTTATCTGTCGTTATTGATCTTGTAGATGGCTGGTTTGCAGCTCGATTTGCCCCGCACTATAAACTCACTCATATTGCCGAACGTATGATGAATAAAATTGTTTTTGCAATCAATTTTCCTGTCATTTCAGTGGGTATGATGTGGCGATTTCATTTTGTTTCGCATACAAACAGTCATGCGGAATTAGTGCATGTGGTTTTTGTGTTGATACTTTGTGTGACAGTATTATTGCGGGAAAACTTTGCACATTTTATGAAAAGTTTTGCCATGAAAAAAGGAGCAGAAGAAGAATTATCCGATATAAACAGATTACGAACCTTGTTTGCAGCCCCTGTTGCGGTAATATTATATGCACATGCCTTTTATACACTGGAAGGCCCACCATCAGCCATTTATTTCTGGATTTCATGGTTGAGTAATATTCCCTTGCGATTGTTATATTTTATTGAAATTACATTTTTTGTTATTAATCTGGGTTCCATTGCTGCCTATTGTCGACGTTATGGCAATGATTGCCTGGATGATATATGCATGGATGATGAATACTTGCGATGGCGTATTCTGTCTGTTTTTCCCAATGCATTGACCATGATGAATGCAATGATGGGAATTTTATCCATATTCTTTGCGTACGGCGGTCAAATTCGTGAAGCCTATATGATTTTAATAGGCGCAGCAATATTTGATCGTCTTGATGGCGCTGTTGCGCGAAAACTTGGCGTTACAGAACGCCCCATTGACAATAGAGACAGTAGAGCGCCAACCTTGGGCGGCATTCTGGATGATATTGCTGATGCGGTCAGTTTCTGTATTGCACCAGCGTTGATATTCTATTGTTTGTTTGATTCGTGTACCATTGCCACTATTCAAGCCTTACCCTATGGATGGCTGGCAATTATTTATGCGATAATGGGAATTATTCGCTTAATCTATTTTACAATAGATCGTTATCCCATTCCTGGCTTTTTTAAAGGATTACCAACCCCTGCAGCCGCTTTGTTACTGACAGCACCTCTAATTATGTTTCAATATGCGCAAAATCAGGGATGTAAAGACATTGCATTATTTTGGGGATATTTTTGCTTTGGGCTGCTCCTTATCATTCCAATATTAATGAATACATATTCCATCCATTATATTCACATGGGACGATTTGGCGGGCGTCATCCATACTTTACACGAATTATGTTTTTATTAAATGGAATATCTGTATTTACCCCATATTTTGGGCATTTTAATCTGGGAATTCATCTGGTCTATTTATTATCTCCTCTATTCACCTGGAAAATTAATCCAGAAATTGCAGCCATTGAAAGATCTATAAACAATGCCTGATCTTTGTAATTGTTAAGTATCATTGTATTATTCGTTCTTATTTCATCCCTAAAAATTCGATCCATGTTTTTTTCAATGCCTGATCAATGGGTAGCACTGTAAGTAAGCGATCATAAATTTTCGAGTATATCGTAGTAAATTAATTATAACGTGCTTTGAATTATTTCTTAGCCCTGAAAGGGCGTTAAATAGCAGCCCAGGGCAACGCCCTGGGTTAAAAATTGATCAGAATCTTAGC
>Ga0272440_1002163_pt1 | contig 15544 bp, 4 predicted proteins | sample SSMMMBAug17_FD_192440 | JGI IMG/M metagenome (GOLD analysis project Ga0272440, IMG submission 192440) | Marine sediment archaeal communities from Little Sippewissett salt marsh, Falmouth, MA, United States - SSM-MMB-Aug17 | ecosystem: Environmental > Aquatic > Marine > Wetlands > Sediment ... | reverse complement strand
CACAAATTTTCATTAACAGAGTATAAACATAGATGATCCGATGATAATACTTCTACCTTTTTTACCATACCTTTTAATGCATCTTCTTCTCGATATTTTTCATTAATAACTTCATCAATCTGATTGTCTTGATCATTATCAACAGAATCAGGGGCACCTGTATAAAAATTATGACGTGTAATTGTTCCTGGATATGTTGAATCACCTTTTACAAAAACCTCTGTAAACTCATAACCTCGAAAAGATTTTTCAATAAATTCATAATATCCATTTTTATACGTGTATTCTTTTGTATAACGATCTTTTCCAGATATATCATCCAGGTCAAGACCAGTTGTGGTTTCTATTTTTGAAACAACTGTGACAGGGAAAGGTAATGTATTGTCCCACTCTTTTCCTTCTGAACGCGCTTTTAATAATTGATTTGTACTGCTTTGGTAGTAAATTGTGGTGATAACACCATGTCCATTATTAATTTTATGTAATAAATTAATAAAATTTGAACCACCTGTTAGTCTTGCAATATCTATTATTTTGAGTCTTTGTTCTGCGTTTGAATCTGCAAAAACAAGATCAATAGATCCATTTCCATTAATATCAACCCATCTTATTGTTGAATTTAGAGAATAATTTGCTGGTAAATCATTAATTATATGTTTTTCAGAAAATGAATCATTTCCATAGTTTATCCAATACCAAAGCTGATTGCCTGGAATATGATACGCGATTAAATCACTTAAACCATCATTATTGATGTCACTAGTTTTTATGTTTTTGAATGTTATCCTTTGATTATCAACAAAGAAGTCTTTTAAAGAGATGGATATTGCTTTATCAAAATATCCATATCCCATATTCGCACAATATATAATGCGTGAATCTTTGATCAGCACAATATCATTGAGTCTGTCACCATTTATATCAGCCATTTGTGAATTAGGAAGGTCGAACCTGATAACATTATCCATGTATAAGGCACCTGACGTATTTATCTTTCTTGAATATTTACCTTTTCCAAGATTAAGCCATGTTGCGTATCCTGTATCAGAGCTGCGAATAATATCCATGTGCTTATTAAAATCAAAATCTGAGCTGCGTACATTTGGGTTGCCAAATGGTGAAGGCGGCATAACGCCTTGAATAGAATCAGCACAAACCATTTTTTTACGATTAAGCCAGCCATTATTCGCATTATTTGGAAAAAAAAATACCTCATTTAAGGACATAAATGTTAGGTCAGATAAGCCATCTCCATCCATATCAGATAAAAAGACCTGGTCATTTTCTAACCAAAAATTATTTGCAAGTCCATCTGAAGAAACAACATTTCTTGGTCTATCCCATGTAATTTGTTTTGTATCGCCTTGTTCTCCTAAGTTAAGATATACCTTATGATTATTGCCATATTGTTCTGTTAAAAGAATATCAGGCATGCTGTCTCTATTCATGTCAACAAATTCAACGTGAGGATTATCCATCACTGTATTGGGTGTGTTGATAGAAGTTGATAAAGCTTCTTTTGCAGAAATAATTACAGATGGTTTATAGCAATAGTATTCAAAAGAAATTGGCGGGAGATAATTTTCAGCCTTTGAATCATAATGGGTAACAGTTTTTAGAAAATGATTTTCAGATTCGGCATCACCATATGTGAGCCGATATTGTCTTATAAGACTATCTGATGTTCCATCTATATTCGAGTCATTTTGGGATAAATCAGAAGAAATAGTATTATCTTGAAGACCAATATTGATTTTGCATAATCTCATTGTTGTTTTAATGACAAAGCCAGATCGATAGTCCTTTCTCCAATCAGGCCGGCTTTCATATTCAAAATAAACAAAATAAAATGATTTCCAGGGTGGCGCACCAGGCGCATAACGTATTTCTGATAAATATTTCTGATTATCTGACCCATTAAAGCTTGAATAATAATATTCAATTGTATTTCCATTAACATCAATGTGTTTTTCCAATAGCCATTGATATATTTTTGATCCTGTGGCATCTGTAATCCTGTTTTTTGGATTTTTTCCAAATATCAACCTGCTTCCATTTCTTAAATCAGCTTCCCAATAATCATTCATTCTTCTATACCTGGTAAACGTACTTTCAATTCTAGCCCTAAAAATATTATTATTAATTTGAATCAGTTCTTCTCCATCAGGCCCTAAAATTTGATCTATCTCTTCATAATTATCAATTATTCCATCATTATCATCATCAATGCGATTATTGAAATCAATATATCGCGGTATTCCTTTATCAACCTGCCTTTTTATAGCACCAAATCCAAATGTCCATCCTAAACCAATACATCCATCCCCAAGTCCGCTGTCGTAATGTAATGATAATTCTGGTTCAAGATTGTTTATTCCTTTGGGAACTATTATTTTAACAGAATATTTTGATGTTCCTGTATTAAGCATCGGTTGGAAAGAATCGCCTAAGCCTTCTATTGAGCCAGGGCCTGATGGCAATGATATTGTATTTGGAGAAACGCCATTCTTATCAGAAGCGTTTGATATTCCAGTAATTAGAATAAATACTATAGGAATATATATTTTTTTGATTTTAAAATTCATATTAATTACCTGAATATGCATAAGTGTCAAAAAATATTTTTATGTCAGAAACGCCATCTCCATTGCGCTCATCAGATCCAGACAATTTTGGTCCATAAATAAATGTATCCAAAGCTCCATTTGGATCATGACCTGATAAATTAGCTCCTGGAATAATTAATAACCACCTTGTATTCCATACTGACCTGCCAATTAAACGTGAGTCATTAATAAGTTCTGATATGTTTAACCCATTATCATGATAAACTCTAAAATCAGAATAACGACTTATTTCATTAAAAGTGCCTGATAGTGTATCAAAAATTGGAACCCAGTTTTTATCATCAGGAAATTGAGATATGGGAAATGGAACAGGTATTTTTTGATCAAGGACTTGCCATTCACGAATAGCTAAAGTATTGCCAGTTGGAGATCTCATAATATCAATTCCAACAGGTATTAAATAAACTCTTGGCGTCTCAGACATGCATAAATTATTATAATTGCTGAACCATACACCAACAGATCTTATTTTTGTTGTAAAGTTTGTAGCTGAGTAGTAACTATCGCCACCGATTAATGGCCAACCAAAAAAGTTCATTTGGGATGTAATATTACTTCCAAAAGGGATAACAATGCCTGGTTGTTCATTATAATCTTCACTGGTATATGGTCGACAATATCTTTTAAATTCAGGTAAATCCCATAGGTTACTAATGATATGCTTTTCAAGGATTTCTTGCCATTTTTTATTTGAACTGTTTCCTATTTTAATTCTAAACAGTTCTTTACGAAGAGAAAACTGATTTGTCTCTTTTTGAGGATTATTTATGCCTAATTCAGGTTTGAGGACATCAAAATTAGCCTTCATACGTGCCATTGGATCAGTAAGACCAACACCTGTAATTGGTTGGCCATTAATAACTGAACCAATCAAACGTTGTTTAACAATATTGTTTAAAAAATTAACTCCTGCTTGAGTATCTTCAGAAAGCATATTTGTTTCATAATCATATGCTTTAGCTGTCAAATATACATAGCGTGCTGCCAGATCAAATTGTGCTCTATATTTTTGCAATGCATCATTTCTGAAAATTCTAAATGCCATATCCTTGTAACGATAGTCCTGAATTTCACTTGCTGTTTGTTTCTTAAACCTTATCAATTCATCATATAATCGTAAGCCTTTAGAAAGCATAGCTAAATAACGACTTTGAGTTTGCTCCATATTTTCTTTAATTGTATAAATTTCAAGACGTTTTACAGCTTCATTGCGAATGAATTGTTCTAATTGCGAAATTTGCTGATTCACTTCAAAATTATTAATGAGCCTATCTATTTTTATGCTTGATAATGATCCAGTTATTTCTTTTGCCTGTTGATGATCTAATTCTTCTAAAGAAACCATATCTGCAGCTAAATTGTCTTGAAAATTTTTCAATGCACCAGATAATTGAATCGCACTCCTTAGAGGTGCAGTTGGATCGGTAATAGTACCAGGTGTTGGACCAATAAATATACCAGCAATTGAAGGAAGAGCTTCTGCAACTGCATTCGCATAAATCGTTGCTTTTCTTGCTGTTGTGCGAAATTTTAACTGCAATGCTCTTGTATTTTTTATCTGATCATTTAAAGAAATTTGCGTATTATTCATTGAATTTTTTATTTGAATAACTTGTGCATTAAGATTAATCTTTTCTTCAATTTTTTTAGATGTGGATTCAATTTGACCGATTAAGTGATTATACTCAATTAATGATCTTTCAAATCTGGCTTTTGCCTGAATAAGATCAGATCGTGCTATTTGTATTTCCCCGGGAACTGTTCTTTTGCCTTTCCAATGTGATGGCCTTATCATCCCCAAACCATGTGTTGAGATGTGAAAATTTACATCTTTAGTTTCCCGATTTATGCTGCCATCATCATTAACACTTAAATAATTATTAATTTTTACAGTGAATACCTGTGTAGAAGAAGACTCTACTCCTGTCAATTCAGAAGGATCAACATAGCTGTAATGATAAATATCAGGGCCTTTATATCCTTCCGGATAATTTCCACCCGAACCAACATCGTCAGGGTAAGGTTCTCCAAATATTTCTATTAATCGATTGTTGTAATCACAGATTTGATTGTTCACATTTTGTTTAAAATGAGACAACGTATCTTGTTGATTTCTAATACGTTCACTATTTTCATTTGCATGATTAAATAATACGATTGCATTATTTAGCACTCTAACCGCTCGATCATGTATTTGTTCAAAATGAGTTATTCCTTCATCGAGCTTGTCTGGATTTATATCAAATGGAACAACACCATGTGCAAGTCCTAGTGGGTTTAATCCTGTATCAGATTTGTCCATTGTAGATTGTATATCTGTTACATGGCTTGATATATCTCTTATTTCAAGTACTGTTGTTCTGTCTATTTGAGCAATTCCAGTATGGACTTTATCTTCAGATGGGATTAATTTATTGGCAACAATCCAGTCAAAATAAGCGCCCTGAGCTGAGCGTATCGCCCAACATGATACGCCCCATGCATGTTCAGGATCTTTATAGCCAGTCCCCTGGTTTGGAGAGTTTTCAGAATACTTTTTAAGGTAAGTAAGGTTTACAATTTCAGAACCCGTTTTTGCACGTGCAGCAGCAGATTTTGCGAATTTTCTTTCATCGTAATAATCAACTTCAACAGGTTTACCAGCAATATTTATTGTTTCTTTTATCGGTATCCAGGTATATTTTTGATGAATGATTAAATTATAGTAAGCTTTTATAGCGGTTAAATAATGTCCCCATGCATCACCATGACCTTGTGGAAACATTGTTTTTGCATCTTCTTCGTCAATAACACCATTTTCATCGACATCATCAATATTATAATTTGAATTGTATGCGACTTCACCAGAGTCTTTTGAATAATTCCATATTAATCTATTATAAACAGGGTTATAACCTTTTTCTTTTCGGCCTCTTAGAAGCGCTATTTCTTCTTCTAATAATGATGAAAGCTGATTTTGAAAAGAAAAAATACTTGAAGCTTCAGAACCAACCTGACCATTGTTGGTGTCAAAGCCTATTGTTGGATCAGCAGCATCTGCATAGGCTTCATTTCCGAGAAGCATATAAAGGTCAGCTATTTTTCCTGCTGCCAGTAGCAGTTCTTTATTGACTTCTTTATCATTAACTGCCGGCGCACCATCAATGCTAAGTGCTTTACCTCGTCTTAAAACAGTCTCATATAGTTCAATCAAACCCAAATTATTAACATTGGCTGCAGATGAATTTAATGCAACAGGCCCTTCAAAACGTTTGCCAGCTTGTATAATCATGCTTGAAGTTGTATTTATTTCAGAATTATGATAATCATTAAATCTTTGATTATATGGACCAATACCACCAGTTACTCTTTTTATCCATCCCTCACACAGAGCTGGTTCTGTCCATTCACTCCATGTTTCCTCACCAACACCATCAAAACCTTTATATCTAACGATATAATAATAGTTTTTCAATGAGTTAATACCTGATCCTTCAATTGTAATATCTAAAGTGCCGCCATACTCACTTTGTGAGGCATCAGGTTCATATTTTATCCATGTATTATTTGTTCCATTTTTATCATAAGAAGGTGCTAGCCCCTCATTCGGTTCTTTATATCTCCATTCAAATTCAATACCTTCTGTATTTGCGTTAAAATGTGCATTATGGCGTAAGGTTATCTTTTCATCAAAAACATTATCTGGCTTAATAACTTTTATTTCGCCTGTATAAAGCTTGGGAACAACTTTTAATATTTCCATTGAAATTGGATCATCGCATTCTTCAACTGAGTTAAAAACAAGTGTGACGTAACTGGCATATTGCATTCCTTTTGCTGAGCCAGTTGATAGTGCTTTGATATTATCTGATCCTTTTATAAGCTTTGCATTTTCCGAAGCCTTACTTTTTGTTAGAACTGATAACTGATCTACAGCATTTCTATAATCTATGTTTGAAGATAGACCTTTTAGTAGTGTCGTTTCATAATCATGTAAAATATTGAGTAGTATTAATGGTTCTCCTAAACCAGAATTATCAAAAATTCCCTTAATTTGCAATTTGTTAGTAATATTATCATATGAAATTCTTCTTCTTAAGTGGTATGGTAAGTCTAAAAATATTTCTTTACCATTTTGTTGCAATACTTTTATTTCAGTCGGTAATGATGTCAGTGTTACTTCACGCATTTCCATGATAGAAACCAGGTTGACAGAATGACCTTCGCCATTTGTTAATTCTTCAACCTGGTCAAACAATATATTTACACTACATTGAGAACTAATATCAGGAAGACCATTTTTAGGCTTAAGTAAAGTATCTCCAATAGACATTTCAGGTAATGGGTCAGCATCCGGCCAAATTTCGTCATCTGGCCAGTATACTTCATAAACGATAGTAATTGGGAGGCCTGAGCCATCATCTAACCATGGCTTACATTCATCACCCCATCGTTCATAATATCTTGCTGATATTTCAACAGGTCCTTCATTGTTCTTATCTCCAGCTTTAACCCAAATATTCTGTTTATTATCCTTCCATGTTACCAGATCTGAATTTTCATCAATAGCGATAAAGGATTCTTCACAATATTGTTTAAAACTTAAAGGCATTGGAGGTTCAAGTTTTCTTCCTGCTTTAACTTTATAACGAAAAAAATATGGATTCTCTTCTCTTATCACTTTATATACTTCAAAGAACCATTGATAATTAAGTGTTTGATTCTGATACATTAATAAACTATAAGCCTCTGATACTTTATCATTTTCAAGACAATAATTTTCACCTGTCTTAATATTTAAATCATCACGTTGGGCATATAAAATACCATTAATAATAAGGGCGTGTTCTTCATTTGGGTTATATCCGGGGTTATCCTTACCACTTTGTTCATAAACTCTCATATTCTGATATTTATCTGTTGTAAGAACACCAGAACCGGACATGCTTGCAATAATTATTTTCTTAGGATCAGTTGGCCATTCTGGCCTGTAGCGTATTGGTATTGATGGCCAATATGTAGAGGTTGCTTCGTCTTTTTTATACCATATTACGATTAAATCATTATCAGGAGATTCATTGTAGTCAAGATTTACAGCAATAATAGGGCCTTTTCTTTGTTCTTGAATATGTCCATTATATGGTTCAGATTCTTCTGTATTTAGAGCATATGGCGCAATTCTGTTTACAATATAACCATTTTCACCATCAGGACTTTCATGGTCTTTATAATTTATTCTTTGACCAATTATACATGATGAATATTCTAATTCCTGATTATAACTTACAGTTTCAATCGCTTTAAATACTGGCTCACTGGTTTGAAAATCTTCTTCTGCAAAATGAAGCACATTCCTACCTGATGTACAGGTATACTGGTTGCTTCCATCAATTTTTGCATTACTTGATTCAGAGCGATATTTTATTTGTACAAATTGATATTTTGAATGATTTAAATTAACCGGTAAAGATTCAGCTATATGGATGATTGGGTCGTCAGGCCATTTATTTATTACTTTAGAAGGAATATCCTGATTTGTCTCTCCTTTCCAGATTATTGTAATTTCTTCATCTGGTCTCCCTGTTGCATATAATTTTTTACGTTGTGAATCATAATAAATTGCATCATTATATTTTTCATCCCATGTTGGCGCTTGATTTGGATCGGCTCCTTCAGGAGGTTCTATAACCTCACCAATAATTCCATCGTAGCTATCAACATCTCGAATATATATAACGTCGCTGATACCATAGTAATCAGGACTATCTGATACTTCTATGCGTATTTTCCAGTCTCCTATTTCAGTATCCTTAAACGTATATGAAGTTGTATATTGGTTTTCATTAATACTTTTTTCAATTTCCGCAATATCAAATTCTCGGTTAAGCCCTCCTTCTTCAATTAATTTAATTTTAATTCTATATTTATCAGTGTAACCTGGATTATAGTATTCTAATTTTTTCCAGGTGACTTCTTTTTCGTAGCCGATATAAGCAGTATTTCCCTTTTTCATATAAACATCATAGAAAACTATATTCGGCCATTGCGTTGTAATCCATTTAGAAATATCAATATTATCAGTTTGAGATTTCCAGGTAATAACAGAACCTCCTGATGAAATATTTATCACTTTTAATTCATTCGTTAAATCATTCCATTGAAATGCATTTTGATTGGATTCTGGCTTAACAAATGGTGGAATACTTGTTTCAATTGAAGGTGGCGGATTTATAACTGAACCAACATCGTATTCTTCTGTTGAATATATCCCCCATCGAGATTGCCCCCATTTATGAGTAGTACCCCATAGACCTGCAACTACATGAGATTGTAATAATAATATAAATGCACAGTTCATTATTATAATTCGTTGAATCAACCATTTATTATTTTCGATAATTTTTACATTTTTCATTTCGTTTTATCCTCCATTTAATATTCCATTATAGAATTTGGATATACGAACATATTTATTTAATTAATTAATTAATTGAGCGATAGAACTTACTTTTTGAATACGAAAAGAACCTTCAACCTGAATAGGATCTCTATGTAAACCTTCCAAAATTTCTTTATATTTACCTCCTAAAACAGAACCATCCAATCCTATTGAAGTGCTTTCTGGAGAGTCAGGATCAGAATTATGAAATTGTAGTTCAATTGTTCTTAATATATTTAATGCTTCTTGTTTGTAGTTTTCGTAGTTTTCGTCGAGATTATTATGATCTGGGTGGAATTTATGATAATATGGATTTGTGGGGTGACCTGGCGGGATTTCAATTTTTGTTTTTAAAGTGCCATGAAAACCAAATGTTCCATCCAATTCTTTTATTCCATCAAATCCAAATACGACAGAACTTACTCGTCTGCCAATTAATTCACCATTTCTTAAAGAAGCTCCTGTGTAGTTATGTAATTTTGAATAATTTGTAACCAATATATATTTATTGCTATTTTGATCCCACATTTGAGTAACTTCTTTAAGCAAATTAACATTTTCGTTTTTATCAACATGAATAATTATCCTGAATTGAAGCTCTGAATCTGTTTGAGTAGGTGAATATGTTTTACCAGGTTGATCAACTTTATTAACAATAACATTACCGATCCATAGTCCCTTAAAATCTTTCTTTTCAGCTTTTGCAACAAATTGAATGCGCATGCCATTATCATCTTTAACTTCAATGACAGAAGAATATGAAGTTTGACTGTTCATTTTTGAACGATCAACACTTAAACGTAATGACTCATTTTTGTTTTCTGAGTTATCAATTATTATTTCATTAGAGAATTCTTTCCAACCAGGGTTTTTAGACGGCACGTAGTATTTTAAAGGAAGATTACCGGTTGTTGTGATTGATACAATAGAAGTATCTGTTAACCTGTTTATTTTAATCGTTTGTTCTAATAATTCTTTTCCAAAATTAAGTTCATCTTGCTGTTCTAACACAACTTTTAATGGTCCAACATAATCCGATTGACCTCCTTTACAGTAAACCCAAAAAGCCTCTCCTGATTTCATTTGCGTTGTACCAGGATCTTGGATGATTTCCCATTTATTATCAGTTAACCTATAAATTGTTTGATCTTTATGAAATGGTGAATAATCAAAAAAATCTTTAAAAAAAGGTTCATTACCTGGTTCGAAATGGAAACCAACCAAATTATATGAATCTGAATCCCATTTAATTTTAGGAAGAATCGGTTTCCCTGATATGATCAAAGGAACTTGATTGTTTCCATCAATTTTTATTAAATAGCAGTTACCGCCATTCATTGTAAATAAATCTGTTATAAATGATGGTTTGTTTTTAAAATATGTACCCCATTTTTTTTGTTCAGGTGCTATTTCACCTGCATTATCCTGAATTAACTCTATTGAAGAGTTGCTATTATTCCATTTCCAAACACTTATAACTGGTAAATCATTTAAAATATCAGTAATACTATTGTTAGTTGGCTGAACTTCTAAATATATTGAATTCCAGCCTGGTTTTAATATATAATGATAAGTTACATCTTGCGCATAGGCAAAATGTGTAATTCCCCAAAAATACATAAATAATAGGAATAATTGTTTCATAATTCTTCCTCTTTCTGAAAGGATTCTACACACAATAGTAGGTTTCAATAAAATTATACTCAATAAATTAGCATTGCTTTATTTAAACTATTGAGCTTTTTTGTTTGTTTTGTCTTGCAATATACTGTCTAATACGATATAACATACTGCAATAATTGTCAAACAACATCTGGATAGTTTTGTAACAAATGAAAAAAGTTCAATTTATCTTTTTTTCGGATGAAAAACAAAAAATTTCATTTGAATTTAATAAGAGATCAATTGAAATAATGAAATTTATCTAATTCATTTAGATATTTTTTGACAAAAAATAAAAAAAATATTTTGGTAAGTTATTAAAATAAACGCTTCAATATATATATGATAATTTTTTAATTAAGGAGATGCAGACATGTTAAATAGATCAAAAGAAGAAGTTGAATCAGGGCTTTTTAGAGCTTTCAACCACATTGAATACTATAATGGATTAAAAAATGATGTTTCAACAATTGTACTGGATAGATTCATATTCCTTGCTTACAAAAAGGGGTTAATAAAACAAAAATCAAAGGACGACTTTGAAAACTATTTAGCATCCAATATTTATCGTGTTAAAAATAATTTGAATAGCATTGATGATGGTTTTACATTTTCTGATTTTATCAATATAATTAATACAAAAAAAGGAACAACAGGTTTCCTGGTAGGAGAGCTCAATAAAATAGCTGACTTTTTAAGTATGAAAAAAGTTAATAAGACTATGGTGACAAGATTAAAACAAAATTTTAATATTAACACAAAATCAACAAGAAATTTTATTCGTATCCTTTGCCTATGGCTTGGATTTAAATCTAATCAAGACTTATTTGAAATTCAATGGAATTATGAACAGATTGTCGATTTATCAAGAATAAACATTAACAAAAGTACAATTGATATGAATGAAGGGGTTCGTATCGTCTTTTCTTTGCGGTGTAATGACGAAATAATAGGGCTAAAGGATGTGAAATGGCTCAAAAAAGAAATCAATCAAACAATACAAGATTTAAACATTAACTTTGAGAATAATCATCTCATTGAATATAATATTACAACAGTTTATATTGATTTACCTAAAGAAACAGGGCCATCAGGAGAACCAAGATTGTACAATGCGATAATACATGACTCTTTTAAAATAGCGCATCAAATGTCAGCTCGATGGATTTTATCAAAATTTTCTACACCATATAAAAAAATTGTAATTAGCATATCAGCAGGGCAATTTATAAACCTGATGCCTGTTGCTCAAGTATTGTTAAACTCAATCATTCCTGAAGATATATTATTTATCAGGGTTAATGATTTTGCCCGATTATGTGCTCAATTATCAGATATTAAAGTAAATTTTTCTTCAAAACCAATCTTTTTTCAACAACCAGATGGTAGCGCTTTTTCTTTATGGTGGGTCCATTCATTTCGCAGCCATGTTTATTTTAACTTTATTCTCCCATTACTTGATCAAAAATATATCCCAAATACACAAGATAAATTTTATGAATTTAGACAATCATTAAAGTTAAAAACAAACTCAGAATATAAAGCTGTAACGATTATGCAAAAATTTCCCGATAATCCCCATATTTTAATTGAAATTGCCAAGGTGTGTTTTTCAAGAAAAATGTTTCGTGAAGCAAATGAAATAATTAGCAATATTTTGGTATATGATCCTTTATATGTAGAAGCACGTTCATTTCGAATATTAATTTATATAAATCTTGCCAATAAAGAACCCTCTTTTTCAATGAAAGAAATTTATCATTCTTTGGCCGTTGAAGAAAGCCGATTTATTGAAAAACATACTATTATTACAGAAGACACTTTATGTGACATAGGCCTAGCTTTTTTTAATAGAGCAATTAATATTTTATATCGACTCAGAAGTCATGAACAAGTTTATGACCTGAATGAACAGTTAATAACAAAAAAGAATGTAATAGGTTCTTTATCAGATGCAGAAAATTGTTTTCGTAAAGGGATAATTATTTCGCAAACAGCATATAGAAGTTATTTTTGGTTTACTCTAACGAAAAGTTTAAAAAAAATACTATTAGGAGATTCAAAGCTATTTATAGGAGAAACAAAACTTGCAGATAATAAAAATATTTGCCAGGAAACATGCTTGGAAATTTTTAATGTTCTAGGATGGATACCAGAATTGTCTTCGGAAAATGTGAACAAACAAATACAAGATGCTACTACTATTCTATTAACAACACTTGATAGTCATCTAAATGCAGTTGATTTTCAATTAACACACATTAACAGGCTAGGATGTTTTGCAATAATCTTATGGGATTTTATCCCAATATTAACAGTCAAATTAGCAAAGAAAGTTCTTCAGTTTCTTGGCAAAGCTGAAACGAATGCACAAAAAATGTTGACTGAAAATATTGGAATATTTTCAATTCTTCAAGGAAGCGTAGAGTCACCAGAACATTTTATTAAACAGGTTTGTCATATAACTCATAAAATTAAAAGCCTCATCAAAGACGACTTGTTACAAGATGATGATTCATTAATAAGCAACGAGATAAGGTCAAAATTCAATATTTTTCTTTATATCATAGAATACAACCAGACAGCATTCGACGAAATTCTTTTTAAAAACTAAAAAATACTTTCGTTCAATTTACGATGTTTGTGCTTTTATATATTATATGACTTCGAATAACCAGTTGCGTAGATACTCAGCACTCTAACCCATCATAGTGAATCATTTCCATCAGACGAATCATAGTTCTTTTGATGTTATTAATTGTAATAACATCAACCGGTTGCGTTGAAACTCAGTACTTCAAACTCATGTGGCAAAAAATGTAAAACAAAAATGCAATTAATAAAAACATTTTATTACTGATCTCTAAGCCCCAAGTTTACGCACTATAACGTAAAAGTAACCGGCTACTGCCCCTGGAGTGAAGCGGAAGGGGCAGTTGTCCGGTTGACTGCCGGGTTATTTTCTTCTTTTCGTTATAATCACCTGTTCATAAACTGGTGTACGTAACCCTTAACAAAAGTGACTGCCGCTGAAAATGGTTCTTGAAAGACAGTATCATTCGAGACTTCTGAATCTGCTGGACTACGCCATTCAAATTTTTCTCTTTCTTCTTCTGGTATAGGTAGTATATTCAACAAATTTTCCGTAGGGTCATATGTATCTGTGACAAATAATTTGATTATAAGGCGATGTAAATGAGCTTGTGCAATCAACGCTCTCCAAAATACCGGACGAGTCTTTGGATGGAAGCCGAGAAAAACATCTGCAAGCTTGTAATAGTAAGGTTCTGACTTCATTTCTTTACTATCGCGATTTTGCTCTCCATCATCGAAAATGAATCTTTTATACTCCCCGAATGATCTCAAAAAAGGTGATTCTGCTTCGTGATTCAGGATCTCTTCAACAGCAGAATCTAAATTGTAAAGAGGAACGCCTTGCCGCCAGTATATAGAAGCCTCTTTTTTACGTTTTTCCTCCCACCCTCTGATATTTGGTGTATATTGGATAATAGGATTTTGCGATGCAAACTCGAAATCACAGCTTAACGTTAAATAGAGGATTTTAGCTAATGTATATTGTGTGGCTATTCTCGGGTCCAGTTGTAAATCTACAAGTGTCAGGCGACGTTTCATAAGTTTGTAGATCGCAAGGGGAGCTAATAGTTCGTAAATAGTAGAAGTCATATAATAGCGTGGAGTACCCAACCAGCCAAGCGCATCGTATGCTGAAAGGTACTGTCCGTCATGCGCTAAGAAATTCCCTTCCGCTACAAGGTCTCCATTTCTTGATGTTCGCGCAAGACTATAAATTCGGTATAGAGCACTTTCAGAGAATTCAACGAGTTGAAAAAGTAAGGGTTCGTATTGTTCATACAGACGCTTACGAGCTTCGTATTTGTAGTCACGACGTGCGTTTCGTTCGGCACTCATATCTCCTAAATCGTGCTGAAGTTGTGCAATGGCTTCATCGGATTTAGCTTTAAGCTTCACCTTTAAGGTTTCGATATTTAGATCATGCTCTGCCTTTAGCTTTGCCTTGTGAGCTTCGAGTTTTTCATCATACTCATGCTTTATGGCATTTTTCAGTCGCTCACTAAGCCATGATTTGCTTAAAAAAATTAAAGCTGACATTAGTAAAACACTTACTGTTGTTGAAATAATAAATGTTAGGATTAGATTACTCACAGGGGCACTCCTTTTTTATATGAAGTAAATTTTCATCTACTGTAATTATATAGTTTACAATAAACGATTTTGGCAACTAGCTTTTTTTTATTGGACTCCAGATTAGGTTTAGATTACAGTGGATATTTGTTCATCACGTATCTCTCATCTGCCGATTTCAGTGGATTCTGCTCCTTGCCTTTTTGTGTTTTTGTTGAATTTCAACTCAATAGCCGATGTCAATGGATTTCAAGATCATCTTTAAAATTTGTTTACAATCAAACTATTAACACAATCTATATTTGTTACACGATCTAAATCTATATTTGTTACACGATCTAAACGTACAAAACTGGAAATATAACATCGCTAATGAGCCGCGCGGCTTTTTGCTTCGGCTGCATTAGCCTTGTTATGTGTTTTAATTCTATAATTACAAATCTCCGCTAATCAGCCTTTGTTTTTAATTGTAAATTCCAAAACTTTTCTAAAAAAAAATTTTTCGCTAACCAAAATTGAAATTCAGTAACGATGAACATTTTAGATTAGAGGCTTGATTGAACGAAAGGCGAATAACAATGAAAATAAGCGGCTTGTCCGCTTGATTGTTTGGTTATTGTGACTTTATAATTTAAACTATGCTGAAATTGCTGGTAAAACAGCTTTTGCAGAT
>Ga0272440_1002162_pt1 | contig 15544 bp, 10 predicted proteins | sample SSMMMBAug17_FD_192440 | JGI IMG/M metagenome (GOLD analysis project Ga0272440, IMG submission 192440) | Marine sediment archaeal communities from Little Sippewissett salt marsh, Falmouth, MA, United States - SSM-MMB-Aug17 | ecosystem: Environmental > Aquatic > Marine > Wetlands > Sediment ... | reverse complement strand
TTCTCCTTACTTAATTCGCAGGTTATTAATTGGTTTGAAAAGAAATAGAATGAATATGATAGGGCAAATGCTGAGCATTTACGCAACAGTTTAAAGATCAGACATCAACCAAAATGCGTATAGCAAAACGCTGAACAACCAAGAAATTGGCTTATTTTTGGATATAAACCAAAGACCAAAAAGCTACTACACCTGTAATTTCATCAAAATTAATTTGCTAATCCATCATAACCAGACAATCAACCGGACAGTACAAAACAATGTTCCGCTTCGCTTCACATTGCTTTGCACTGCCGGTTATTTGGTTGTTCGATTCATTAAAGAGAATTAATGCTCCCTGCAAAATTCCTTTGGAAACCCATTGTTCAAAAAGCAGTTACCGGGCATTGGAAACGATTTAAAATGCGCCAATACGAGCCATCCTTTCCTCGAAATCTCAAACAGGTTGGCCTATATCTTCATGTACCCTTTTGCAAAAACTTATGCCCATTCTGCCCTATAACAGAATTGAATATGATGAAGAGTTGTTTGCGAAATATGAGAAAGCTGTTCACGAGGAAATCGATCTATAACCTAAATTTCTTGAAACTCTCAGACTCATTCGTCCTTTTCCAAATTTCATTGTTAATATCTTATCTGCACAATGAAAATATCTTTCGTCATGGGTGACAACAATAGCAGTTTTATTGTTTTTTTTAAAATCTTTTAATATACTTTGATAAAAAAAATTTGTGAATTTTGGATCCTGGTCTGATGTCCACTCATCGAATATATAAACAGGCTTGTCTTCTAACATTGATATAATAAAGGCCAGTCGACGTTTCTCTCCTGATGACAGGTCTGCATAACTGAATTTATTATTATCCCAAACGACTCTATGGTTTAATTTCATTATTTGAAGCCATTTATTGACCTCTTCTATATCAATTGTACTTAATCCATAAAGCCGATCAAATAAATGATAATCCGAAAAAACACCAGAAAAAATATGGTTCTGCTGGTGCATCATTACAGCTTGATTGTTTATTTTAATCGTTCCCTTAAGGGGCGGATATAAACCTGTCATCAGTTTAAGTAATGTACTTTTCCCACTTCCATTTCCACCTGTAATAAAAAGGGTTTCACCTTGTTTTATAGAAAAATTTATGGGTCCCATTGAATAGGTAACATCACCATTTTTGTCTGTGTAATTAAAGCATAAATTACTAATTGAAAGACTATGTATTTGATCTGGAATATGGTATTTTTTTCCTGAAAGTATTTTTTTATTTTCAAATTTTTTTAACTTGCTGAAAAGAGATTCCAGTCGCTTTGCAGAAACAATGGCGCGACTTAAATATGGATAAAAAGATACAATAGTATAAACAGCAGGAAGTAAAAATAAAAACACATTAATCAGTTGTATTTGAACATGCATTTTTACATTCAAAGTAAATATAACGACTCCTAAAAAAAAGAAAGTTAAGCTCTCCAGAAACGTCATAAACAAAGATAGATGAAAATCAACCTTTATTCTTATTTTTTTTACTTTTTCAAGAATTGGATGATATGCGTTTAAGTTTAAATCATCACTTTTTTGTTTATTGATTTTCAATTCTTTAAATCCAAATAAAATATGATCGAAGATTTGATATAAAGCGGTTTCAGCATTTATGGATTCATCAATATCAGGCAACAACGTCTTGGAATGATTTATTTTTATAATAAATGAAAGGCCAATTATACAGCTTATAATAACAAAACTGATGATTGATATACATAAAATATAGAGTAAACAACAAACAAATGTCATGGCTGCGTGGGTGATATGAATCATTATTTCTGATGCTTTTGAAATCTTTTTTACATCAGTGGTCATTTTTATATATAAATCAATTCGGTCTAACTGCTCTATTTGCAATAAGTTTGTATTGATCAAATGATCTGAGATAAGTGTCCTTATGGCTGCAATTTTTTTTTCTAAGAACCTCCTGTTTTTTCTTAATGCGATTCTTTTAAAAGTTAACAACAACAAGATGTTTAGCACAAATAGTTTCATGTGAAATGTATGTCTTCCAGATAATGATTCAATCAGAGCTGTATTGATAATATAGATAAGTCCTGTTGATGCAAAGCTTGATAGCATTATGAATACTAAAATGATATAAACATCTTTATTAAATTCAAAAATTTTCATTTAATAGCTCCATATTCAAGTGATATCAACTTGTCAGCTAAATGAAAATACTGGTCATCGTGCGTAACAGCAATAATTGTTTTCCCTTTTTCCTTTATGTTAAAAAGTAACGTTTTATAGAAGTACTCCCTAAATTCAAAATTTTGTTCAGCAGCCCATTCATCAAAAATATATATGGGTTTGTCTTCCAGTAATGCGCTTATTAAGGCAAGCCTTTTTTTCTGCCCTGTAGATAAATCATGAGTGCTAAATCCACCATTTACAAAAGATACTTTCTTTTGAAGTTTCATGTCTTTGATGAGATGATTAATTTTTTTAGAATCTATAGATTTTAATCCATATAAGCGATCAAAAAGGTGAAAATCAGAAAAAATTGGTGAGAATAAATGCCGATGTTCTGACATGTCAATTTCCTGTGAATCTATTTGTATCGATCCAGAAAAAGGAGGATAAAGTCCAGTTATCATTTTAAGCAATGTAGATTTGCCACTGCCATTTCCTCCTGTAATAAAAACAATATCACCCTTTTTCATTGAAAAATTAATCGGTCCAACTGTAAATTGTTTTATTCCGCAACTATCTGTATAATGAAAACATAGGTTTTGAAATATGATTTCATTAAACACTGCAATAGGATCAAATGCTTCTTTTGTAGACTTTTTTGTTTCATTTTTTACTTGAATATTATCTATCATTTTTTCTAAATCATGAATACGTTTTACTGAAATATTTGCCATAGCAACAAATGGCAATTGTTCTAAAATATACGTAATGGGTATATAAATCATAATTTGTAAGGATTTAATTAAGGCATCGTTACTTAAAAAGGAAAAAGTTGTCGACAAATAAATGATTATAAACAATGAAATAAGCCATGTCATTTCAGGAAGTAAAATACCATCTGCAATGGCGTATCCCGCTCTTGTTTTCATTTTTTGAATGATTGAAATACTGTTTAATACACTATGATCATAAAAATGATCGCATTTTTTCTGATTAATTTTCAGTTCTTTAAAACCGAATAATAAATCATTGACATAGTGAAACAGTTTTCTTTCGTTAATTCTAGCTTTTTTTACGCGACTTATGACACGAATAAGATTTATTTCATAAACAACAAAGCATAGCAGTAAAAAGGTGAAAACATAAATAAGTGTCATTTGGGAAAAATATGAGATATATAATAAAATAAATAAGGATATTATAAGACAATTAAATAGATACCAAAGAATATCAACAATATCTGCAACATTTTGAGTATCAATAGTTAGCACATTATAAATATTTGATAAGTCAAGCTTTTCATAGGTTAAGACATCAATACTTTTTATTTTTTCAATTATTTTTTTTCTGATCTCTGACACAATTTCTTCAGTATATCTTATGGCCATATGTTTTGATTGAATTGATGTGATCAAGAAAAGCAAATATGCTGTTGCATATATCGTAAAACGATCTAAAGATTTATTATTATGGAAGCATGTAGCCCCACTAACAATGATAATAATTAGTATTATTTCAAAAAAACTACATGCAATGATAAAGGAAACCAATTGTATGATTTGTGTTTTATTATGCTTTGCTCTAAATAATTCTATGATATTCATAAGAGTTTTCCGAAAACTATCTTAATAATCAGTAAGATAAACAGAAATCCTCCTATAAATGAATAAAAAATTATTGGAATCAGATTTCTTAAAAAGAACAATGTTTCACTTCTTTGTAATGTTGCACTGACGTTCATCACAGAAAAATTATTATTTTTAGTGGGGTCAAGAATTTTTTCATTTTTATATATAGTCTGAAAAAGTTTGACACCTGTAATATGAAAACCATTCAAATCATTGTCCAAAAGTTTTGGTTTTATTGGATCAGGAATAAAAATAATATGATCTGTATTATCTGTTTTGTGACAGAATTTTATTTGAATGTCGTGGATATCAGAAGAAAACCATTTATAGTCAGACTGAATTTTAAAAGTACCTTTTAACAGGTAAGCTGATGTAGTTATATTTTCTTTTTCTTCTGTAAAAATTGGGTCATCAAAAGAAACAGGCTCTATTGCATTCATAAACCTAATATTATTGGGATCAAATTCACCTGCAAAGCGAAACCAAATATAAAATTTATTTTGACAGGTTGAATTTTTGATATCAAGGTCGCTAAGTTGAGCAAAATCAATTCCAGCATAAACGATTTTTACTTTTTTCATATTTGTATTATTTATTTTTATCAATTGATTATCTTTTATTGTCGGCTTAAGTGTTGTAGCTATAGGTGAAAAAACATATTGCTGGAAACAAGGAAACAGGTTTTGCTTTTTATAAAAAGCCAATTTTATTGGTTTATCAACATCTCCATGTTCATTAAAAAATATACGACCAGTCACTCCATCGATAGATTGGTTATAAGAATTGTATTCACAAAGGGCATCTTTAACTTTTTTTCTTGCAACATTAATATAATCTTTTTGATTTAAACCAGAACGTTTGATGGCCTGGACTGCTGTATATATTGCATCATAATATACACTTGCAATGGAAGAAGGGATTTCTTTATATTTTTTTTTAAAAGAATTGTTAAATGCATGAGTTTTATAACTTTGTATATCATGCATGCTTGAAACAACAGTGAATATATTATCTGAATAATAACCAATTTGGGCTCTTTCTCTAGGATAATTGTTAAAGGCATCTATAAAAGACTTACTGGAAAATGAATCTGGGCCTAAAATTGTGTATTTTGATCCTGGATATTTCAAAGATGTAATAATTTTTATTGCTTCTGAATAGTGTGTGGCTATGAATACGACACCAGAATCATACATTTGAGTTAGTTTTGAGGTAATTTGGGAAAGTTCTTTATCACTACCACTTGTTCCAGAAGTAAATCCCCATTTATTAGTCAATGGAATGTTAAGTTGCTTTAATGCTTTTATAAATGAATCAGCAAGTTCTGATCCATAATCATCATGATTATAAATCACAAAAACACGATGTTTTTTAAAGTTACTTTTTACATAATTAGCAAGAAAGTGTGATTGAAAAGCATTATTGGGAATAATTCGGAAATACCATTCATTTCTAAAAGTTACTTTACTTGCAGTAGCTGAGGCTGTTATTGCTGGTAGACCATTTTTTTTGTAAATTTTCCCTGCAAAAATAGAGGTTGAACTAAAATAATGCCCAAGAACAATAGCTGTTTTGTTATCAAGAGCAAACTCAGATGCCACTTTCATGGCAAAACTTTTATCATTTTTATCATCTTTAACAATTAATGAAATTTTGGGTGTTTTCTTTTTATTATATTGAGATGTAAAGAGATTGATCCCTTTTAACATTTCTTTTCCTAAAAATCTGTCTTTTCCACTAAGTGGACATGCAACACCTATATAAATAGGTTTATTAAAAATAATAGTCCCTGAGAATTTAAAGATCAGGGCTGCTATTAAAATAAAACAGATTAAAAAAATAATGATTATGTATTTTTTAAATAAAACCATTTTATTCTTATCCATGAAATGAGTAGCAATAAATACAAAACAAACAATACATATTCTAAATACATCAGGTGAGCGGTTGAGATTTTATTCATGAATAAATGGATAAATCCAATCGCAAAAAAACAAAGTACTGCAACTATTTCCTTTATGGGTCTACGTTTTACCAGGTAAATGATTATTAAAAAAAAATTTAATACAATAATTAAAAATAAAAACGTATATTTTTCTATGTTATTATGCCTTTTAATTTGAATCATGGCATTAAACCTTGAATACATAAGTTGTTGACTTTTTTGCGTCAATCTTTGCAAAAAATCTTTCTCTAAAACATCCTGGTACATAGAATAATCGATGATTTTCCAGTTAACAAGATTGTTTAATGGTTCTTTGTCAGTGTTTTTATGTTCAGCAGTATATATTAAAAAATCTCTTGATAAACGCTTATGATAAAAATTGATAATTAATTTGTGAGTTTCAAAAGGATACATCTTAAAATCTATATTTGCTCTAAACGTTCCTTCAAGCCGATATTGTTTTGTGATCAAAGATTCCTTTTTTTTAGTTTGAACAGGTTTAGCAATAGTAATAGGATTGATAGCATTTTGAAATTGAATGTTCTCAACATCAAAATCTTCATTATAGGTAAATGAAAGGTTAAACTTTACTTTAAATATTTTCTTATTTATATCAAAGTTAATAACCTCAACAGCATCTATGCGAGTATAAACCACCATTGTTTTTTGCATGACCTGATCTTTGATTAAAACCATATCACCAGTGAGTGTTTTTTTTAAAGTTTCATAGTTAATACTTTCAGGTGGTATAAGGTGATATTGCACAAATGATGGCATAATCTGATTGTTTTTATAAACACCCATTTTCATTGTTTTTTCAACATCGCCGTTAGAATTGAAGAATAATGTACCAGTCACACCCTTTAATCCATTTTTTATATTGTAATATTCATTTAGGCCTTTTTGTATTTTTTTTCTTTTTCTTCTAATGGGCTCATCATCAGATAAATTTGCTTTTTGGATTGCATTAATGGCAATATGGCTTGCATCATAATAGCTTGCAGATACCCAGTTGGGATTTTTTTTATATTTTTTTTTATATTTTTTAATAAAAGGTAATGAAGCTCTATCTGCAATATCGGAAAGATAAGGGATAGTGAAATGAATCTCTTTATTATATTCAAAAAGTTGATTTATAAATGAATAAGAGCCAAAAGAATCAGAACCTAAAAAAGGATAAGATCGATCATTTTGTAAGTAGTATATCAACTGAAGTGCTTCTGTAACATGGGTGGCGATAAACACACAGCCAGGATCATCAATTTTTTTTATATTATTGCATAACTCAACAATTTGTTTATTAATTTGATTGGTATTTATTTTTGTATTTAATCCAAATTTTTGAATAACCTCAATACCCGATGATTGAGCTGCATTTTTAAAAAATTTTGACAATCCTATTCCATATTCATCTGTATCATAAACAATAACCGCTCTATTTATCTTTAAATAACTATTGATATAATTAGCAATATAATTTGCTTGAAAGGCATTATTGGGAACTGTTCGAAAATACCAATCGTTTTTATCGGTCACCTCTTTTGCTGTAGCAGACCCTGAAATGGCAGGGATTTGATATTTTTGATAGACTTTACCAGCCATAATTGACGTTGTACTAAAATAATGCCCAATAATGATTAAAATGCGATGATCCATAACAAAAGCATTTGCAATGGATAAAGCTGTTTTGGGATCATTTTTATCATCTTTAATAATTAATTTAACTTTTTTATCACATATACCACCAGCATCATTGATCTCATCCACAAACATTTGAATCCCTTCAAGCATCTCCTGGCCTGAATGGGATCCTTTACCAGTCATTGGTCCTGCAACGCCAATGTAAAACTCATCACTTGCTAAAAGAGAATGATAGCATAGTAAAATAAAACAAATATATATGATTCGTAATAATATCACTTTAAGTACCAATCCCGAATATGTTGGCCCCCCATAACCATATAATACCAGTTTTTTACACGTTCCTTTACCAGGCAGTGGACATTTTCGTAAAACAGGGGAATAAAGGCAGCCTCTTCTTCAACAAGTATTTTCTCAGCTTGCTTATAATATTCTTTTCTTTTTTCACTATCTGCTTCAATTGCTGCCATTTCAACAATTTCTGCAAATTTATTATTATTCCAGCATATTTTATTGGATGATTTATAAGGGTGAAACTGTTCATTTAAAAAATTATTGGCATCTGGATAATCAGCAGTCCAGGCAAATCTAAACATATGCGTTGAACTTCTGTCTGGATTTGAATAAAAAGACCAGGGCATTTCACATATTTTAACTTTAATATTTAGATAAGTTTCAAGAAATAATGCAATGGCATGGGCAATTTGAGCGTGAAATTCTGATGTATTAAATGACAATTCTATGTCAGGAAAATATTTACCATTAGGATATCCAGCCTGATCTAACAATTTTTTTGCCAGTACTGGATTAAAATCAATACCAATGCCTTCTTTTTTATCTACAGCTCCAAATATAGGAGGTGGTGTCAATGTTTTTGCCAGATTTTCTCCTCCTTTTGAGACCAGTTTAATTAATCGTTTGCGATCAATTGCAGATATAATTGCTTTTCTAACCAAAAGGCTGTCTACAGGGTAAAGACTGATATTAAAACCATAACCATAAACATTCAGTCGCGAGTCTTTATAATATTGTGTCCTAAGTACTGGATGAGACTGAATAAATGGTAATTGATTAGTGGGTATTTTTAAATAACTGGCCCCTAAAATATCCAACTCATCACATAAATACATGGATAAACCCAAGGCATTATTTTGAATGACATAATAACGAATTTCTTTTATAGACACCGTGTTTGAATCAAAATACTTTGCATTCTTTCTAAGGATGAGTAACGATCCTTTATTCCAATTAACAAGGCGATAGGAGCCATTTGTTTGAATATTTTTAGGTCTGATCCATTTTTTCCCATGAGTTTCAATTGCTTTTCCATTAAGAGGTCGAAATATAGGAAGGCCTGTGAGTGCAGGAAAATAACTGGCCGAATGCTCCAGATTAAACTGTACAGTGTAGTCATCTATTGCCTTTACCCCTACTTCATCAACTTTTTTTTTAGTGTTATGAATCTTTTGAGCATTCTTTAAAGTATAGAGCATGTAGGCCAGGGGGCATTTATTTTCAGGTTTTATATTTCTATGTATTGCCCAAACAATATCGTGGGCAGTAACTGGTTCACCATTAGTCCATACACAATCCTTTCTCATGGTAAAAGTATAAATTTGATTGTCTGATGATGATGTCCAACTTAGTGCAAGTTCTGGTATAATTTCATATGTTTTAGGATCAAAATCTGTAAGGCCTAGAAAGAGTTGTTCTATGATTTCTGATGAAGTTTCATCATAAGTATACCCAGGGTCCAGGGTTGAAATAACTCCATTGACAGGAAGTCTTATGGTGATATCTTTAACAAGGTCAAACCCTATATTATTTTCAAAATGATCTTCAATAAATTCGAACATCCCGCTTTTAAACTGTTTAAAAAAAATTTGATTAGGACAAATACTTCCATTTTTACTAATGATATAATCACCTGAAACTCCTCGCCATTCCTTTATACATCTTAAGGTTGTGTCAATTACAACAGGTCTTTGTGAATCACCTTTGTTAATGGAAAAAGCAAGTAGTTTTAATGCATCATATCCTTGAGCAGCAAGGGCATCCGGGGCGTAGACATATTTTTTTTTAAATTGTTTAACAAATTTTTGAGTGCAATTACTAGGTAGATTTTGATCAAAAGAAGTATTGATAATCGTATCTTCAGCTGCCTTTCCAGCAATTGTCCATAATTCATCATAATTAAGTCTATGCGTGCCAATGATTGGTACATTTATGCCTACTTCTCTAATTTGCTTGATTAATTCTGCAGCTGATGGAAGTACACCAGAAAGGAAAATAGCATCATATTTTTTATTTTTAAAAGTTTGGGTTAATAATAAACGATAATCTGGTTTGTCAGAATTATGGGTAGAATAGAATTTTTCAGCCACAATATTGAGATGTTTTTTTTCAGAAACTTCCTTAAATAGCTCTGTAAATTGCTTTGTTTCTGTGGAAATATCATATAAAATAATCAGGTTATTATACTTTTGTCTTAAAGCAAAATCAGCTATTTCTTCACAAAGATTTTCATCTGAAAGGGATTGTCTGAAAATAAAATCACCTCCATATCGATTTAAGTCTACTCCAGGTGAAATAAAAATAATACCTTCATTTTTATATGTTATTGATGCATTTACTGCAATTGCTGGATTTCGATGACCAATAACTGCAAGAACCTTTTCATTTTTTGCAATTCTTTTAGAAATTTGTTCACCTTTTTTTATATCGTTTTTATCGTCGTAATATAAGAGTTTAATTTTTTTACCAAGAACACCTCCTGTTGAGTTCAAATCTTCTGCAGCAAGCTTAACCCCTTCATAAAAATACGATTTATGGTTATAGGAATCTACAATTCCAACAACAATTTGATTGTATTCAGAGGCTTTATCTCCTCTTTTTACATAAGGTGATTTTGATAATAAAAAGAATAAAAAACAGATAAGTATAATACAAAATGAAAAGGCAATATTTTTTATCATCTATTTCGTTTCCGTGTTCAATATAATAGGTACGCCATCTTTACCATAGCCAACAACAAAAATTTTAGCATTTTCAGAATTTGCAAATGCATGGAGTGCGTTAATGCCTCTCCATTTTAGAATATTTGGGTCTTTAATAGATTTTAAAACAATTTGATTATGATTATGAATACCAATGGCTTCAATTTCTTTTCTACGCGCTTCCTGTTTTTCTTTTTCAACAATATGTTTATGGGCCTGAACAAGATGTTTTTGTTTTATTTTAAACTGAATGGCATCTGCAATACTTTGGGGTAACACTATTTTTCTAATAAGGACATCATCAACATTTATAAAACGCTGGGCAACCTGTTCAATGGCATTATTGATTGCTTCAACAATCACTTTTCGTCCAGATGTGTATATATGCTCAGCATCCATTGTGCCTATTATTTCACGTAATACAGATTCAATCTCTGGAATGATAACAGTTTTAGCATAGTTTGGTCCTATTTGTTGGTGCAAAACCCCCAATAGTTTGATATCTGGGGAAAATCGAATTGATAAAAGCAGTTTTACTGATAATCCGGATTTTGTTAAAACGTTTAATTCAACAGGTAGCTCTTGAATTCTGACATTATAAATATACATTTCATCCCAGGGGAGGATGATATTAAGACCTTCCTGATAAATATGATTTATTTCTGTTCCTGAAAAACGTTTCCATCTGACGCCTGCTTCCCCAGGCTTTATAGAATAAAAAATTCTAGATGCAAGAAAAGCGGTGATTAAGATAAAAACAAGAATAAATGATACAAATATGGGGATGTATGCTTTTGAAATAATTTTCATTGTTCTAAATTTTTAAAAATTTTTTTATTACTAATAAAATAGACAAATTATTTTTTGATTTCTTACAGTGGAAAAAAAATATTTTTACACCAGTTGAAAAAGTATCCAAATGGAAAGATAGAGCGTGGGAAGCAGATAAGATCAGTACGCTTTATATATTTTTTTTATATATTCGGATACAAAAGGGTTCCCTTTTGGTTTAAATATACTATCTTGAACAGTATAAATTTGAAGTGTGTCAACACCAGCACGATCATTTTTCGAGAAAGTAATTGGCCCAACGGTTGCAATTGAATAAAAAGCATTATAACCATTCATATTATTTAAAATGTCATACAAATTTTTGCGATTAACTTCAAGCCCTCTAGCTTTTGCACGGCGAATGACTTCTGTAGCAATTTGGGCGACCATAATTCCATTGGTATAATTATGAGAATGTGCTGTTTTATCAGATCTTTTGTATTTTTTTGCCAACTCTAATTGAGCTTTAGTGTTAACATCTTTTTCAGATGTCAATGTATAAGAAGTTGTCCAAAAAAAATTTTCAGCAGCAGAGCCAGCTAATTTTATCAAATCATTTCCACCAGTATAATGGGCCCCCATAAAGGTTATTTTTTTATTTTCTCCGAAAACAGATGCAGCCATTTCTAAACGCCAGGCTTCTTTTAATAATCTTGCAACATATGATTGGACTGTCTGACAAATAACAAAATTAATTTTTTTATCTTTCCATCTTTTCAGCATAGCTGTAACATCGAGGTCTTTACGATGTTCAACAATTTCAATAATATTAACATTTAAGCCTTTTTTAACTGCTTTTCTAACATCTTCAACTGGCCCCCTACCAAAAGCTGAGGGATGAATGAACATAGCCAGGTTTGCTTTTGATTCTTTAAAATTGTTTGCAATATATTCTGCAAGTCCTAATGCTTGCTCAGAATATGATGCTATAGGTAAAAAAATATAATTTGAATTAATAAGATTCCCTGCATGAAAAGAAGCAGGTATGACTGGAATTTTTACTTCTTCAAATGCCTTTTTTAAGATAAGTGTGCTTCCAGTTGAATAATTAAGGTAAAGCACAATTTTTTCTTTAAGAAATTCTTCAAAATTTCGTATGGTTAAAGGCTTCTTATATTGATCATCTCTAATCATACATTGGATAATATCATCCCCAAGTAATTTATTATCATTCACATAGCGAAAATAATCTTCCACACCTTTTGAATATGGAAAGCCTGCATCTGATGTTGGACCAGTTATCGCAAGAGATAGACCGAGCTTATAAATATTACCTGCATATAAAGGTAAAATATATAAAAACAAGTACAAAAAAGTAAATAATACAGCCTTAAGTTTCATTCGGTTAAGTCCTCCTCATTATGATATTATTAAAGAATATAAAATGTTAAAAAATATTATTAAACAATATGTAGCATAAATTAAATGTTCAGACAATTAAAAAAAGTATAGTCTTTCAGGTCAGAAAGTTTTTATTACTGATGAAGGGTTTCTAAAGACGCATCAACCCTGGCCAATGGCACCACATGTACAAGCACATTTCTGACCTTCTTTGAGGTAGAAATTTGAACAAGTATTTTTTTATCTGTAAAAGGTGCAAACATGGCAATGCTAATCTCAGAATAATACGAGCCTGATGCATAATCAAAATTAAAATTGGTCGATAAAAAATTAACTTCTAAGGTGATTTTTTACTAATATCTGGTCAACCATATATTGGTCCACAGAAAATTGAAAGTAAAAGTGGAACGTATCGACCTTTAATTATAGATCTTACTGGAAAAGATGGTCAAAAAAGACTGGCCGAAATTCAAAATGAAATACAACAAAAAAACTTTGATAGTTTAATTGAACTTGTTTTTGTACCATTATATGGTAAAGAAAAAGGAAAAGAAAGATCAAATCTCGCTATTAAAGTTATTGATTTTGAAATTGAATTATTAAAAAAAGATCAAATGTATCAAAATTTGGTTTTTGCAACACTGGTTATGTGCAATAAACTAGTCGATATAAAAACTTTAAAAAAATATTATGAGGAGATAGCCTCCACCCCCCCTCAAGGGGGGAATTCGATCTTGGTAAATTCTTTTCCGGAAATCACCTTAAATGATCATACACAAAAAATAATACTAATTAATGGAGAAATATATGTCAGGCCCTTTTTATGATATTGCAGTTTCAAATCCTAACTATGATGAATCTATTTTTGATATCGGTTTTCCAGAAAATCCATATGAATGGAAATCACTTCCTGCAAATTTTTCAAATGGAAAATTATCAATAGCAGGCCACCCTGTTATGGAAGATTGGGAAAAACCATATATGAAAGCACTAGCAAATATTGCTACCTCAAATGGCGGTATTGTACTTGAAATAGGTTTTGGATTAGGTCTTTCAGCTTCTTATATCCAACAAAAAGAAATTGAAAAACATATAATTATTGAAGCAAATACACAAGTATTTGAAAAATTAAAAAAATTTTCCCAAAATGCAAGAATCCCTATTAAGCCTATTTTGGGATTCTGGCAGGAAGAAATAAAATCTTTTGCTGATGAAAGTATTGATGGAATCTTATTTGATGCCTATGCATTAAGTGATGAAGAATTTGAATGTCATTTTCCTTTTTTTAAGCATGCTTATAGAATGCTCAAAAAAAATGGCATATTTACATATTATTCTTCTGAAGTTGAAAATTTTTCTAGTTTTCATATGGAATATTTGCAATCTGCAGGTTTTAAACATATTGAAAAAGAAGTTTGTCATGTTTCACCTCCAAAAGATTGCCTTTATTGGAATAGCAAAAATATTATGGTTCCAATAATAAGAAAATAATGTTTGTTTTTATTTTCTTTCATATAAAAAATATGGATAAATTTAGTATTTATAAGCATTGATTAATAAGTGTAACTATTTATATTTTTTTTATTGACAAATGATATAATCGTTGTTAGGAAAAAATTTATATACTTATAACACCTCTAATTTATATCTTTATTATTTCAAATCAAACCTTGGAGCCATGTCATGAAAACAAAAAATAATTATTATAAAAAACAATTTTTTTCATTTGTTATGACAACCATATTTGTCATTCATCTAACTTCATTTGTTTATGCGGCAAACACAATTAAGCAAAGTATTAACATTGAAGCGGGATGGAATTCAATTTTTCTGGAAGTTCAACCTGTTGATTCAAATCCTGATATCATTTTTAAAAAAACTCCTGTTAATCTTGTCCTTACTTATTTTCCAAAAAATTCTTCAGTACAATTCATTGAAAGCCCTGATGAAATTAAATGGAAACAAGAGGGTTGGCACAGATGGTTACCTTCTGACAAACAAGAGTCTGTGTTAAACAATCTATACTCTATCAATGATAACCAGGCGTATATTATATTTTCTACTAAAAATTTTACATTAGAAATAACAGGTGTTTCAACAATAAGAAATCACAAATGGCAGCCAGACTCTTTTAATCTAACTGGTTTTTATGTTGACTAAATCGCCCCACCAACCTTTGCTCAATACTTTGCAAATTCAAAAGCGCATTCAGAACTGAATATATACCATTTAAAAGAAAATAGCTGGACTAAAATAGAAAACCCAGATGCTTATAATATTGAATCAGGAAAAGCTTATTGGATTTATTGCCATGGAAGTTCAAATTATACAGGTCCAATGGAAGTTTCTCTTCCTGGGACATTTGATTTTCTTAATTTTATTGGCTCAAATACAGAATTAGAATTTGAAATTATTAATAATTCACCTGACCCTCTTTCATTTAAAATTGAACCTGTTGCAAATGAACCAGGAGACGATATGGTTCCATTGTCTATTGTTTCTTATACGCTTGAAAAAACTAAAATATTTCAACCTTTAATTTCTTTTACGCCTACTTCTGCACTTGAGCCAGGGCAGAAATTAAAATTTCGACTTGCTTTACGTAGAAATGAAATCATGAAAAATGAAGTTAATAATTTGTTAAAAATTATTGATGACTTAGGGAATAGATTTTATATCCCTGTTTTTGCTGAGAAAATTTAATTATAAAACTTGATCAAAAATAGAAATAAATACTTTCAGGGGGCATTATGAAAAAGATTTTCCAAAAAATATTCATTTATAAGAGTTTCAATACACTCGCTTGTCTATTTTTTCTTATCTGCTTAACTCAGACATCTTATGCAATCACTTGGACATATTACGATATAAATAATGATGCATTGGTTAATCCAACAACAGAAGAAATTGAACAACAGGCTGTTATGCGTGTAAGTGACAATGGCGTTACTCAATATGCCCTTGAAATCAGGCATGATTTTTC
>Ga0272440_1002161_pt1 | contig 15544 bp, 7 predicted proteins | sample SSMMMBAug17_FD_192440 | JGI IMG/M metagenome (GOLD analysis project Ga0272440, IMG submission 192440) | Marine sediment archaeal communities from Little Sippewissett salt marsh, Falmouth, MA, United States - SSM-MMB-Aug17 | ecosystem: Environmental > Aquatic > Marine > Wetlands > Sediment ... | reverse complement strand
GGGGGTGTTTTTGAGTTTGTACCATTAATACGAACACCCCCCTAACCCCCCTCAAGGGGGGAATTCAACCGAAGCTTCTCACTATCTTATTAATATTCAAATATTTATCCTTAATTCAACAGCATTGGACACGGACGGACACGGGCAGACACGGACGGACACGGGCAGACACGGGCAGATATGGGCAGATATGGGCAGACACGGGCAGACACGGGCAGACACGGACGGACACGGGCAGACACGGGCAGACACGGGCAGACACTTTCGGACACGGGTAGACATGGAAAGGCAAGTTGTCGGACACTGACGGACATGGACGCCAGGGACGAACATCAATATTGTTGAATTAAGGATAAATTATTGAATATTTTTGAAATTTATTCAAGAAGCCAAGATCGAATTCCCCCCTTGAGGGGGGTTAGGGGGGTGTTTTTGAGTTTGTACCATTAATACGAACACCCCCCTAACCCCCCTCAAGGGGGGAATTCAACCGAAACTTCTCACTATCTTATTAATATTCAAATATTTATCCTTAATTCAACAGCATTGGGGACGAACATGGACAGGCTGGTTGACAAACGCGGGGCATGTTTATTGGCAGGCATGGACTTACGGCATAAATGAAAAATCAATTGTAGATTTTAAATTGGAAAGATGAGCTATAGTTAAAATGAATGTTCAAAAACAAAAAATAATTGAATATCTAAATGAAATAAAAAAAATTTCAGTTAATAATAGTATTATTATTAAAAATAGGATTTTTTTTGAAACATGGCAAAAAAAATATAAACCTGAGCCATTTAGATTTAATGGAAAAATAATTGAATTTTTAGATAAAAAAATAAGCCTGCCAAAAAAAAGTAACTACATTGTTTATTTAACATTTAATCTTCAGAATCTAAAGCCTGAAATAATTTTTGAAACTAAAAAGAATTCATATCATTATGAAATTGGAATAAAAGATAATGATATTATATTTTCAGAGAATTTTACCAATCATTTTGATTATTCAAAAGAAAATCCAGGGGAAATAATAGAGGTTGTATATGATATAATTAATCAAATATTGAATAATAAAAAAAGTATAAATATTGGAAAATTGACAAAAAAGGAATTCATCAATTCATATGAGGGTTTGAAAGATAATTATGACGATAATATGCATAAAAAAGTAAAAGGGCTTTCATTAACGCAAATAAAGGCATTGCTTAATCAAGCGGCTCAGGATATGGCAATTGATGATTTAAGTACTCAATTAAGCCTTCCTGTATCAGATACATACGCATACATAGGTAATAAAAATGAAGAAGTTTCAAAAACTAAGAAAGAAAATTATAATATTTTAGGGCAAACATGGTGGGATATTGCTAAGGAAATTGAGATAATAAATACTATCACTAAGATAAATTATGAAATTGAAAAACATTTTGTTATTTTATTAAATAATTGTGAAATTATAAAATTAATTAATAAAAAAAATGCTCATATTAAAATACCTGATTTAGAAAATTTTGCTATTAAAGAAGACAGCAAATTTTTAGTGTGTTCCAGCGGAATTGCTGGCTCTATAGGAATATTTATTGTTAAGATATTTGATTATGATACTGTTTATGGTGAAATTTTACTTGATGAGCCTTTATTAGATAATATTCGTCAGTATCAATTAGTTCCAAACAAGCCGCCTCAAAAAACAATCATGGAAAATATGAACAAACTATTTGATTTATTTATTCATAATCCAATTCAAATTAAAGGTGCTTTAAGATATTTATCAGGACTTGAGAATACGACATATATTAAACATAATAGAAAATCCAATTTGGAAATGGATTTTTCACAAAGAACAGCTTTTGAATCTTGTATTGATCCTGATAATAAAATTGTTATTGTTCAAGGGCCTCCCGGTACAGGCAAAACATGGGTTTTAGTAAAAATAATTAAATATTTATGTAAAAAAAATAATCGAATTTTAGTTACTGCTCCTTCAAATACAGCAGTTGATAATATATGTCTAAAAATTAATGAGCTGCCTGTATTACGATTTGGTTATTCTGATAAAATTCATCCTGAAATAATAAATACATGCTGGTATGGTGAAAGTGAAAATACAGAAAAATTTTTAAGTAAAATTAATATTAGCAAAAAGGGATATGTTTTTGCAGCAACACATTCAAGAAGTGTTTTTGATAAAATAATTCTTAAAGATATTCAGAAAAATGGACTTTTTGATGTTGTTGTTTTTGATGAAGCCGGGATGTCAAAAATTGATGAATTTTTGCTATGCAGCCACTCAGGAAAAAGAATTATTGTATTTGGGGATCAGCAGCAACTCCCTCCATTTCCATTATGTTTAGAAGCAGTTAAGAAATTTTCAAAAATTCATAAAAATATTTCAAATAAATTAAAAAGAATTATCAATCTAAGTGGAATTGAATATTTATCTCAAATTAGAAAATTTCCTCTTATTATGCTGCAAAGAACTTATCGATGTCAAAACCCTAGACTCATGAGGTTTTCATCTACTTTGTTTTATAGTGCAAAAGTAATTACAAGTGAAAAAGCAGAATATTTCAGGCTGCCATATCATGAAAGACAAAAAAAATATCCACGATCAACCCTACGTTTTTATACAACAAGTTTATTACCTGATGATATAAGAAATGAAAAAATTATTATAGGGAAATCAGATGTTGGTATTGAAAATAATTGTGAAGCTGTTATCTGCAAACAGGTATTGTTAAATGCAGTAACAAAATATTCTTTAGATAATATTACTGTTATAACTCCTTATAAAAAACAAGTTGTTCTTTTAAGAAACCTTTTAAAATATGATAAAGAAATACTTCCATTATCAATTAAACCTTTAAAATGGAATAAATTCATAAATTCCCGCATCTCAACTGTTGATAGTTTTCAGGGGGGGGAAAGTGATATTGTAATAATATCTTATGTAAGAAGCAATAATGGAGATGGTATTGGTTTTATTGATAATCCAAATCGTATTAATGTTGCTCATACACGTTGTAGGAGAGAAATAATAATAATTGGCGACCTTGAATGTTTAAAAAGACAGGCAAGAAATGATATATTCAAACGAATGGAACGTGCTTTTAAAAGGGATGGTGAAATAATTAATGCTGATAAAATCTATTTTCAATCTAAATAATTTTTTATAAATTGAATTATGGCTGAGGGACAAGGATTCGAACCTTGACTAACGGGGCCAGAACCCGTCGTCCTGCCATTAGACCATCCCTCAAAAACCTTTATTCAATTCCTTTTTAATTACTATAAATAAGGGTTTAAGTCAAGGTGAAATTATTGTTTTTTTGTTTTGTTTCATCTGGACAGGAGCTGGAAATAAGATAGATTGACAAACATGGATATTTCATCGTCCGATCTTGATTTTTCGTATTTTAAGTGGACTGACACGGACTTGCACGAGTGGACTGACACGGACTGACACGGACAGGCACAGACTTGCACGAGTGGACTGACACGGACTGACACAGACTTGCACTAGTGGACTGACACGGACAGGCACAGACTTGCACGAGTGGACTAACACGGACTGACACGGACAGGCACAGACTTATACGAGTGGACTGACACGGACTGACACGGACAGGCACAGACTTACACGAGTGGACTGACACGAACTGACACGGACAGGCACAGACTTACACGAGTGGACTGACACGGACTTACACGAGTGGACTGGCACAGACAGGCTTACATTATTAATTTGGTAGATTAACTCTTACAGGTGCTTTCCATTTTATTAACAGGTTTGTTATTTCGACCATCTGACCATTAACATGGCTATATCGTTCTCTTGCGAGAATTTTCCAGCGAAGTGCCAGGTTTAAATATATTCGTATTTTGTTTAATTCAGCTTTGGCGCTATTAATCTTATTTTGTTTAGATTTTTCATTACAGGCATTTGCTTCAATTAATAATTCTTGAAATTTAAGACCTGCATTAAGCAACCTTTCAGTGATTATAACTAATCTTTCTGTATTTGGAAATTGCTCTGTCATATCAAACAATAATGAAATAAAATCAAAAGTTTTTAAAAAAATTGGTGCTCCCATAATTCCTCCATTTTTTTATTATTACTTAAAAATTACAAGTAACAAAATTGGGGGGTTGATATTATTTATTTTTCCGGCTTTTAATTTTATACAAATTGAATAGATGTTTTTTTTTTCAAAAAAATTTTTACCACTTAAACAGCTCTTACTTTAAAAATCGGGGGGGTTGATATTATTTATTTTTCCGGCTTTTAATTTTATACAAATTGAATAGATGTTTTTTTTTCAAAAAAATTTTTACCACACATAAACAGCTCTTACTTTATTACCATTTCCATGAAATGTAACTTCTTCGCAAATTGAACGAACAAGTTGAAGACCTCTGCCTCCGAAAGCAATATTGTCAGCCAGATCAACGAGTATTCTTTGGTAATTGAAACCAGAGCCGCTGTCTTCTATTTGAATTATAAGCTTTCCATTTTGGCCTTTTGGAATATATTCAAGTTTAACTCTGAGCCATCCTTCTTCAATTGACATAATGGCTTCATGTCTCATCTGCATAAACTTTTCAAAATCTTCTATTTTTTCTTTTTCACTTTTAAGTTTTAAAATTCCATAAGAAATAGCATTTGCAATTAATTCGTTTAGAACTAAAAATATGTCTTCTTTATGAGCACTTAATTTTAAATCCTTTTCAATTATTTTTATTAAAAATGATGTAATATCCATTGTTCTCAGGCAGTATGCATCCAGAGAAAATGAAAGTTCCCATCCGCCTCTTGCTACTTTTTTATCATCTTTATGAGGAGTAAACTCGACACTTCCGGTAACGCAGCTTATTTCCATAAGAGATATATCATCTTTTTGGGGCATAAGCCCTCTGAAGTTATCAAGCTCTTTACGAATTTTATTCATGATTTTTGTAGGCTCAAAATCATTTATAAACAAATTTTCAAGTCGTTTTTGACCGAATATTTCACCCTTTGGATTAAATGTTTCAATTATTCCATCAGAATATAAATAAATAGAATCCTCTTCTTCAACATCATGAATTTCAACATCTAAGCTTAACTGGCTGTTATCTACAACACCTAAGGGAAGATGACTTGATGGAATTCTAAATTTAACACCACCATTTTTACTTACAACAATGACATCAGGTATTCCACCATTCCAAACAGTTATTGTTTTATTAATAGGATCCCATTCTAAAAGGCATGCAGCAAGGAAAAGACCTGTGGGAAGTGTTCCTTTTAAAATTTTATTTATTTCAGAAATAATTTCATAAATAGGTCTGTTATTAAATGTCAGCTTGTAAAAACATGATGAAACTGGAACTGCACCAATTGCTGCTGAAAGGCCATGTCCTGTAAAATCACCCAAAAATGCATACAGGCCTCCTGATGGTTTAGGTATTGCTATTACTAAATCTCCACAAACAATATCCAGAGGAGAAAGCAGCATTTTAACATTTGAGCATTTGGGTACATCATCAGGGGATATATTTGAAAAAACTTGTGCTGCAAAATGATATTCATGTCTTAATTGCTGATATAATGATTCAAGACGATCATTTGTTTCTCTTTGCAGGAGTTCAAGTTTTTGACGTTCTTTTATTTCATTTGAAAGCTGTATTTTTTGATATTTAAGCCTTTCTTGAAATTCTTTTAAGGCAATATTTTTTTTTACTGATTCTCTAACTTCAGTAATATTTACAGGTTTATATAAAAATGTATTTGCCCCTAACTGATAAACCCTTTCAATATCCCTGTTATTGCCATGCCCTGTTAAAATAATTATTACATACGAATCATCTGGTTTTGGCCTTACTTTTTCTAAAAATGCATAACCATCCATTACAGGCATTCGCAAATCTAATATTACTATTGTTGGTTTATGTTTTTCAAATAACTCATAACCTTGCTGCCCATTTTCAGCTAGATATATATCGTAATTTAATTTTTTAAGTGCTTTTTTTAAAATCATTCTTACTGCAGATTCATCATCAATAATCAGAATAGAGTGTGTAAACATTTTATGCTCCTTTGGATTATAATAAATCAAATTATGTCAAACTTTTCATTCAAATTAAAGCTTATTAAAAACTCTGTTCCTTGTTTTAGTTTAGAAATACATTCTATTTTTCCATTATGATCTCTAATAATGCCATAAACTATTGACAAACCAAGCCCTGTGCCTTTTCCAATCGGTTTAGTTGTATAAAAAGGCTCAAATATTTTTTCAGCTGTATCCTGCGGCATTCCTGAAGCATTATCAGATACCGAAATAATCAAAAGATTATCATTGGTATTATGTTCATAAGAAATTTTAATGTATTTGTCATCTTTTTCTATATCTTCAAAAGCATCAATTGCATTTTGGATTAAATTTATCATAACCTGTTCTAATCTGTTTTCATTGCCTACTATATATGGGATATTTTCATCAAGTTGATCGTCAAGATTAATATTTCTATGCCTTATTCTTTCATTTAAAAGCAATAGTGAATTTTTGACAATATTTTTAAAATTAACAGCTTCATTTGTAGGAAAATCAGAACGTGCAAATGTTTTAATATGCTGTATAATACCATTTATACGATCAATTTGTCTTCTTGATTCACTTATACTTTCTAACATCTCTTTTGTATCAATATCGCCTTCTAAAATGCTTTCTTGCATAAGAAAAAGTGAACCGCTTATAAAAGAAAGAGGTTGATTAATTTCATGAGCTACTCCTGTTGCCATTTCTCCAATGCTTGCAAGTTTAGATATACCAACCGCCTTAATTTCCATATTTTTTCGTTCTTGTTCTATTTGTTTTTGTTGTGTAATATTTGTCAGTATAAAAATTGTTCCTAATAATCTTGATTTTGATTTGATTCTATTTGCTCGTATTAACAGGTTTATTTTCTGTTCTTTTTTATTTTGATATTCCAGTTCTCCTGAATAAAAGTCATAATTTTTGAGTGAATTTAATATTTTTTGTTCTTTAGAATTATCAATAATTTTTTCAAATAAAACATTTTTTTCATTTAATTCTGTTATGTTATAGTCAAATATATCTCTAAAAGAATCATTAATATAAATAATTATTCCATTTTTATCTGTAATGCAGACAGCATCGCTTGAATGCTCAATTGCATGTTTAATTCTTAAAAGATCTGATTGAGTTTTAAAATGTTCTGTTATATCCTGCACAAGAGAAATAATTCCAATTATTTGATTATTATTATCTGAAATTGGGGTATTAAGCCATTCACATATAATTTCTTTACCATCTGACCGCATATTATAAAGTATCATTGCCGATTCACCGCGCCTAGTATTAGTATTAGTATTAGTATTAGTATTAGTATTAGTATTAGTATTAGTATTAGTATTAGTATTAGAGAACAGCTTATCATAAAAAGGTTTTCCAATCACCTCGCTTTGTGTATAACCAAATATTTTTTCAGCAGCAGGATTCCAATGAACTACATTCATAAAAATATCCCATTCAATATAAGCCATGGGTGTTTGCTCCATATGAAGCAGTAATTTTTTTTGTATTTCCTTTTGGTCTTTTTCTAATGTGATTAAAGAAGTAATATTTTTAAAATTAATTAAAGCACCAATTAAATCGTTTTGTTTTCCATAATATGGAATAGAGGTTACTAACAGATGAACAGTTTTTTTCGAATTATTTTGAATGAATTCAATCTTATGTTCATCTTTTGATAAAATACCGTCTTTGAATTTTTTTATGCAGCATATACCATTTTCACAAAAAGGATTTTTAATAAAATCTGTGCATTTTGAGTTTTTAATATCTTCAATACTATCTTTTTCAATTAAATTTAAATAAGCTTTATTAGCTTTAAGAATATTACAATCAAAATCTACCAGGCAAATTGCATTGTCAGTACTTTCAAAAATCTGGTTTAGTTCAAATAAAAGACTTTCAGCTTTAATTGTCATGTTAGTAGCGATTCTAATTGTATTTTCTAATTCTTCATTTTTTAATTCAAGCTCTTTAAGAACTTTTTTTTCCTCGACAATTCTTTTAACCCTTGCATATAAGTTTTCCATTTCAAAAGGTTTTAAAATATAGTCAGAAGCTCCTTTTGAAAAAACTTTTAAATTAATTTCTTCATCATGAAAAGCTGTCATCATTATGACATGAATTTTAGGGTATAATTCTTTTATTTTTTCAAGAAGGCTTAATCCATCTAATCTAGGCATAGAAATATCTGAAATTACAATGTCAATTGATCCTTGTTTACTTTGAATTACTTCTAAAGCATCAATACCATCTTCAGCAGTGTAAATATCAAAATCATAAGAATCTAAAAATGTTTCTAAAATTAATCTTAAGTTATCATTATCATCAACAATAAGAATTTTAATATTTGAGTTGGAAATTTTCATTTTGATTTTCCTAAACTATGATTTGTGGCAATTATTCAGTAATTTTTTTTATATGGTCAGACAAACACGGAAATTCATGGACATAATATTTTGATTTATTATAATCCAATCTATGGTTTTTTAAGTGAACAGACACGGACAATCAAAGACTATCACAGACATTATTAGAAAAACCATATTTTTTTATAAATATTATAATCAGGCTTTAATTTGCAAAGAAAAGATATTACCATTCATAAATAACTTTAACTTTATTTCCATTGCCATAAAAGGTAACTTCTTTACAAATAGAGTGAAGAAGTTGAATACCGCGTCCAGAAAGTGTTAAATTTTCGGAAAGCTCTAATAGCTTTGCCTGATAATTAAATCCTGAACCGCTGTCTTCAATAATGATAATAAGTCTGTTTTGATTATCCTGAAAACTAAATTCAATATTTAGTTTAATCCAGCCTCTTGTTAAATTATTAAGAGCCTCTTGTTTTTGAATCATAAATTTTTCAAAACCAGTAATATCTTTTTTAAGCTCTGAAGATAGATTTAGTAATCCATATTGCATTGCATTTGTAATTAATTCAGTAAGAACAAGAAAAATATCTTCTTTTGGTCCATCAATTTTCAATTCTTTTTCAAGAATAATATTTTGAATAAAATTAGAAAGATTCATTTGTTTTAAAAATGGAGCATCAAATTTAAAGGCTATTTCCCAGCCATTTTTTTGTGAATCATAATTATCTTGAGAATTATTTTTATAATCAAATTCACCTGGAGCACAAATGACTTCAACAAGAGTAATATCATCTTTTTGAGGAGAATTTCCTCGAAACTCATTAAGTTTTTTTCCAATTTTCTCAATTGCATTTTCCGAACAGTAATTATTATTAAAAAAATCATCAAATCGTTTCTGACCAAACATTTCGCCATCAGGATTAAACGATTCAATAACACCATCAGAGTAGATATATACTCTATCATCACTATCTAATTCAGCTATTTCAACATCAAGATTGATATTATCATTTGATAAAATTCCAAGAGGCAGGTGATTTGATTTAAGTCGTTTTTTTATTCCTCCATTTTTTCCTACTACCAAAGCATCAGGTAAACCGCCATTCCATAAAGTTAATGTATTTGTAGAATAATTTAATTCCATAATACAGGCAGCAAGAAAAATACTTGTAGGAAAAGTTGACTTAAGTTTGTTGTTAATTTGTGAAACGATATCACAAATTGAAAGGTCTTTTTCAGTTGATGAATAGAAAATATCTGTAACTGGTATAGCGCCAATTGCTGCTGAAAGGCCATGACCAGTAAAATCACCAACAAAAACATACATTCCGCCAGATGGTTTTTGAATTGCAAGAGCAATATCGCCGCATGCAATTTCCATAGAAGATGATAAAAAATTAACATTAGAACATTTTGGAATATTTGTTCTTACAATATTTGAAAATATTTTTGCAGCAATATCATATTCACGTCTGAGACGCTCATATAAGGATTCGACATGCGAATTAGCATCAATAAGAGATTGTTGAAGTATTGTCTTTTCCTTTATTTCATCTTCAAGCTGTTTGTTTGCTTCTTTAAGTTCTATAGTTCTTTGTTCTACTTTTTCTTCTAATTGTTCATGAAATTTATTAAGAACAATACATCTTTTGACAGCTTCTCTGATCTCTATTACATTTAAAGGCTTTCTAATAAAAACATTAACCCCAAGACTGTAACTTTTTTCAACATCTTCACTAGTTCCGTGTCCTGTAAGAACAATAACCATATATGGATCAGTTGTTTTAGGCTCTAAAGCCTTTAAGAATTCAAAGCCGTTCATTACAGGCATTCTAAGATCTAAAATAATTACATCTGGTTTATGAGTTTTAAACATTTCAAGAGCAATTTTACCATTTTCTGCCATAATTACTTTGCATTTAAGTTTTGCAAGAGCTAATTTTATAATTTCTCTGACTGGCTGCTCATCATCTACAATTAAAACCTGAAATGACTTCATATTTTAAATAACCTTTAAAATTATATAATAAAATTATTTTTGAACTGGTAAATTAATTATAAATTTTGTACCAATGCCTGTTTGAGATTCACATTCTATTGTTCCATTATGTTCTGTAACTATCCCATAAACAATTGAAAGCCCTAAACCTGTGCCTTGACCTGCTGATTTTGTTGTATAGAATGGTTCAAATATTTTATTCAAAATTTCGCTTTTTATTCCAGGGCCGTTATCTGAAAAACAAAAACAAATATTTTGTTTATTTTCAATATATTTTATTTCAATTTTTATTTCTTTATTAGTATTATTTTCATCTTGAGAAAATGCATCCATTGCATTTTGAAAAAGATTAATAAAAATCTGTTCAAGCCTTGTTTCATAGCCGCTAAATCCAGGGATAGAATCATCAATTTGAAGATTAAGTTTGATATTATTAATTTCTAATTGTTTTTCATAAAAAATCATAGAATTAGATAAAACATTGTTTAAATCTACAATATCTTTTGGAGTTTCAGTGCGGGAGTATATTTTCATATGCTGTATTAAATCAGAAACTCTATCGCCCTGTCTAATAGAATTATCTAAAAGAGATAATATTTGTTCTTTATCATAATCATTTTCTTGAATTGATTCTTTTATTAAATATAAGGTTGCAGTTATATAAGAAAGAGGTTGATTAATTTCATGAGCCATACCACTAGCAAGTTCTCCAATTGTTGCCAGTTTAGAATGAGTAAATGCCTTTACTTCCATAATTCTTCGCTCTTCTTCATATTCTTTGCGGCGGGTTATGTCATTTATTATATGAATAAAGCCAGATATATTTTTATTTTCATCAAAAAGGGGATTAACTGATACATCAAAAAAGCCGGGTATATTTGAAAACTGTAATTCCTGTGTTACAGCTTCTTTTAATTCCAATACTTTATCAAATATCCCATTTTGATATTCAGGATATGAATCAAGAAAAAACTCATTTAAATAATTTCCAGGTATAGCTTCTATTGGATAATCCAGTTTAGTTGCAAATGCCTTATTAACTCTGTTAATTTTAAGATCAGTATTTAAGATAGATATCATATGAGTCATAGCATTAAATGTGGTTTCCCACTCAAGGACAGAGTTTCTGAGCTTAATAACATACTCATCAAGTTCATTTTGCATTCTAATTTTTTCTAAAGCCTTGTTAATTTCAATTTGTAATTCATCATATTGAATTGGTTTTTGGATATATGCAAAAGCTCCTTCTTTCATTGCCTCAATTGCAGTATCAATTCCACCATGACCTGTTATCATAATTACTTCAGAATTTTTTGAATGTTCATCATTATTAATCAGCTTAAGAACTTCAATTCCATCAAGGCCGGGCATTTTTATATCAAGCAGCACAATATTTGGCAAAATTTCTCGATATATTTCAATACCTTGTTGACCATTTTCAGCAATATTGGCATCAAAACCATCTAAGCTTAGAAGCTTTTTTAATCTTTTACGAATTATTTCCTCATCATCAATAATTAATATTTTGATCAAAATGTACCTCCGATTTTATTTTAGGTGATTTCCGAAAAAGAATTTACCAAAGTCTTAATTTCCCCCTTGAGGGCAATTCTGTTGAAATAAGATTTTTTTATAGTGGACAAAGTGGACGCAGTGGACAAAGTGGACGCAGTGGACAAAGTGGACATTAAAAATATAAAAATAACGTTTTTTTGTCCACTTTGTCCACCGCGTCCACTGCGTCCACTTTGTCCACCGCGTCCACTTTGTCCACTGCGTCCACTTTGTCCACTTTGTCCACTGCGTCCACTTTGTCCACTGCGTCCACTTTGTCCACTCAGAGCCTCGCGCGTTAGCAAGCGGTTTTGTAATTAATGCCAAAAATTTATATGTCAAGGCATGCTTACCTAAAGGAGACAGATGTTCTTACCACAAACACGCCCCACTCCCCCAATACTGATGAATCAAGAATAACCTATTGAATATTTCAAAAATATTCAATAGGTTAACTTTAATTCAATAGTATTCTCCCCTCAAGGTGGAATTAGATATTGGTAAAATCTTTTTCGGAAATCACCCTAGAACAATTTTTGATAAACAATTATAATTATGTTATGTTATGTTATGTTTTGTTAATTTTAATATTATAAATTCGACGTGTAATTTTAAGGTTATGTTACCATCTTAAACAACTTGTCAAAATTTGCAGTTGTTAGAATTTTTGTAATGCCAGGGCTGCAGTTTTTTATCTCAATTTGAGAATTATCACTACCAGCTCTTTCTCTAAGCATAAGCAGCATTCCAAGTGAGGAGCTATCCATATATTCAGTTTCTGCAAGATCAATAATTACATCCATACCGGGTTGAAGAATATCTTTATATGACGTCCCAAACTTATGATATGAATTAATGTCAAAATTACCTGATACAGCAATTGTTAATATTTTATTATCTTCTGAAATTTTAGTTGAAATAGCCATAAATTTTATCTCCTGTTATCAATTCTATGTTTTATTTTTTAATTCTTTTATAATTGTAATTTTTTGAATATATTATTATTTAATAAATTTTTCTTTTTTTATAAAAAGATATTATTTATAACAAAAAAAAAAATTACACAATACAAAAAACAAATTAAAATGATTTACATCATATCCATTGGGTCAACATCAACTATAATTTTTACTTTTGTTTTTACAACAGGGCTATCTTCATTAAAAAAAAGATATTTAATATAATAATGAAGTGATTGATCATTAAAGCCTTTGATTAATAACTGCCATCGATATTGATTTTTAATCATGGCAACTGGAGCCTTAACAGGGCCAAGAATTTCAATGCTGGTTTTGAAAATTTTATGCATACCCAGTAAATTTCTACAATATTGACCAATATTTTTTGATTCTTGTTGTGCAATATTTTCTTTTTTATCAGATATTTGAATCTTAACAAGTCTTGAAAAGGGAGGATATCTTAACATTTCTCTAAAAGAAATTTCTTGATTATAGAATTGACTATAATTTTGTTCTTTTGCATTAATTATTATAAAATGATCGGGATTATATGTTTGCATAATAACTTTTCCATGAGTGTCTCCTCTTCCTGCCCTGCCTGAAACTTGAGATAATAGCTGAAAAGTTAATTCACCTGATCTGAAGTCAGGGAAACTGAGAGTTAGATCAGCACAGATAATACCAACAAGAGTAATATTTGGAAAATCATGACCTTTAGCAATCATTTGAGTGCCAATTAAAATATCTATCATATTATCTTTTACATCTTTTAAAATTTTAATTATCGAGCCTTTTTTTGAAGTTGTGTCCTGATCCATTCTTGCAACTCTTGCATATGGAAAAATAGCTTTTAAGAGTTCTTCTAATTTTTCAGTACCTAAACCCAAAAGCATTATTTTATTTTTTCCACAATGTTCGCATTCGCTTTCAAAAGCCTTATTATAACCGCAATAATGACATTTATAAACTCCAATTTTTTTATGATATGTAAGGGTTATGTCGCAATTTTTACATTTAACAGGCTCTCCGCAATAAGCACAAATTGGAAGAGTTGCAAAACCTCGTCTATTTAAAAAAATTAGAACCTGTTTTCCACTCATAACAGTTTCAGATATTGCCTTTTCTAAAGGAGGCGAGATAAATCTCCTTATTCCTCTGATATCTTTATATTGTTTTAAATCAACAACATTAATTTCAGGAAGTTTTCTATCTTCAACTCTTTTTGTTAGTCTGAGCTGCTTATATTTATTTTGAAGGGAATTGTAAAAAGACTGGACAGAAGGAGTAGCAGAGCCTAAAACAGCAGGGCAGTTTTCAAGTTTAGCTCGTAATATTGCCAGATCTCTTCCATTATATTTTAAATTATTGCTTTGCTTATATGATGTGTCATGTTCTTCATCTACAATAATTATACCGGGTTTCTTAACAGGTGCAAAAATAGCTGATCTTGCACCAATAACCACTTTTGCATCTCCCTTAAGAATTCTAATCCATTGATCATACCGCTGACCTTTAGAAAGACCGCTATGTAATACAGCAAGCCTGTCTTTAAATTTTATTCTAAACAATCTTCCAAGTTGTGATATTAAAGCAATTTCCGGAACTAAAACAATTGCTGTACAGCCATTTTTGAGAGCTTCACTGCAAGCATGTAAATAAACTTGAGTTTTGCCGCTTCCTGTAATTCCATATAGAAGATATGTTTTAAATTCATTTCCAATTGATTTTAATATTTCAGACAAAGCATCATTTTGTTCTTTATTTAAAATTATAGAATCTTCATCTTCAATTATTTCTTCTCCAAAAGGATCTCTTAATATTTGCTTTGAATAAGTTGATACAATGCCTAAATTTTCTAAAAAATTTATATGTTTTGAAGCTGAACTAACTATTTGATTTAATGCTTTTACAGGAAGGGTTTTATTTTTACACAAAACTTCAATAATTTTTTTTTTTGCAGCACTAATTTTTTCTTCTTTGTCTAACTCTTTCTCAAATTTTACAAATTTTTCAAACTTTGGTTTAGCTGATCTTGATAATTTTGTTTCAATTTCAATAAAATTTTTTTTCTCCAAATTTTTTATACTTGAATATGGTAATTTATTATCAAAATCATTTCGCAAACTTTTTAAACTGATATTTTTTTGCTTTAATTTCATCAGCACTTTTTTTTCAATAGGATTTAGTTTGTTAGTTTCATAAGCAGATATTCCTTTATCAGTTATCTTGAGTAAGTTTATTTCATAGACTGAAAAGCCGTCAGGCAAACATGCTTTAATAACAAGACCTAATGGGTAAAAATAATAATTTGAAATCCATTTATAAAATGGTATCATTGATTCAAGTAAAAGAGGTTCATCATCTAAGATATCATAAATATTTCTAAGACCAGTAATACTTGTTTCATTTAGTAAATTGAAAATATATCCTGTTATTTTGCTTTTCCGGAAAGGTACAAGAACTCTTTTACCAATCTGACAATATGGGATTAAATGTTCGGGGATTTTGTAAACAAATAGATTGTTAACAGGAATCATAACAGCTACTTCTACAAATTCAGGACTTGTTATTTGTTTCATTCTA
>Ga0272440_1002160_pt1 | contig 15546 bp, 15 predicted proteins | sample SSMMMBAug17_FD_192440 | JGI IMG/M metagenome (GOLD analysis project Ga0272440, IMG submission 192440) | Marine sediment archaeal communities from Little Sippewissett salt marsh, Falmouth, MA, United States - SSM-MMB-Aug17 | ecosystem: Environmental > Aquatic > Marine > Wetlands > Sediment ... | reverse complement strand
GAATTTAAATTTTTAAGGCATTTACGGGAATATAGATGTATACTGTCCTGATATTACAATGTTTTTTATGATTTTACTTCTTTTAGCGCAATATTTAAGTAATATGAGAATGAACAAAGATGCAATTAAAGTTGTTTGTACTGTATCATGGAGGAGAGCCATTACTTAATAAAAATTTTGTGGAAATGGTTAAACAAATAAAACAACTTGGAGTAACAAAGATTAAAACAGTTTCTAACGGAATGTTACTGAATGATGATATCATTGAAGGCATTGTTTCCAATGGATTAGATCAGATTGAGTTTTCTATTGATGGATTGCATCCTGCTGAAAATAACAATATTAGATGTGGTAGTGATTATTCGGTTATAATCAATAATATCAAAAGATTAATTCAATACAAAAAGAAAGTGAATTCTATCTTTCCTGAAATATTCATTGCCAACACTCAGTTTATAACAACTGACATTCATACAATCCATAAGACCCCACTTCCTCCTGAATATTTAATTAACAATTTTTCAGGGATATATGCTGATGATATAGCGGGCTTCAAATGTAATTGGGCAATGAAATGGCCTGGAATGTTTGTTTCAGAAAAAATGTATACAGTATACCATGATTCGAATGATACAGGTGTTTGTAACGAATGTGATCAAGTTAAAAATGTAACGACAATCAGATGGGATGGAAGCATTGTGGCCTGCTGCTATGATTTGATAAATCAGTATGTTATTGGGAATATCCTCAATGAAAATTTGGAGATAATTTGGAATAATGATAATTTTTTACGGTTAAGACAATCAATTGATCACAAAAAATTTATTCCTTTATGTGTTCATTGTAATGTTGTGCAACCAAATACATATTTATCATTAAAAAAGAATGTTTTTTCTTCTAAAAAAGGATTAAGAAATTAAAAAATGAAAGCGATAATTTTAGCCGGTGGAAGAGGTACCCGATTGTCCCCATACACAATGGTTATTCCTAAACCATTGGTTCCAATCGGACACAAACCTATTTTGGATATTATTGTCAGGCAATTATTATATTCTGGATTTACTGATATCACATTAACTCTGGGATATCTCGCGGAAATAATAAAAGCATATTTCAGTAGTGATATTACATCAAAACTATCCATTTCATTTGTTACAGAATCTATGCCCCTGGGTACTGCCGGGTCACTGGGTATATTAGATACCACATTTGAAGAGTCTTTTTTAGTCATGAATGGAGATATCTTAACATCTTTAAATTATAACAATTTTTATAAATATCATTGTGAAAATAAAGGAATATTAACCATAGCAACCTATACCAAAGAAGTTAAAATTGATTTGGGGGTTATTGAAATTGATAATAATAATTTTGTGCTGAACTATATTGAAAAACCTAAAAAATTGTTTAATGTAAGTATGGGGGTTTATATTTATAGACCTGAAGTTTTATCTTTTATTAAAAAAAATGAGTACCTCGATTTTCCAGATTTAGTATTGCGTCTATTAGAAAATGGTGAAAAAGTTGTTTCTTATCCAAATGATTGTTTTTGGATGGACATCGGTCGTCCCGAAGATTACATTATGGCGCAAGAAAAGTTTGAAAAAATGAAAAATATTTTTTTACCTGGAGAAATGAATCATGTGGAAAATTCCATTTTATGATATTTCATATGGAGATGAAGAAATAGATGCAGTTACAAATGTAATAAAATCTGGCTGGTTAACAATGGGTGAAATTACTGAACAATTTGAAACCAGGCTTAAAGACTTTTTAGGATGCAAATTTGCTTACGCTGTATCTAATGGAACAGCAGCCTTACATTTAGCCAACAGTGCTTTGGGGATAGGTCATAATGATGAAATTATTTGTCCATCATTGACATTTGTTGCGGGGCCGAACACTATCATGGCGACATCAGGAAAACCCGTTTTCGCAGATATTGAGTCTCTCCAAAATTTTTGTATATCACCCGAAGACATTGAAAAAAAAATATCAAAAAGAACAAAAGCAATTCAAGTAATGCATTATGCCGGTTTTCCATGTAATATGGAGGCTATTTCAGCAATCGCCAAAAAAAACAAATTATATGTCATTGAAGATTCCGCTCACGCTATAGGTTCTGAATTCCAGGGAAAAAAATGTGGAACAATTGGTGATATTGGTTGTTTTAGTTTCTTTTCAAATAAGAATCTATCTATGGGTGAAGGAGGCCTGGTCGTAACAAATAATCAGATTCTTGCGGATAAAATCAAATTAATGCGTTCGCACGGGATGACCACATTGACTCTGCAACGAGCAAAAGGGCATGCTTTCTCTTACGATGTTGTATCACATGGTTTTAACTATAGAATTGATGAAATGAGATGTGCATTAGGATTGGTTCAATTTAAGAAGTTAATAGACAATAATATTAAACGAAAAGAATTAGTCGGTCATTATCTAAAAAAACTATCCAGCATCGACTATATTGATATTCCTTTTAAAAATAACGACTCAAAGGCAAACCATCATATCTTTCCGGTTTTGCTGGACCAAAGGATTAACAGATTAAAATTTATGTCTTTCTTAAAAAGTAAACAAATACAGACCAGTATTCATTATCAACCTGCTCATTTATTTAGCTATTATCAAAAAGAAATTGAATACAATTCTTTACCTGTCACAGAAGAAGTTGGAAAAAGAGAAGTTACATTACCTCTTTATCCAACGATGACCTTTGATGATATTGATTACATCGTAAGAATAATGAAACAATATACAAATTAATGGGGTTACAATTGAATATCCAAACATTGAAAGTTGCTTTTATTGATTTAAATCATATGACTAAAGGGATACACACCAATACTGTACCATTGTCATCAGGTTTAATAGCTAAATATTTTAAACAAAATATTCATATAGATACTGATATAAAAATATTTAAAAATCCGTATAAGTTTTTAGAATGTTTGGATGAATGGAAACCTGATATATTAGCACTTGCTCAATATCTTTGGAATAGTAATTTAAACTTATATTTTGCTCAAAGAATTAAAACTTTATATCCAAATACAATGATTATTATTGGTGGTCCTAACCAATATCTCACTTCAGAAGAAAGGCTTGAATTTTTAAAACACAATAGATTCATTGATGTATGTGTTGCATATGATGGTGAAATTCCTTTTTTGAATATTGTTAAACGTAGGATAAACGGAGAATCAATTGAGGAAATTAGAAATACACCATCTCCAGGAACATACTCTCTTGATAGCAAAGAAGAACTTGTAGAATCTACCTCCCCTACCCCACGAATAGATTCATTAAATGTTTTCGGTGCAATATATGCTGAAGGCTTTATGGACTCCTTTTTGAATGATGGCTTTCATCCTTTTTTACAGACTCACCGGGGATGTCCTTTTAAGTGTTCATACTGCCATACAAGCAATCATTATTATAATAAAATGCTTTTTCAATCCGAGAATATTTTCAGACAGGATATGGAGTATTTAGGTTCAAGATATAAGGGGCATCACCAAATAACCTTATATCTTGGAAATACAAATTTTAGTCTTTTTAACGAGGATTTCGAAATAGCAAAGGTAATACGGGAAATTCAGGATAAGTATGACTGGCCGAAAGTTATAGATGTAACCCCTGGAAAAGATCCAGATAAACTTCTTAAACTTTTGTCGATGTTAAAATATAAATTTACGCCTGCTATCTCTTTGCAAACCTTGACTCCAAAAGTACTTACAAATATAAATAGAAAAAATATATCTTTAGATGATTTCAGTACTTTTCATAAAAAAATTATCAGGGAAGTAAACCAAAATACAGGAACAGAACTGATTTTGAATCTTCCAGGAGAAACTAAAAATAGTTTTATTAATACAGTAGAACAAGTATTAAACTCAGGCGTTCAAAATATTGTTATATATTCGCTAATGTCTTTACGTGGTACGCCGATATCATCTTTACAGACAATCAAAGATAATGATTATACAGTTCGTTATCGTGTTGTTCCCAGAGCTTTTTCAGAGATTGATGGGCATAAAATTTTTGATACAGAGGAAGTTGTCGTAGCTTCAAAAGACATGTCTTTTGAAGACTACCTTCATTTAAGAGGTCTTGCTATTATTATAACAGTTTTTGTTACTTCTGTAGAATTTTTTCCAATAAGGAAATTTATTATGGAGTACAAATTAGCTATGTCTGAATGGGTGTTTAATATTCACAATGACCTTTTAAATAATCCTTATTTGATTTCAGTTTATGGCAGGTTTATCCAGGAAACGAAAGATGAATTATTCAATTCAAATGAATCTCTTTATAGTTTCTTTAATGAAAAAGGCAATTACCAGTCTCTATTAGTAGGAAAGTTGGGAGACAATTTATTACGTAAATATAAGACGATTTTTCTTTTAAACCATTACAAAGAATGTTTAAATATTGCTTTTTCAGTACTGAAAAAGATCGTTGATTCAAAATCTTCTTTAGAGCAATTATGTAATATAATCAATGAAATACAATTATTTCTTGAATCAAGAGATGTCGGTCAAATTTTTGCAAATGGCTATGATCTTCTTCAGCAAAGAAAATATAAATTACAATATGATGTTCCGAAATGGTTAAGTAGCTCAACAGATAATTCTCTTGAGAAGTATAGAGGACACTTTATATATAAAACTGTCATAACTCAATATATGAAAGATCGTTTGATATCATTAAATCAGATGAATAAAAGCCTGGATCTTTCAATCCAAATTCTCTACAGAGATGGTTACATCAGTGATTTCTGGCCAAAATGGATTAATATAACTAATGAAAAAAATATGGAAAAATGAATATTCAAAAACACATATTACAATTAATTTCGGATATTCCTTTAGATGATCAAAATATAATTATTTGGGGTACTGGTCTGATATCATCATATGTCTTTTCTGCTATTCAAAAAGATTTTTCAAATACAATTGATTGCTTTATAGATGATAATGAATTTCAAGAAGAAAAAAAAATCTTTGGATATCCTGTGCAAAAACCAGATTATTTAGATAAAGTTAACCTGAATCGAACTGTCATTTTAATAGCAACTAAACGTTGGCGACAAGTTGGAGTAGAGTTACTCAATCGAAATTATACTTTTGGCAAGAATTTCTTTTTAACACAACGAGTAATATCAAAATACGACTGGTTAGAAGATCATATTTATCCCGAACCTGTTTTTGTTGGAAAACATACAAATTTCAGAAAAGATTTTGTTCCATACATGAAATATCTTTGTCCAAAAATGATAGGCTCCTTTTGCTCAATAGCAGAAGGAGCCAGAATTGTAGCAAATCATCCTTTAAATGAAATTTCGACACATTGGTTCCCATGGATCCCTAAATTAATTAATGTTGATGAAACTTATGATTACATAAATAAAATAAATATTAATTCGCCTGTTTCAATTGGAAATGATGTTTGGATTGGCTATAATGCTGTAATTACACCTGGAGCTAATATTGGAAATGGAGTAATTATAGGAGCAAATTCTGTAGTCACAAATGATGTACCTGACTTTTCTATAGTAGCAGGTTCACCTGCAAAAATTATAAAAATGCGTTTTAACGATAAACAAATTGAAATTCTTAACAGACTTAGCTGGTGGAATTGGTCTGATTATAAATTAAAACTTCACATTAATTATTTTCGTAGTAAAAATGATTTTTTTAAATTAGCAGAAGATTTATTATCAAAAGAAGGGTAAATATGAAAAATTCAATTGTGCTATTTAAAGGTCGACCTTTTGATCCTAAATATCAAGAATTTAATAATTTTCCCTATAGAGCCCCCCTCACTCTATTATCGTTAGCTTCCCCCCTAATTCAAGAAGGATTCAATGTAATTGTCATTGATCATCGTTTAGATATTGATGTTGCATTGAAAAAAATAGAATCTGTTCTTGATGATTTACTTTTTATAGGTGTGAGCGTGTTAACTGGATTTGAAATTGCTGATGGGTTACATATTTCAGAGATGTTAAAAAAAAAAGATCCTACCATTCCTTCTATATGGGGAGGATGGCATGTATGTTGCCTTCCAGAAGAGACTTTGGAAGATCCTCGAGTCGATATAGTAGTGAAAAATATTGGCCAAAATATTTTAGTAAATATTGCAAAAAGATTACAAAATAATATTAATAATTTCTCTGATATCCCTGGTGTTTTTACTAAAAATGAAAAGACATGCCAACAAACATTCACAGATAGTAAAAACATTACTTCTCTTCAAAATATTCCTCTACCCGCTTATGAACTTATTGATTTGGAATATTTACGGAAAGAATCTACTAGTCTTCTTTCTGATGATGAATATAAAGGATTAAAGCTGACAGGATCAATTGATTACGTTACAAGTTTCGGATGCTCTAATCGTTGTTCATATTGCTGTAATCCAAAAGTTTATGGATCTTCATGGTTTGATTATCCTGTTGAGAAAGTCGTACAACAGATTAAATGGCTATACGATGAAAAAGGTTTTAATCATTTTAACTTTATTGATGCTGAATTTACAATGAGATACAAGCATCTTAAATTGTTACTTGAAAAACTAATATCAGAAAATATAGATATATGCTGGAGTGCTCAAGCTGCTGTTTCAGGGATATTAAATCTTCAAAAGCATGGCCTTTTGCCTTTAGTTGAAAAATCAGGCTGCTATAGATTAGCTATTGGTGCAGAAAGTGGCTCTGAAAGAATACTAAAATATATGAATAAGAAACAAACTGTTAACACAATTATTCAAGCAGCCAACCTATTGAAAGATAATAATATCCCAGCATCATTTAACTGTCTTACTGGCTTACCAGTTGTTGAAACCTTCGATGATATTTACAAAACATTTCACATGGCTTTCGAATTAAAAAAGATATCTTCTGAGTTTTCATTTCCAATTGCTTTTTATACTCCTTTGCCAGGATCAGACATGTTTGAGGATAGTATTAATTCAGGATTTATCGCGCCACAATCGCTTGAGGAATGGGGGAAATATAGTACATCATACAATTCAATTTCAGAAAAAATTCCATGGAGAAATTTAAAAAAAGAAAAATTGGTTAAACATTTCATTACCTTTTATCTTCCTCTGTCCGTTCCCGGTAATATAACAAGAGGAACAGTAACTTATTTAAAAAAACATTTAAAAGAACATCCACTGAGATGGCTTATTTTTATTGGCCACAAGCTTTCATTATTTAGAATAAAACACTCCTGGTTTAAAATACCTTTCGAATATTATCTTTTTAATCTATACCAACGTTTTTGTGGGCTTCAATATATTCCAGGTGGCAGGCAGAAGTAATAAATTTTGTAGAAAAAGGGGAAAATATATATGAAAATAAAAGACCAAATTTTGGATATCATCTTTAAAGCGATTAATGAAGTTAACCTTCAGTTAGATAAAGACAGCCAGATTCAAAAATCAGGGAAAACAATTATTTATACTGAGGGAGAAAAACTTGATTCATTAACCATACTGAATCTTTTAGTTGAAATTGAGCAACAAGTTGAAATTTTTTTTTCAAAGCAAGTTATTTTAGCTGGAGAAAGCATTATTTCTGAATCAGAGAATCCTCTTTCTTCTGTTGATCATTTAGCAGACTATATTAAAACACTTTTATAAGTTAGAGATAATAATGTCAAAGAATGAATCTAATAATAATTTCAGAGGTATCATCGTTTCTGATTTTAATACTGAAAATTTTGCAAATTTGCTTCGCAATGGGAGAGAATATCCAAATATTGAAATTATATCAAATAATTATGACCAGGTAATGCAATCCTTATTAAAAAATTCAGATAGCTGGAAAGTAAAACCTGATTTTGCTGTTGTATGGACATTACCTAATAATATTATTAATTCATTCCAAAAGCTTATTAGCTATGAATCAGTATCGATTGAAAGCATTCTTGAAGAAGTTGATACCTTTTCGGCTCAAATTGCTAACTGTTGCGAAATGGTTGAAACAATTTTCGTTCCGACATGGGTATTACCTTATTATAACAAAAATTTTTGTTTATTAGAGATGAAATATGGATCTGGAATCTCAAACATTCTCATGCAAATGAATATAAGACTATCAAAAAATATTAATACAATTTCCAATATATTTGTTCTAAACACTCAAAATTGGCTAATGGCTGGTGGTTCTGAGGCATGTAATCCAAGGTTATGGTATAGTGGAAAAATTCCTTTTGGAAATGCCGTTTTTAAAGAAGCTGCAAAAGACATAAAAGCTGGACTCAGAGCTATTTCAGGGCAATATGCAAAACTAATTCTTCTCGATTTAGATGAAACACTTTGGGGAGGGATAGTAGGTGATATTGGATGGGAAAATATTAAATTAGGGGGCCATGATCCTATTGGAGAAGCCTTTTTGGACTTTCAATATGCTTTAAAATATTTGAAAAATCAAGGTGTTATACTTGGCATTGTTAGTAAAAATGAAGAAACAGTTGCTCTTGAAGCTATTAATAATCATCCAGATATGGTGTTGACCATTAATGATTTTTCTGGATGGAGAATTAATTGGCAAGATAAGGCTAGCAATATAGTTGATTTAGTATCTGAATTAAATTTAGGTCTTGATTCTGCTGTTTTCATTGATGATAATCCTGTGGAAAGAGATAGAGTCAAGCAAACACTGCCCGAAATTTTTGTTCCAGATTGGCCTGAAAATAAGCTGCTTTACAAAAAAAATTTAAATGAACTTCGATGTTTCAATAAACCTCCACTTAGTGATGAAGATAGATTCCGAACTGAAATGTATATTGATGAAAAAAAAAGAAATCAGTTAAAGAAACAAATGGAAACATTGGATGATTGGCTCGAGAGATTGGATATTAATATAGTTGTTGAGAAACTTAAACCTGAGAATCATCAAAGAACAATTCAACTTTTTAATAAAACAAACCAGATGAACCTTTCAACAAGAAGAATGGGTTTGAACGAATTACTTAAATGGACAAATTCTGAGAATCATCAATTATGGACGATAAGAGTTTCTGATATCTTCGGAGATTCAGGGTTAACAGGAATTTTAAGTTTAGATCTGAGTCAAGAGACGGCCAAGCTTATAGATTTTATATTAAGCTGTAGAGTTATGGGAAGAAAGGTTGAAGAAACAATGCTTTATATTGCTATCAAGTTTGCAAAATTAGCAGGTAAAAAAGATATAAAAGCAGATTACCTTTCTACGCCAAAAAATATACCTTGTAAAAATTTTTTTTTAAAAAGTGGCTTTTCTCATAAGAATAATACTTTTTTTTGGCATTTATCAAAAGAATTTATAATTCCTCAATATCTTAAAATTGAATTTATATGATGTTTAATATTGTAGAGGTAATAAATATTGAATAATAATAAGTCGATAAATTCCTCATCTTTGAAGAAATGCTTAGAAGAATGCGGCATAGTTTCTGGAGATACTATTCTTGTACATAGTAACCTGTTTGTTATGGGGCCAGTTCAGGGAAATAACATTCTTGAAACATATTTTAATGCAATTAAAGATGTTTTAGGTTCTGATGGAACTATTGCTGTACCATCATATTTTTATGAATACGGCCGTTGGGCTACCCCTTTTGATATCAAACAATCACCGGTTTCAAAAGAATTGGGCGCTTTTTCAAATTATGTCAATGAATTAAAAGAGTCTTTTAGAAGTCAAAATCCGCTTACTGCAATTTCTGCTATTGGCACAAATGCTGAGTTCATATGTTGTAGTGGAGCAGGCTCTTCATTCGGAATTGATACACCATGGGATCAATTAATTAAATGTAATGCTAAAATGGTATTTATTGGAATAGATTTGGTAGCAATGACTTTTATTCATTTTGTTGAATATATGGTAGGAGTACCTCATATATACAACAAGTATTACAGAATTCCAGTTTTAATGGATGGTAATAAAACTGACAATCCTATATCTGCACAAGTACGATATCGAGATTTTGATATCAATTATGATCTAAAGAAGTTAACTCCAGACTTTGAAAAAGCAGGATTAATTAAAACTGTTAGTTTAGGAAGAGGAAAAATCAGGGTTGTTTCTTTTAAAAGTGCTTTTTATTTCCTTAAAGAACAATTGAAAAAGGATTTTTTTTATCTTCTAAAAAGTCCTCCAAAATTTATTCAAGGAGAAATACCTATGGATTCACCAACAGGACCAAGGAAACCAGAAACGTAAAATCTTGTTAATTAGTTTAAAAATGTATTTTTTTTACTACCTTTAAAGGAGGTCAAATGGACAAAAAGACTAAAATAAAAGTTGAAGACTATATGAGAATACATTCGATAGATGTAACTCAAAATAATATAGAATATTACTCAAAAATTGGAGAGTACTTTGAAAAAAGTCATGGAACTGTTGTTGAAAAACTTGAAAATTTTTCAAAATATGTGCCAAGACAAATGCTTACAAGGTTTCTTGCTAAATATGAACTGTTTAAACGAATCCTTTCTATTCATGGTTCTATTATTGAATGTGGAGTATTCCATGGCGGAGGGATGATGTCTTTTGCACAATTCAGCGCAATTTTTGAACCAGTGAACCATCAAAGAAGAATCATTGGATTCGATACTTTTGAGGGTTTTAAAAGCATATCAAAAGTAGATTACCAAACATCAACTGACTTATCACAAACTTATGAAGGAGGTTTGCGTGCGAATTCTTATGAGGATTTAAAAGAATGTTCTGAATTATATGATTTAAATCGTTTTCTTGGTCATATTAATAAAATTGAGCTTGTAAAAGGTGATGCTTGCATTACAATTCCAAAATACGTTAAAGATAATCCTCATCTGGTTATTAGTTTGCTTTATTTAGATATAGACTTGTTTGAACCTACAAAAGTTGCTTTACAAAATTTTTTACCACGAATACCAAAAGGTGGAATTATTGCTTTTGATGAACTTAATGCATCAAATTTTCCAGGCGAAACAATGGCTGTTCTCGAAGAAATTGGTATTTCAAATCTGAAAATTGAACGTTTACCATTTGACTCTTGTATGTCTTTCGCAGTTGTTGATTAGTTCTCAATTGCAAATTTTCATTATATATGGATATTAGATTCAAAATGCTAAATATCAAATGTTGAATGCTGAATTTAAAGCTATATTTAACTTAGCATCATCATTCAACATTTGTACTAAACATTTTAATTTGAATTTTCTATATAAATTCTTTCAAAAAATGCCAGAGCACAATTAATATTAACGAAAGAAAGGCTTAATCATGAATGTACTAGGTATTGGTGCGCATTACGATGATTTAGAACTTGGGTGTAGTGGAACGCTGATGAAACATATTTTAAATGGTGATAATGTTACAATGATTGTTATCACTGATTCCGCCTATATTAATCCCAATGGTGATGAAGTTAGATTAAGAAAAGTTGCATTAGATGAAGGTCTTGAAGCTGCCAAAATAATAGGAGCAGATTTAATTTCATTAGAATATAAGACATTTATGACGCCCTTCAATGAATCACTGACCAGCCAAATAAATAAGTATATCGAAGATCTCCATATTGACACGATTTATAGTCATTGGGTGAACGATTTACACCGTGATCATCAATTTGCAGGCAAATGTACGCTTATGGCCGGAAGGCATGTTCCTCGTTTTTTAATGTATAGAAGCAATTTTTACGATACTGAAAATCAATTTTGTGGAAACTTTTATTCGGATATATCACTATTTATGGAGAAAAAAATTGAAGTGATTAAAGCCCACAAGTCTGAATTAGAACGAGTGAGATATAAATGGCTGGACTTTTTCACAAATCAGCATGAAAATGATGGACAAAAAATTGGTGTAAAATACGCTGAGTGTTTTGAAATAGTACGTTATCTTATTTAGTGATGAGTCGTAAATGATTATTACCATACATCAACCTGATTTTATGCCGTGGTTAGGTTTTTTTGACAGATGGGAAAAAAGTGATCTTTTTGTTGTTCTTGATGACGTACAGTTTCTTCGACGCGGATGGCATCACAGAGATAAGATAAAAACATCTAATGGTATACAATGGTTAACGGTACCTGTTAATAAAAAAGGGCTTTATGATCAACAAATAAAAAATGTTGTTATTTCGAATCATTCAAATTGGAAAAAAAAACATTTAAATACAGTCAGTACTGCTTATTCAAAGGCACCAAACTTTCAATTTATTTTCAATGAATACAGCAAAGTATTACTTTCTGATTATTCCCTGCTAATCGACCTCAATATGAACTTACTATATTCTTTTTCAAAAATACTGGAAATAAAAACCCCAATTATTTTTTCATCACACTTAAATGAACATTCAACAAAAACAAAACGATTGGTTAATATTGTAAAGAAATGTGGTGGGAATACTTATTTATCAGGTCTGGGTGCGAAGGATTATCTTGATGAAGAACTCTTTGAAAATGAAGGCATAAAAGTTATTTGGCAACAATTTGAACACCCTCAATATTCTCAACTACATGGAAAGTTTGTTGAAAAACTTTCTATAATTGATTTTCTTATGATGAAATCTGTTCCTTTAGTTAAGTAAAGAATAAACAGAAAGGTAAAATATGTTAGAATTTAAACTTAATCAGGAGAAAGATTCTTTCATTATCAATTTCGTTGTTCCTGTGGATAAAGACTCTTGTAACCACAAGGAATTTAAGTTATTTTCTGAAATATTTATAGATAAATATAAATGTACTTTTGATTATGAGAATGACCATATCACAGCTATTTCTGGAAAGCTTGAATTTCTTGTTGATATAGCAGATCAATGGTTAACCAAAAAAGAAGCTGCTGTTCAAAAATTAATCATTGATGAACTGCTAACAAAAAACTTTATTCAAAAAGAAGGACTTCAAGTTAATTTTCATCAGAATCCTTTTGATAATTCGTTTAGATATTGGAATTTTATTTTGAATCAAGGCAGCTTTCTGAGATATTTTTATAATAGAGTCAACTGGTTTATCGCACCTAAATATAATATTGTTACACCCTTTCCTTTACATGTTGATATCGAATCGTCAAGTACCTGTAATATGAATTGTCCAATGTGCTACAGAGACCAATTGAAAGAAACAGGCCAAATGGATTATGGCTTATTTAAGAAGATTGTTGATGAATGCGCTGATAACAATGTTTTTTCAATTCGCTTATCATGGCGAGGCGAAACATTAACCCACCCCAAAATAACTGATATGATTGCTTATGCATGCAATAAAATTACAAACGTTTCTTTTTTGACAAATGCTTTTTATATTGACGATAGAATAGCTGAGTGTTGCATAGACAATAAGGTCAGTTATTTAGCTATTTCTTTTGATGGTATTGGCAATGTTTATGAATCAATAAGACATCCTGCAAAATTTAAAGAAAACTACAACCGTATTGCAAATCTCAAAAGAAAAAGAGATGAAAAAAAGTCTGATTACCCCCAAATCAGGCTTTGTACTATTTGGCCAGCCATAAAAATGGATCCAAAACAATATACCCGGACAATGAAATCTGTTTCAGACTACATTGTATGCAACCCTTATATAAATTTCAAAGGTCCTATGGTAATCAAACCCGATTTTATATGTCAATATCCATGGGAAAGAATAGTGATTGCCTTTAATGGTAAAGCTCAATGCTGTACGGGTTGGAATGCAGATGATATCATACTTGAGAATGTCACAGAAAAAAGTATTGTTGAAATGTGGAATAGTGATCACATGACTGAAGTTCGAAATTTACATAAACAAGGTAATCGTATGAGTTTAAATTCATGCGCGAATTGCAGGCATGGCTCAAAAGGCGATCCAGATATTAACATCTGGGACATTCTTAAACGCCAATATTAATCATGAATGTTGCACTAATAGCAAATTGGGGATTATGCCTAGAAATATTAAAGGAACTCTCCAAAACTTCCGATGTATTACTATCATTGATCATTACACAATACAACCAAAGTAGTAAAAATAAATGGTTCAATTGTGTTTATGATTATGCTCTGGTAAATGATTTCAATCCAATCAATCAAAAAGATTTAACTTATAGCGAGTTAGAAAACAAAATGGATGAATATAAAATAAATTTGTTGATTTGCCACTCATTTATGAAAATTCTTCCTAAAGAAATTTTTTCAAAGCCAAAATATGGAACAATCAATATTCATCCTTCATTACTTCCAAAATACAGAGGTCCTTCACCAACATACTGGGTTCTAAAAAACAAAGAAACAGTTACAGGTTTAACCTGTCATTATATCAATGAGGGTATCGATACTGGCGATATCATTCATCAGGTAAAAGTTCCTGTTTTAAAAAATGATACTCTTGATACCGTCATAGAACGACAAAAAATGGTGATAGAAGCCTTAATAAAAGAGTCACTAAATAAAATAAAAGATAAAGATTTCATTGCGACGAAACAAAATGGAGAAGAAGCAACTTATGCACCAAGGCCTCAAAAGGGGGCATGTTGAAAGATTCAGGTATGGAAAATTATTCTTATAATCCCACTATAGATAAGTGTGGGTATAAAATTTCCGTGTTGGTTGATACTCCAGATTCCTGGATTTTACCCTGGACTCGAAAGCTGGCAACGATACTTTCGCCTTACCATGAAGTTTATCTTTGCCTGAACAAAAATGATATACAATATGGTGATTTCGCATTTATTTTAGGATGTGTAAATATTCTTTCTGATCAATATCTTAAAAGAAATATATATAATCTTGTCATTCATGAAAGTGACTTACCAAAAGGTAGAGGATGGTCTCCAGTAGCATGGCAAATTTTGGAAGGAAAAAATCATATTCCTGTTGTAATGTTTGATGCTGTCAAAGATGTTGATGCTGGTCTGATATATTTGCGTGATTGTATTGAGTTAGATGGGACAGAGCTTTCCAGTTGTATTAGAAAAAAACAGGGACAAAAAACAATTGAAATGGTTTTGAAATTTTTGGAATTATGGCCAGATATTGAACTTACTCAGCAAACGGGAGAGCCTGAATATTATCCAAAACGTTCCATTACTGATGATCAATTGGATATTAATAAATCTATAGCTGATATTTTTGATCATCTGAGAATCTCAGATAATGAAAAATATCCAGCCTGGTTTGAATATCGTGGAAAAAAATACGATTTGAAAATATATTATAAAAGAGAGGATAACTTACTATGAAAAAATCTGAAACACTCGTACAATTTAGTTGTGAAACAAATTTTCAGTACTTAAAAAATGAATATAGAAGAAGTAAAAATAAATTATTGCCTTATATCTATAACAGGATACAATGGAAATATTTCCCCAAAAAAATTGTACCTCCATTTCCATTAAACATTGATATTGAAGTCAGTAGTAAATGCCAGATTGTTTGTGACCATTGCTTTAGACAATATATGGATATTAAAGAAAATGATTTTATGCCTTTGGATATGTACAAAAAAATTATAAAAGAATGCGGCCAACATAATCTTTTTACACTGAAATTTAGCATGAGAGGAGAACCATTACTTCATCCCGAC
>Ga0272440_1002159_pt1 | contig 15546 bp, 14 predicted proteins | sample SSMMMBAug17_FD_192440 | JGI IMG/M metagenome (GOLD analysis project Ga0272440, IMG submission 192440) | Marine sediment archaeal communities from Little Sippewissett salt marsh, Falmouth, MA, United States - SSM-MMB-Aug17 | ecosystem: Environmental > Aquatic > Marine > Wetlands > Sediment ... | reverse complement strand
ATCGCCGTCCTTTCCTTCTTTATAGATATTTTCTCCTGGTTTTCAATATAAACTCTGCGACATGCGGATTCACTTAATTCATCAGATTGTTCTAAAAATGATAAAAAAGCTTTATAATTCATCGAATTAATTGCCCTTCATAGCGTTTTAAGATTCTTTTTCCGACAGATGTGCGATGGACTTCATCAGCACCATCATATATTCTTGCCGCACGTTCATGGCGGTAAAAATAGGATAAGATGGTATCATCAGTCATTCCTAACCCCCCGTGCAATTGAAGCGCTCTATCAATGACACCTTGCATTGTGTTTGCAACTGTATATTTAATCATAGAAATTTCATCGCGCGCTGCTCTTGTGCCCTTGTTATCAATACACCAAGCAGCATGAAGGGTCATCAGTCTGGCAGCTTGAATTTCAGCTGCCGCGTCTGCAACCCAATGTTGAACCACCTGTTTTGAGGCCAATTGTTTTCCATCAGGCGAAATCGGACGATTATTGACGCGACTGCACATGAGATCAAATGATCGTTGGCAAATACCCAACCATCGCATGCAGTGATGAATTCGGCCAGGTCCGAGTCTTTCTTGTGCAATTACAAAGCCATGGCCTTCAGGACCCAGCAAGTTGGATTGCGGCACACGACAGGACTGATAAAGAATTTCGGCATGACTGGCGTAATCATCACCTTCATGGCCCATGATCGGAATATTGCGCACCAGATTAAAACCAGGGGTATCGGTTGGAACAATAATCATACTGGCCTGATGATACCGATCTGCCGCCGGGTTGGTCACCGCCATTACAATGGCAAATTTTGAACCATCTGCTGATGATGTATACCATTTATGCCCATTGATGACATAATCATTACCCTTTTTGACAGCAGTGGTTTCCAGCATAACTGGATTGGATCCCGGCATATCGACCTCTGTCATGGAAAAGCAACTTCGTATGTCGCCATTCACAAGTGGTTTCAACCATTTTTCTTTTTGTTCCTGAGTGCCATACTGATGCAATATTTCAACATTTCCGGCATCAGGTGCCTGACACCAGAAAACATAATGGCCCAGTGGACTACGCCCCAATGCTTCAGATATAAGCCCCAGCTCAACCAGGTTGAGTCCCAATCCACCGCAATCATCGGGAAATCCAGGCGCCCAGAGTTCCATCTTTTTTACCATCGCCTGTTTTTCACGAAGAATGGGACGCATCTCTTTGAATGATCCACTGATAAACTCTGGTTCTAAAGGAATTAATTCCTTTTCAACAAATTCCTGGATCATTTCAATGATTGTTTTCATTTTTTCAGATATTTCAAAATTCATTGTACCTCCTATTTTGCTTTGTTTGATTCGTTCTAGCAAAAGCTTGAGATAAATGTCAATAAAAAAACGAACGTTCGTTCTTTTTTTTGTTGTTTTTTTTCTGAGTTTTGTATATTTAATTTATATTTAATAAGGAATGCTCTGAAAATAAGTTCCTAAGAATTTAAAGGAGAACAATATGAAAATTTTGGTATGCATCAAGCAAATACCGGAACTAAATGTTTTCAATATCAATCATTCGCAAAAACGACTGAATATTCCCATCGGCACAAAATTTCGTATGAACCGCTTTGATGAACACGCAATAGAAGCTGCTGTGGCCATAAAAGAACAGACGACAGATTGCCAAATAGATGTCGTCTCAGTTGCTCCGCCATCAGTAGAAAGCATACTCAAACGTGCGATGGGGATGGGTGCAGATAATGCATTTATTGTAAGTATTGAACCAGAAACATATTATTCCCCCGCTCATATCGCAGGACAATTGGCAAAGTTTGCCCAAGAACGTTGCTATGATTTAATTTTTACAGGTATTATGAGCGAAGACGAAATGAATGCCCAAACCGGACAGATGTTAGCAGCGCATCTACATATGCCATCAGTAACAGGCGTTGTTGCAATGGATATGACCAACAAACTCAGTATTGAAAGAGAACGTGAAGGGGGCATAAGAGAAAAATTAATTGCAAAAATGCCCATATTGTTGACAATTCAGGCGGGGATAAATTGTCCGCGATATCCATCGCTATCCGCTCTGCTTCGTGCCAAAAAGAAAAAAGTTCAAATAATAGAATATGAAAACCAGTTGGATAATGATCAGTCGATTATTCAGATCAGTCCTGCACAAAAAATGAGAAAGGGCTTAATCCTGTCTGGTTCAACATCTGAAAAAGCCAGACAATTTATCGATATTGTTACCAGGAAAGGAGTTATATAATGGTATGTCAATCCAAAAAAATGATGATTATTGCAGAAATGATGCAAAGCAGATCAAACGCCAATATTTTGGAATTGTTCGCCTGTATAGAATCAATCCGCAAACAAATTCCTATCTCCACGCAAGCGGTTTTGCTAAGTCAAAACAACACAAATTTGCCAGATTATTTAACGCATTATAATATTGATATTACACATATTGAGTTACCTGATCATGCCCATACCGCAGATCCTGAATATATCATCAAAATATTGATGCCTCGAGTAAAAACTTTTTCTCCAGATTTAATCCTTTCAAACCATTCATCTTTTGGACTTTCAATCGTTCCGCTCCTGGGTTTTGGATATGGTGCATCCTGTATAACTGGTGTAAAAGAGATTTCAATATCTGATGGGAACTTGATTTATTCACGTCTCATTTGGAATGGTAAATATGAAACGCAAGTAAGTGCCGAAAAAAAAACAACAGCTATAACAGTACTGACAGGATTTTTTACAGATAACATACATTATAATAAAAAAGGGAAACTGATTCATTTAAAACCAACAGAACGTCTTGAAGGAAGCATAGAATTAAAAGACATCAAAAAGCCAGACAAATCGGATTGCACTCTTGATCATGCTGACGTTATTGTTGCAGCAGGCAGAGGCATTGGTGATATTGAAAATTTGGATCGTATGAAAAAATTTTCGAAAATTTTCCAGCGATCTTCTATTGGTGGTTCCAGGCCGCTGATTGATTTGGGATGGCTGCCCTACCCATTGCAAGTGGGAGTGACTGGAAAGACTGTGAGGCCTAAAATTTATATTGCATGTGGCATATCTGGTTCAAGCCAGCATATTGCTGGTATGTCTGGCGCTGAATACATTATTGCAATTAATATAGACCCCCAGGCTGCTATTTTTAATGTAGCGGATCTGTGTATTGTTGAAGATATGTTTACATTTATTGATGCTGTGCTTAAAATAATCAGGGATACATAATAATCGCACAGATTAGATGCGGTTTATCTATTTTGAATATCCAGTTGATATGTTCGACTGTTCTTCGTTTACTGTTTGTTTAGAGACGTGGGCAAAGACATGTTCAAATAGGCTTGACATATTGATTCAATTTTGTTATACGATGAAAACTTTGGTTACTGAGGAATGCTCGAAAAATAAGTTTCCCAATTATCTTGAATGTATAATCGTTTGGCATCGTAGAGACTTAGCATGCTATGTCTCTACATTACATTTACCTCAAAATGAACAATATAGATAATGAGGAATTACTAAGGAATGCTCGAAAATTAATTTCCCCTTTTATATTTAACATATAATCAATTGGCACGTAGAGACGTAGCATGCGACGTCTCTACAGAACAAAAACCCCGATGAACATTTTTTCAAATGGGGAACTTATTTTCAGAGCATTCCTAAGACGATTTGATTATTCGTTTTCTCTTAATTAAACATACGCACGAATTAAATCTTTGGGAGGTATAAAAAAAATGTCTGATAAAAATCCTGAATGTCCATTGTACAATCCAATGAACTGTAAGGAATACTATAACCCAAAACTATGCGCATTTTCAAGAAGTGATAAAAAGTGTTTAAAAAAAAGAAAGCCCAGAGGCAAGTCAAAAAATGCTGAGGCTTCGAATTCAGATAAATAGTCACCTGTAATATTATAATTGGCTCTGGAAAAACTATAACAACCCGTTGTATTCATACTTAATAATTTTTTTGTTCACGAACATGAAACAACAGGAATGACCTAAACGTCATGTTTTGTTGAAATATATATATTGAACATATAAAACAAAGGAGGAACTAATGAAATTCATTAAGTATCCGGAAATCGAGAACAGCTACCGAAAAAAAATTTTAAATCTCATCTCTGAATATGGTTATGATACAGGAGAATTTGTCGTTCAAGAAAAAGCACATGGCGCAAACCTTTCGTTCTGGTATGATGGTGCAGAAATTAAATCTGCCAAGCGTTCACAATTTATTAAAGATAATTTTTATGATTATGAAAGCGTTGCTGAAAAATATAAACCTTATATAATTAAATTATATGAAACATTAAAAGCGGATAATTATGAGTTTGATATACTTGCTGTCTATGGTGAGTTAATTGGTGGTACATATCCGCATAAAGAAGTCGAAAAAAAGTCATCCGCCACACGCATTCAAAAAGGAATCTATTATACGCCTGACAATGATTTTTATGCAATAGATATGTCCCTTGATGGCAAACTACAAGATATTGACACATTCAATAAATACATGGAACAAATTGATTTTTTATATGCAAAAACAATATTTCGCGGTACCTTTCAGGAATGCGTGGCACATCCAAACAAGTTTCAGTCAAAAATTTCGCAATGGTTAGGATTGCCAGAAATTTCGGATAATTGTTGTGAAGGCATTGTGATCAAACCCGTCAGTCCCAAATATTTTGGCAATGGCGATCGACTGGTTTTAAAAAATAAAAATGAAAAATGGGCGGAAAAAGCAAAACAAAAGAAACGACCACAAAAAGCAAAACTCGTATTATCTGATGAAGCCAATGAATTATGGGGTAATTTGGAAAGCTATGCCACTGCAAATCGTTTACGAAATGTTATTTCCAAAATTGGAGAAATCAAAAAAACAGATTTTGGAAAACTTATGGCGACATTCTCACAAGATGTCCTTGCCGATTTCAATAAAGATCACGAACATGCATTTAAATGCCTGGAAAAGAAAGAACAAAAACATCTGACACGCCAGTTGAACAGTATATGCTCTAAAATGATCCGAAAAAATTTGCTGAATATCGTTGATGGGAATTTTTAAGGCATGACGCCCCTTAAAACCGATCCAACGCATGACATCATATCCGCTGAAATTGAAGAAAAAATCTGCCCCATTTGTGGACAACCGAACAGATGTGGTGAAAAAGAAGTAATCAATGGCATTGAACTTAATCGATGCTGGTGCGCATATGAAACCTTTACCCAAAAAATATTCGAAAAAATTCCTCAAGAAAAATACCGAAAAGCCTGCATTTGTCAAAAATGTGTGTATCGCTACAAGACAAAAAACGCAGATATATTAAAGCTTCGCAAAATTGTCGATGAATTGACCAATAACTGGAAAAATGATCCCAAAATTTCTTGGACACAAATTTATGGAATTGGCGAAAAACTACTGGAATGGAAAACTCAAAAAAATATTGCGGGCTTGTGGCAATATCCGCCCAAAATGATTACTGCAACAATGGATGATGGCATTGGTCAAGGATTGAAATTGATCCATTTGTTCAGTCGTATTGCAGGTCTTGAAATTGTTCCCCTGGGCTTAATGCAGTCCAGGGAAACAATCATTAATGAATGCAACAAACAATGCCCTGAATTTTTGGGCATGACCATCCTTCAGTTTGAGACAGAAGAGATATTGAATACCATCATTCCACAATTTCCTGAAAAAATGATTGTGCTTGCAGGAGGTCCCATATTCAAAATGATTCCTGATGACGACATTCAAAATAAAAAATATTTTTCATTTCATCATATCAGTGAATATTTGACCTTTTTACTCAACTATGAACCGAAAGTAAAAATGAACACCAGGCAATGATTTTTTTTATGTCGTCCTGAAATAAATATGAGATAAACATGAATACCACAGTAAAAACAGCAGTTATAACGACCAGCTTAAATATTTGCCTGACATTGTTCAAGTTTATTTTATTTGCGGTCACCGGATCTCAGGCGATCCTTGCGGAGGCCTGGCACAGCTTTACCGATATTGCCACCAGTGCAATGGTGGTATTCGCCTTGTTTCAATCAGATAAATCTTCTGATTCACAAAAGCAGGTCCGGGTAAAAGAACGTGAAATGATAGTTTCAATCATTATTGGCGTCATCTTACTGCTGTTATCTATTACATTGATCGTTCAAGTCATCAGGGGGGATGCCTCAATAATTGATAATGCTGTTGTTGCGGGAATTGTATTTATCCTTTTTTCTTTCTTTTCTTACGTGATTTCTATATTTGAAACCCAGATTGGACATCAAGAGAATTCAATCAGCCTTGTTGCTGATGGCAATCATGCACGTGCTGATATGGCAGCATCATTACTTACCGGACTGGCTTTGCTTGTATACCCAATGGGCATTAATTTGGATCGTATTGTTGCGGCATTAATTGCGGTTATGATTCTGACGTATGCGATTGATACATTTGTCAATGTATCACGAATGAAAAAAAAACAAGATCAATCGTTTTCTATCATTCATACAATTGGTGAATTAGCATTAAAAGCATGGCATTATATTGAAAACCTGCCCAAAAAATCTCAGGCAGCAAGAATTCGAAATGCGATGACAGGAATCATGATAACAGGTTTTGTTCTTGCTTATTTATCAACCGGTTTTTATTGGGTGGACTACAGGGAGCAGGCATGCGCCGAACGTCTGGGAGAAAGATTACCCCCTGTTGGTCCAGGTATGCATTGGGTTTACCCCTGGCCATTGGGACGTGTTCGCATACAAGATGTAACGACCATTCAAGAAATTCATATTGGCAATATCTCAATCAATAAAGCAACTCCTTTGCTCTGGACAAAAAAACATGGCACTGAAGAACCTTTTATCAGCGGCGATCAGAACTTTGTTTACCCCTATGTATCAATTCACTATTGTATTAAGAATGTTCAAATGTATATTTATGAACATTCTCAGCCAGTTAAACTGATGGAAGCCTTTGCATATCAGTCATTGTCCCGATTATTGGCTATTCATACCTTTGATCATATCACTGGATCTCATCGGGGAAAAATTGTAAAAAATATGCAGGACATGCTTCAAAAGCAGCTGGATCAATTTCAAACAGGTATCCATGTGCTTTCAGTTCATTTCAAGGATGTTCATCCGCCCATATCGGTTGCGGATGCCTTTGAGCGCGTGGTGGCCTCGTATCAATATAAGCAAAATCAAGTTAATCGGGCGCTGGGTTATGAAAACAGTGTTGTACCTGATGCGCGTGGTGAAGCATTTAAAATTATGTCAGAAGCCCATACGTATCACCTGGAACGTCAAAAATCTGCGAGGTCATCAGCCAATCAATTTTTGGCAATATATCCGGATACACCCGAAAAAAAGAACATTGTCAAAAAACAGGTTTATTATCAAAACATGAAAGAAAGTTTGGAAAATCGCTCTTTGATTGTTATCGATGCTGCACTTGAACCACCAGATTATTGGATGGAGAATTAATCATGACAGAACTGCTTGCCCCTGCAGGCACTCTTGAAAAACTCAAGTGGGCTGTTCAATATGGTGCTGATGCTGTTTATTTTGGCATTCAATCCTTTTCGCTTCGAAACTATGCAGGCAATTTCAGCATTGAGGATGTTGACGTTGCCATGACATATTTAAGGAAGCATCACAAAAAAGGTTATGTCACATTAAATATTTATCCCTGGTCTCATGAATATGATCAGTTGATTGATTCTGCCAGAAAGCTTGAAGAAATTGGTGTTGATGCTTTTATTGTTTCAGATCCGGGTGTTATCTGGGCGTTAAAAAAAAATGGGCTGCAAACACCGCTTCATATCAGTACACAGGCAAACACTGTCAGCTATCAAGCGGTGATGGCATACGCTGACTCAGGTGCAAAACGTGTAAATCTGGCGCGGGAACTATCTCTTGAACAAATTGCAGAAATTCAGGCGAATATCAGAGCGTATGCAATAGAAACTGAAGTTTTTATCCATGGTGCGGTCTGTTTTTCATATTCAGGACGATGTGCAATCAGTGATTATCTGGTTGGCCGAAAAGCCAATCGGGGCGAATGTACACATCCATGCCGATGGAAATATGGTCTTGTTGAAGAAAAACGCCCGCATGAGTATATTCCTGTTTTTGAAGATGAACGCGGTACCTATTTAATGAACACAAAAGAACTGGCTTTATTTCCTTTTGTGCCACAATTGAATCGATTGGGAGTCAACGCTCTGAAAATAGAGGGGCGAATGAAATCAATTCATTATGTGGCATCAACAGTGGCTTTTTATCGTCAGGTTATCGATGGTGCGACCTTCACTGAAAATGAAGGGATGGCATTACTCAATCGTATCAGCAATCGGGGATATTCTTATGGATTCATGAAAGGTGGCATTACACCTGATGATTATGCCATTTCCCAAAGACAATCGAATGCTTCTGCACGTTTTGTAGGTGACGTAATGGAACAGCCCGAAAAAGATCATGTATTGGTAAATGTTCGTAATACCATTCATGCCGGAGAAACACTGGAAGTTTTGATGCCATCAGGACAATTGACCCATATTGAATTACCAGAACAATTGATGTTGAAAGACCATACACAAGTCAAAACGGCCAATCATGGCATGTTTATTCTATTGCGCGCTGATTTGCCTTTGTATAGTATTGTTCGGCGTGTGAATCATCTATCCGATATTACTTAATGTCTTTCATTTTTGCTTTAATTTTCTGGAGTACAAATGAGGGGACCATACCAGAAATATCGCCATCAAATCGGGCAGCCTCTTTGATAATTGATGAACTGGTATAAATCCATCGCAAACCGGTCATTAAAAAAACTGTTTGAATATCTCGATTGAAACGACGATTCATTAGTGCAAGCTGAAATTCATATTCAAAATCAGATACTGCACGCATCCCACGTAAAATTGCAGTTGCATTGCAACTTTTTGCATAATCAACAAGCAGGCCATCAAAGGTGCCGACTTCTACATTTTCAATATTTTTGGTACTCTCTGTTAACATCTCTACACGTTCATCAACAGTGAACAAAGATTTTTTTGATGGATTTACCAAAATGGCCATAATGACATGATCAAAAAGATACAGGCCTCTTTCCAGTATATCCAGATGACCATTGGTGACAGGGTCAAAGGAACCTGGATAAATGGCAGTACGTTTCACAATAATCTCCTTTGCAATTAAAATTCATCATGATCAAAGCGATAATTATTCAAATTTCTGATATTTTGTTTAAACAAATAGATGCTGGGGAAGTTTTTCAAATAAAAAAATCATCGTTGCATATTAATAAGTTTAATTCAACTGATTTAACAACTTTTTGGCTTCAGGCCAATCATAGAGTTCAGAATCCCAGGCATAGGTGGGATTTTTGATATTCAAACATCGTTGAAGTTCCTTTTTTGCCAATGCATTGTCTCCATTTTTGATATGTACTTTCGCTCGCTTGACTGATGCCAATGTCAGATTTGGATCCATTTCCACTGCTTTGGCAGTCAGTCTATCCGCTTCACCCAGATCTTTCAATGGCCAGGGAGGTTCGGTGTACAGTACGGCTAAAATCACCCTTGCCAAAACAGCAAAACGATTGTTTGGTTCCAATGCAATACATTGATTGAGATCTTTTTTCGCTTTTTTGACCAGACCCATTGCCTTGAAAATGCCTGCCAATTCCGCTTGTTTTGCTTCACATGTCCCTTTCCAGTACAACGCTTCAACAGAATTGGGGTTTATATCGACTGCTTTTTTTGCATTTTCAAAGGCCTGAGCATACAATTGTTTGGCAGATGTTTCATCATTGGCTTCCTGGGCTTTCTTAAATGAAATTTCTGCAATTTTCCAAAAAGTTGTTTCATTATTCGGTACCAATGCTAACGCTTTTTGATAAATGGCATAGGCCTTGTCCAGATTGGAAACATCCTTGTGCATTTGTCCCAGTAAATTCCATGCTTGCTGATAATAATCATTCAACTGGTTTTGCTTTTCTGGTGTCAGTTTATCGGCACAAACCGGCATGCAATATACCAGTATGATCAGAGCTGCTACCATTAAACTTGCAATAAAATAGGGATTTCGGTTCATTTTAACGTCCTTTCGTTATGTGAAGCCATAAAACTTCACGTTAATAGTTGTGTAAGTTATGCAACGATGATTAATTTTTAATTTTTTGCGCCTTTTCAGTAATTATTCTTCTTCAATGATTTGAATATCAGGGCATTGCCGCCACAGTTGACAATAATCCATACCATAGCCAACAACAAAGACATTTTCGATTTCAAATCCAATGTATTTAACATCCACAGGCACTTCACGCCGCGAAGGTTTGTCTAAAAAAGAACAAATTTCAATGGATGCAGGTTTTCTCTGATGTAAAATTTTAAGTAATTTATTCAGGGTCAGGCCGGTATCAACAATGTCTTCAACAATTAAAACATGTTGATTTTTGATATCACAATCAATATCTTGTTCAATTTTTACCTGTCCTGTGGAATTTTGCCCATCATAACTTGAAATTTTCATAAATTCAACGCGAACTTTTGGCACTAATTCTCGAACAAGATCTGATGCAAAAACAAATGCGCCTTTTAAAAGCACAATCATATGGATTTCACAATCAGAATAATCCAAGGATATTTGACGGCCCAAATCTTGCACACGACGCTGTATAATATTTCTATTAAACAGAACTTGATTCATAATTCTCCTTTTTTTAAATAATGCTAAAATTTCAGTTTGCAAATTTTCAAATAAATGTTACACTTCATAAGTAACAAAATAATACTGGAGGTTAGATGAAAAGAAAAGCACGTAATTATTTAATCAATCGAAGAATGCAGCTCAGACTGACGTTTAAGTTTATCGCGTTAACAGTCAGTTTTTGTCTTGTGATTGGTATTCTTGTATACCACACAATCTGGCCAGTTGTTTCCGGATTTGTGCCTTTAGCTTTGATTAATCAGTTGAAAGGACAAATCTTTTATCGACTGTTTTACTTCAGCATTCCTTTGATATTCCTTATTATGGCCTGTTGTATTGTCTTTACACATAAAATTGCCGGCCCTATTTATAATATGGAAAATAAACTGGAACAATTACTTGATGGCAAAACGCCTCCACTGATCATTTTAAGAAAAGGAGACGAACTGCAAGAATTGGCCGATAAATTAAATTCAACCATATTGAAATTCAAAGAAATTCGAGAATCTAATGCCAAGAAAGCCGGACCGCAACCCAAATGGTTGAAACAGAAACAATAATCAAAAAGTGATTATTTATTTTAACAAAATTTAATAAACAGATTTTTTTTGTTTCCAGACAATCAAGTAATATAAAAGTATACCAGCGCCAGTCATAAATAACCCAATGCCCTGAGCCGGTGATAAGATACCAAACCAAAATGCGCCTCTATCGTCTCCACGAAAAAATTCGACACTAAAACGTCCAAGACCATAGAGGCACAAATAGGAAATGGCAATGATCCCCGCTTTTGGTTTACGTGATGACATCCATACCAATAGCCCAAATAAGGCAAAATTCATTATTGATGAATACAGCTGTGTTGGATGAAGTGGAACATTGGGACGCGCCAATGTCAAGGGATGTGTAAAAGTGACCGCCCAGGGCAGTTCACACATTCGGCCATAGCAACATCCCGCAAAAAAACATCCGATACGACCAAAGCCATGGGCCAATGCCACTGCCGGCGCCAGGATATCCAGGGTTTTCAGCATGGGCATGTTCTTGATTTTCATATATTGCCAGGTAAAAATCAATGCTGCAATAAACCCACCATAAAATACCAGTCCGCCATTCCATATGCGAAATATTTCCAGCCAGTTATTTTTAAATGAGTCCCATTCCAAAATTACATATAATAATCGCCCGCCAAGCATTCCACAAACCAATGCATAAAAGCACAAGTCAACGATAAATTCCGAATTGATATTTCTACGTCGCGCTTGTTTTGAAACATAAGCTAATGCAATAAGAAACCCCATCGCAATGCAAAATCCATAGGTATGAATGGTCAAAGGGCCTAATGTTAATAGAACTGGGTACATGATGATCTATCCTTTTTGGCGAATTAAATTGCCTTCTTTACAATCATATAATACATTAAAACAGTCACCCCCACAGAAACGGCACTATCGGCCACATTAAATGCTGGCCAATGATAATGGCCAACATAAAAATCCAAAAAATCCACCACTTCACCCAAACGAAACCGATCAATTAAATTGCCAACTGCCCCGCCAAAAATCAGGCTGAGGGATACCAATAAAAATGGATATTTTGTGGGCGCCTGATGATAAAAATATACAATTACCCCTAGAGAAAGAAATGATACCCCATGAAATAAAATTTGCCGAATGAGTGGACTCTGATCGGCCATAAATCCAAATGCACCACCTGTATTATGAATGTGCGTTAAATTGAACAGATTCTCAATAATTGGAATGGATTCATACAATGGCATATTCACAAGCACCAGCCACTTCGTCACCTGATCCAGAATGATAATGACCAGACTGACAATAATTAATATTCGATATTTTGACACCATCAGGTCCTGTTTATTTCATTTAAAATATCCTGACATCGTTTGCATGTGTCTGGATAGTCATTACTTGTCCCCACTGATTCATCATATACCCAACATCGTTGACACTTCTTTCCATCAGCCGCTTCTACCTTCACCTGAAAATTATTGATATGATTACTGGTATACGCATTTTCTAATTGATCTTTGACAACTGAAACCTTCGATACGATGCATAAAGATCTTAAATCATCCAGCCTGGTCAGCAATTCATAAACATCATCCTGTGCGCTGATAGTGATATGGGCATCCAGTGAATGACCAACAATTTTTTCATTTCTGGCCAATTCAATTGCTTTGGAAACTTCACCCCTGAGAGAAATAAATTGTTCCCAACGTTCTGAAAGTGATGGATTCAATTTTTGTGGGTCTTCTTCAGGAAAAAGAAGCATGTGAACACTCTGCTCGTTATCCTGTTGTCCGGGCATATGTTTCAATATTTCTTCAGAAGTAAAAGCCAGAATCGGTGCCATCAGACGAACAATTGTATCAAGGATATCAAACATTGCTGTTTGTGCGCTTCGTCTCTGTAATGATTTTGGCGGATTGATATATAAACGATCTTTTAGAATGTCCAGATAAAAAGCAGACAATTCCAATGTACAAAAGTTATTCAGACGATGATAGATGGTATGAAATTCATATTCATCATAGGCCCGGCGACATCGCTTGATTAATTGTTGAAGACGATGCGAGATGTATTGATCCAGTTCTGTCATTTCAGTATATGCCACGCGATCAGTTGATAGATCAAAATCATGAATATTTCCCAGAATAAATCGACAGGTATTTCGAATTCTGCGATAGGCATCAGATAGTTGTTTGAGAATATTATCAGAAATGCGAATATCATCGCGATAGTCAGCCGCTGAAACCCACAGGCGAAGAATTTCAGCACCAAATTTTTTGATCACTTTTTCAGGTGCAATAATATTTCCAACTGATTTGGACATTTTTTTGCCATGTTCATCTACCACAAAACCATGCGTCAAGACCGCTTTATAGGGCGCTTTACCCCGTGTGCCAACCGATGTTAGCAATGAGCTGTGAAACCAACCGCGATGTTGATCACTTCCTTCAAGATATAGATCTGCCGGCCAATCCAGATAATCACGATCTTCAAGAACTGCCGCATGTGTTACACCGGAATCGAACCATACATCTAAAATATCTGTGCCCTTGGAAAATTGGTCGTGACCACATTCTGAACATTTTGTGGATTCGGGTATAAATGCGCTTTCATTGTCTTTTTCAAACCAGATATCTGCGCCATGTTTTTCAAACAAGTCCCCGACCCTATCCAGTATTTCCTGATTGATAACAACTGTATCGCATTGTTTGCAATAAAACACCACAATGGGAACCCCCCAGCTTCGCTGGCGGGAAACACACCAGTCGGGCCTGTTTTCAATCATACCATATATTCGTTCCCGCCCCCAATGTGGAACCCATTGAACATTATCAATTTCAGTCAATGCATTTTTGCGCAGGTCATTTTTTTCCATAGAAATAAACCATTGGGGCGTGGATCGAAAAATAACCGGTTTTTTACATCGCCAGCAATGCGGATAAGAATGCTTAATTTTTTCTGTTGCCAAGAGTGCGTTGTTTTCATCAAGTTTTGCGATAATGGCATCATTGGATTTAAAAACAAATTGCCCTTCAAACAAGGGGTTTTCATCAGTAAAGCACCCTTTTCCATTTACCGGTGAAAAAATATCCAGGTCATAGGTCAATGCACACTCATAATCTTCACGACCATGGCCGGGTGCTGTGTGAACACATCCCGTCCCTGCATCAAGCGTGACATGCTTACCAAGCACAACAAGTGACGCGCGTTCATAAAAAGGATGCCTGCAAGATTTATGTTCCAAAGCTGTTGCTGCAATGCTGCAAAGGATCTGATAGTTTTGAATCCCAAATTTTTGCATACAGGTATCAACCAACTCTCTGGCAAGAATGAGAATTTCGTCATCAGTTGTTGAGACAGCAACGTATTCAAAATCTGGATGAAGTGCAATGGCCATATTTGCAGGGATCGTCCAGGGGGTTGTAGTCCATATGACAATTGCGACCTTTTTATTTGCCAGACGATCATGGATATCGCTCAAGTCCGATTCACATTGGAATTTAACAAATATGGAGGGTGAGCTTTCATCCTCGTATTCGATTTCAGCCTCAGCCAGAGCGGTTTGGCATTGACAGCACCAGTGAACCGGTTTGTTTTTGCGATACAGACTCCTATTCAGCGCAAATTTGCCACATTCTTTCGCAATGATTGATTCAAAACGATAATTCATGGTTAGATAAGGTTTCTGCCATTCTCCAAGCACACCGAGTCGTTTGAATTCATTGCGTTGAATATCGATATATTTTTCAGCATAGGCGCGGCATTTTTTTCGGGTAGCGACCTGACTTAACTCTTTTTTCTTTTTTCCCAATTCCTTGTCTACATTATGTTCAATGGGTAAGCCATGACAATCCCATCCAGGTACGTATATGGCATTAAATCCAGCCATCTGACGAGACCGGACAATGATATCTTTTAAAATTTTGTTCAAGGCTGTGCCAATGTGAATGTTTCCATTGGCATAAGGCGGGCCATCGTGCAGAATGAATCGCTTTCGGTTTTTAGATTGTTCTCTCAAGCGCTCATACAGATCCAGGGTTTCCCAATTTTTCAAACGTTCCGGCTCCTTATTCGGTAAATTGGCTTTCATCGGAAATTTGGTTTTGGGAAGGTTTAATGTTTGTTTATAATCCATTCAGATTACCTCCGGTTATTATTTTTTCTTGAATTTTTTTATTATATGTTGAAAGCTTGAAAAAGTCAAACAAAGACAAAAAAGGAGTGATTTTGTTTCATTCATTGTAAATAATCGGAAAATAAGGTCATCATTGTA
>Ga0272440_1002158_pt1 | contig 15548 bp, 3 predicted proteins | sample SSMMMBAug17_FD_192440 | JGI IMG/M metagenome (GOLD analysis project Ga0272440, IMG submission 192440) | Marine sediment archaeal communities from Little Sippewissett salt marsh, Falmouth, MA, United States - SSM-MMB-Aug17 | ecosystem: Environmental > Aquatic > Marine > Wetlands > Sediment ... | reverse complement strand
TAATCAAGTTATTCCCAAAAAGTTTTCAAGTATTTAATTTAGTTGTTATAATTAAATTTTTAAAATTGTTCAATTGTCGGCTAATACCTAAAATATCATATTAACCGAACTCGTATAAGACTAGGTTATCTTCGTTAACTTGGGACGAAGATGACTGTAACAAAACAACATGATTGCCTAAAAAATGATTGTTTGTGCAAAAAACTTTAAGATATGAAACCGAAAGCCACTGAAATTGCATATTGCTCGGTTTGTCAAGTATCCACAAAAATTCTGAGCTGATAGTTACTGAATAAAATGTTATGATTACTTGATATTTTGATTTTACAAAAAAACTTGAAGGCTGAAATTGAGATCCTCTGAAAATGCTTACTGTGCGGATCTTTGTTTAAACACGTAAATGAAATCTGAAATTCACTGAAATCGTTTATTGATCGGACACTCTGCAAAAAAACAAGAAGGAACCTAACGAGTGAAACGCGGAGAGGTCAGATGGTACAAATTTCAAAATCCTGAAAAAAAAGACCAGTTGTAATAAGGGTATGATAGAGACCTATTGAATTAAATACAAAGTGAGCATGGTTCTAAACATATGTAAATTCAATTAACAAATTAATTTAATTTTTTATGGAAGGAAATATTTATAATGAAGAAGATTATTTTAGCGGAGATTCAGACTCTTGTTATATTATTAACACTATTTAATTTATTCAATGCGTGGGGGGCTTCAACAAATTTTATTAATGAAGGTTCCATTGTTTCGGGATATATCAGAAATGAAAATGGAATCCCTTTGCCTGACATTCAAGTAGAAATATGGTCTAACAAACTAAAATATCATAACATAACAAAAACAACAGATGAAGGTTTATACAATTTTTATAATCTTCCTGAAAATAATTTTTTTCAAGTTAAAGCAACAACATCCACTCAAGCAATTATTTATTATAATCATTTTCAATCGGTTCGGACGCTTTCACAAGCATCATTGATATCAACACATGATGGAAATTTAGAAAATATAAATATTACCATCAGTAAAGGAAAAAGTATTATAGGCAAAATCTCTAATTCTAAAGGAGAACCTTTATCAGATATTTGGATTGATCTATGGTCAGAATCTCGACAGTGTGGTGGTGGCGCATTTTCATCAAGTAATGGTTATTATAATATAGAATATTTACCAGAAGCTCAAGATTATGTTCTTAAAGCAAAACCTTACTGGGAGAAGCCTTACCTATCAACGATAATAACCAACATTGATGTTTCATCTCAAAAAATCCACCTTACCTTAAAAGATAAAGAAGGATGTTCTCTTTCTGGAAACATAACAACAGATGGCAGTGCTACAGTAAAAGATACAGTTATTGAAATACAATCTGTAAATAATCCTGAATATTTTGGGTGGGCAAAAACAAATGAAAATGGATATTATCAAATTGATTTATTACCATATTGCCAGGATTATGAAATTTTTTTTAATCCCCCAATGAATTCAAATATAGCATATTATCATCATTACTATCAAATCACCCTCGAAAAAGATATTAACCTGAATTTTTATCTCAATGAAGCTTTTACGTTCTCTGGAAAAGTACTTGAAAAAGGAAGTAGAAATCAGATTTCAGAAGCCAAAGTTTATCTGATCTCTGAATGTGAACGATTTTATGGGGAAGCCATTACCGATAATAATGGAGATTATTTTATTGGCAATGTTCCTATGGCTTCAGATTATCAATTTAATGTAGAAGCAGATTCCTATCTAAAAATTGTTAAGTATTACCAATCACCAAAAACTAATGAAATTCAAGAAATGGAAAAAGAAGGCTCTATCAGTGGAATTGTCTTTTCTGAACAAACAGGTGAAGGTATACCAGGTGCTTACATCGAAGTATATTCTGAAGCAAATGTAGGAAATGACTATAATGGTGCCGTAATAACAGATAAGAATGGTCATTTTCATATAAACCAATTAAAACATAGTGATGATAGGGGAAATATAATATCTGATTATATTGCAAGATCAGTTGTAGAAGGATTTCCGATTATGAAAAAAACAGGCTTGAAAGTTGGTGGTACTGCAAATTTTAATTTAAATAAAAGTTCAAAAAATGAAATACCAGGAAAGATCCAGAATGCAAGTGGATTTATTGTTGTCATTGATGTTTTCGAAGTATCATTGCTTAATGATAATAAATTTTACGATTTTTTAAAAACTGTCATGGTAAATGAAAATGGTTCTTTTTTAATTGATGGACTTCAGCATGATAGTAAATATATTTTTAGATTTTTTGCGACTAATCAAGGCGGTGATTATATTGTCGAATTTGCAGGGGATGATGATAAAGGTACACTTGAAATGGACGATTCTAAAATATATACTACTGATGCAACGATTCAATTCAGCTTTTCGTATCTGACAAATGATAAAAATGTTAGGACTAAGTATGATAAAAAACAATTTAAATTGATACGTGGGGAATATTTGCCAGGGACAATAGAAAAGAGTTACTTTGTTAATAAAAATAATGCATTGATAAACAAAACTCAAATAAATTGTGCCTGGACTCCTCCTCAAACGGAATTCTCTGGCTTTTATTGCATTCTTAATATTATCCCAGATCACATAATTCAAAAATTCAACTCTTCTTCACTTCCCCTTTTAAAAAGTAGTAAAATAACTTATAGTCAATTAAAAGGTGATGATGTTAAATATTATATTCATCTTGCTGCAGTTGATTCATTTGGAAGAATTGGTTCCACGTCACACATAGAATTTCGAATTGATAACATAGCGCCAAGAAACATTCAGGTTTATGCACCTGCTTTTACAGATAATCAGACCATAGACCTATTCCTTGGTGCTACAGGAGCAACTGAAATTTATATCAGTAATTATTCCCATTATGAAGAAGGGCAATGGGAAAAATATATATATACAAAATCATGGCAATTAACTGAAGGCTTTGGAAAAAAAAATATATACGTCAAGTTTAAAGATATGGCGGGTAATATTGCTAATGTATGCGCTACTACAGTTTTTAATCCAATAATTTCTCCTCCGAATATATCAAAAATTAACAACCAATACATTTTTGAAGATACATCTACTGATCCGATACCTTTTACACTATCCGACCCAGATAGCCCTTTAGACAGTTTATTAGTGTATGCCACTTCAAACAATCCTGACTTGATTCAAAAAAATGGAATTATCATCGCTGGAAAAGATGGAAATAGAACAATCCAACTTACCCCATTAAAAGATATGGTTGGACTAGCAACAATAACTGTTTTGTGTGAGAATGCGAATACCAGCTCTTCAATGAGTTTTGATATTACTGTAACCAACGTCAATGACCCGCCTGTAATTGCATCAATACACCATCAAGAAACATACAAAAATACTCCCCTAGGACCAGTATTTTTTACTGTTTCAGATATTGATAATCCAGCCTCAGATCTAACAATCACAGCAGTATCTTCAAACCCGAAATTAATTCAGTCAAACAATATTGTTTTGCAAGGATTTACTGAAAACCGATCATTTTACATTCAGCCTGAAGCAGGTGTAACAGGTCTTTCAACCATTACGCTTACTGTAAAAGACAAAAATCTCGCAGAGACATTCGCAACATTTACGTTTTCAGTAAGAGATACGTTAAAAATTATTGATCATTTTCCAGGTGGTGACTGGCCTGATCCAGTTAGTGAAGTCTGCATTTCATTTAATAAGCCAATTGCTAAACAATCCTTTAGTAAAAATGATGTATCCATTCAAACACCAAATGGTAAACTCTCGTTAACCAAACAACCTGTTTATTTTAGTGATACCCGATATTGCTTACATTTTCCTGAACAAAAAAATCCAGGCTTATATCGCATTTTTCTTGGACCAGATATCAATGATTTATCTGAAATGCCAATGGATCAGGATGAAGATGGAATTTCAGGTGAACTTTTTGAAGACCAATATCAAGCAAGTTTTAAAATTGTTGATCATAGTGGATCCAAAATTATATCACACTTTCCTTTTGAAAATTTACTACCTCCAGTTGAGTACCTGGAAGTCACGTTTAATGAAAGTATTTCGATAGACTCATTCACCCTTGATGATATTTCTATATCTGGTCCAGATGGTCAAATTATTCCGATATCTGTAACATCATTAAGTGACAAACGCTTTCAGATAACATTTTCATCACAAACAAAGGAAGGAAAATATACTCTGTCAATCGGTCCAGGCATAAGAGATTTGGCTGGAAATTCAATGGATCAGGACCAGGACGGCTACAATGGTGAGGCATTTGACGACAAATACAATGCAAACTTTTTGATTGATATGAATGGTCCCAAAATCAAACAGCATCATATTTCAGATCAACAAAATACTGCTGTAAATTTTATTGATATTGTTTTTAACGAATCAATCCTGATACCTGAATTCAAGAATGAAAACATTATGATTACCAATCCAGATCATATGTCCTACACAGCACTGGCCATTAGCCAGATTGATCCCAAAAGTATACGTATTGAAATTCCTGTTCAACAAAAAGGTGGAACATATCAGGTGAGCATATCACCATTTATCACTGACATGGCTGGTAATTATGTGGACCAGGATGGGGATCATATTGCAGGTGAAAAAATTGATGATCAATACACATTTACGTTTTTTCAAGAGCTTCCAGATTTAATTGTTTCTAGGATTATTCTTCCTACTGAAATCATTTCAGGTAAAGAAATTGAAATTAAGTGGTGCATTACCAATAAAGGTTTAGGTCCAATAACTGATTATTGGAAAGATTCCATTTATTTATCAGATAAAAATGCTGTAAAAAAAGACTCTCTTTTAGGGGAATTTAGTTTTGATATGACTGTTGAATCAGGACAATCCTATACCCCAATGATGAAAGTTACCATACCTGATCACCACTCAGGATTACATTGGATTATTGTTGAAACAGATAGTCGTCAAAATATTGATGAAAATGATAATACCAATAATATCATGATCTCAACTCCCCCCTTATGGGTAAGCCGACGACCCTATCCTGACCTTCAAGTAAAATATTTAATTCAAGCAGACACATTGCTATCAGGAAAAGAAACCACTCTTTCATGGGAAGTATACAATATGGGGACAGGTGCTACAAGCGTTGGATACTGGCATGATGAAGTTTTCTTATCCACCGATCAAATATATAGTAAAGATGATATATCTTTAAAAACTTCCAGAAATCCTGACTTTTTAGCAACTGGAGAATATTACCTGCAAACCCTTGATGTGACGATTCCGATGGAATTAACACCTGCTACGTATTATTTTATCATCAAAACAGATACACATGATGCAGTGGAAGAATTTGATCTGGAAAAAAATAATCATATGGTTTCAATCCAGGCTGTTGAATTAAAGGCACCAACACCTCCTTACCTTCAGATTGATTATTTTTTGGGTTCAGATGAAATATTTACTGGAGATAATTTTGAGGTAACATGGCAAATAACCAATACTGGTGAAGCAGATGGGGTTTACATTGGACATAATACTTTTTTTCTATCTGAAGACAGTCAACTCAGTGGCCGATTTATAGATATTGAACTAAAACATGAAAAAGTGTTTAATACCAGAGATAATATTTTTCCTTCAAACAAAACAATATCTGGAAAAACAACATTAACAATTCCGCGTGAAACTCCTTATCAGGGCTTATGCTATTTATTAATGGTTCCAAATAGTTGGTTTCAAGTAAAATCTGATATGGATGCATCCAATGTTTATGGAACTGATGTGGGTGTTATTCCATTTGAACTTACGATTCCAGACTTATCTGATTTAATTATCTCATCTATCCAAATTCCTGAAGTTGCAGTACCTGGTCAGACCTTTGACATTATCTGGTCCATCACAAATCAAGGAGAGGGTAAATCACGCGGCACACGATGGGTTGATGAAATCTTTCTTTCAACTGACCAGATTGTTAATGAGAATGATATACGAGTGGGGCAATATGAGAATCCTGATTTTCTTCGATCAATAGTGGAGTCTTTTGTTGGAGCGAATTATCTTAGAGAATCCATTGTACCTGGTGAAACTGTTGAATTAGAAACAAGTTGTAGTATCCCAGAAGAAATAACTTCAGGTGATTACTATATTATCATCAACAGTGACACAACCAATACGATCTTTGAAAGCAATGAATCAAACAATGTTACAATTACCAATGATATCATACATGTTGAATTTTTCGAGAATGATTTGTTCATCGACTCTGTCGTCATTCCTGAAAAATTGAATACTGGAACAAAGTATTCAATTGAGTGGATCATTCATAATAAAGGGGGTGATCGTTTGTTTGTAAGTGGTTGGAAGGATAGGATTTATCTGTCTGATGATCCTGTACTTAGTCCGCAAGATGATCGATTTTTGTCTGAATATTACCATGAGGAAGTATCTCAGACATCACATTCATATACAGCATCAACAAATATCCTTTTACCTGTGGGCCTTGATGGAGATGCCTATATTTTGATTGAAATTGATTCAAGTCATGATATCTTTGAATACAATGCTGAAGATAACAATATGCATGCTTCAGCAATTTACATCAATGATTTATATGCAGATATCGAAGTGGTTGAATTAAATTCACATTCAAATGTCATTGTTGGTCAAGCATTTCAAGTCTCCTGGCTCGTTGCAAATTCTGGAAACAAACGTACTGATAGTTCATTTAATGAGTATATCTACCTGTCTGAAGATGCCACCCTAAATACTGATGATGATCCTTTGATATTTGATAGACACGTTAGGACATCAATGGAACCTTCAAATCAATATACACATTCAACAAACATAATTATTTCTGAACTGAAAGATCATAAAGAAGGTGTATATTATTTATTTCTAAATGTTGGAAGTGAAAATGTTTACGAAAAAAATAAACTAGAAAACAATATAAGTAAAGCAACTATCACTATTTCAGAAAATACTGCTGATATAGTCATTACTCATGCAGAATCTGAGTTAAATGGAATTTCTGGAAGATTTATATCAGTAAACTGGCATGTCAAAAATATGGGGCAAATGTCAACTTCGCAATTGTGGAAAGATGGTGTTTATTTGTCAGAAGATATGATTTTTAATCCAGACGAAGATCGCCTGATGAAATTGCTTCACCAAACATCACCCCTTCTTCCAGATGAAACCTATTCCCATTCAGACATTCCTGTGTCTGTCTTGTTACCTGATAGAACGTCGGGTGAATTTTATATTATCATTGTGACTGATGTTGATAATACCATCTATGAGAGCACTTTTGAGGACAACAATGTATATTGTATTGAACAGCCTGTAACCATTGAATATCAACCCGCAGACTTGCAGGTAAAACGTCTTGATTTACCAGATAAATCCACTGCTGGAAGCCAGATTCCAATTACATGGGAAGTCATCAACAGCGGCGAAAAACAAACAGATGAGCTAAACTGGTTTGATACAATATATTGCTCAGATGATAACATATTGGATCCAGCCACTGATATTGAACTGGACCAGTTTTTACATCAAGATAAGCTTGATACTGATAGAACATATTCACACACATCATATGTCCATTTAAGACAGGATTTTTCTGGAACTTATTATATTTATGTTAAGACAGATTCATTACATAATGTCTATGAATTTGACAGAGAGAATAATAACCTTTCTTCTGCAAAAAAATTACAGATAAAAGGAATTCAAACAGATTTATCCGTGTCTGATGTCAATATTTCCAGTCATTCAATTGCAGGTGCGCCTGTTTCAATAACCTGGTCTGTCCAAAATATTGGAAAGGATGCGACATCAGGGAATCAATGGGATGATACGCTATTTTTATCACTGGATGATGAATTAGATGAATCAGATGTTATTTTAGATAATTATAGACATCAATCCATATTGTTTCCAAATATCACTCAATCTCAATCCATACAGTGTCAGTTGCCTGAAAATATGACAGGGGAATGGTTTCTCATCGTAAAAACCGATTCAAGTCAGTACAATGATATTTTTGAATATAATGCAGAAAACAATAATACACATTCATTGTTAATCACAATTAATCTTTCACCTGCACCAGATTTACGAGTGGTTGATATTTCTATTCCAGAATCAGCCTGGTCTGGCCAACAAATGACAGTTGCGTGGAAAGATATCAATACAGGCAATGCAGCAGCAATTCCTGTCAATGGGTTTTGGTCGGATAGTGTATATTTATCAAGAGATCCTTATTTAGATAAAGCCAAAGATTATCAGTTGGGCTTTGTTAAACATAATGACGTATTGGAACCTGATGGCCTCAGCCTGGAGAGCGCTTTATCCATTACCTTGCCAAGAGGGGCTTCAGGAGATTATTATATCATTATTTACACAGATTCCTCACAACCTGACCATGTGTTTGAACGAGAATTTGAAAACAATGCCTTTGTTTCCGAAAAAAGCATATCTATCAAATTAACGCCTCCTGCTGATCTTCAGGTAGCTGATATCATCTTACCCCAAAATGGCCTTGAATCAAGTCTTGTGGATTGGAAATTTTCAATTGTCAATAAGGGGGAACTATCTGCTCAAGGGTCCTGGTATGATACCCTTTATCTTTCCAAAGACCAGCAATGGGATGTATATGATCATCGCATTTTAAGAGTTTTTCATGAAGGTGAAATCAAAAAAGGGGATCATTACACAGTAACAGTGAATCAAAAAGTACCTGCTTTACTTCCTGATACCTATCATGTCATTGTTCGAACCGATATTTTGGATCAGGTTCGAGAAACCAATGAATTAAATAACACAGGTATTTCCGAAGATTCAATGCAACTTGAAATTAACGAATTAACAGAAAATACATTCATTCAAGGGGACATTCATGATGAGCAGCACATGATTTTTAAAGTAGAACGTTCAAAGGAAATGGATTTATTGCTTCAATTTGAAGGTGATGCCTTGAAGTGTGCAGAAATTTTAGGCGCCAATAATCGAATACCAACAAGAAGCGATTATGATATTCACATATTACCAGAAAATACATCCTTTCAAAATTTTAGATTGAATAGCGAGAATGAATCAGATTACTTCTTTTATATTTATGGCAGTCTTTGTCATTCAGAACCTCAATCTATTCAAATACAATTATCTTCTGTAGATAGCTTAAGCATATACGAATTGAGTGTTTCCCAGGCAAATAATACAGGGGAAGCAACAATAAAAATTATTGGAGCACGCTTTTTAGAAGGAATGACTGCCAGAATTGAAGATGAGAAGAATCATATCTTGTCTCAAGGCTTAATCCTGATGAAAAAAAATGATTACATATGGGTTAAGTTTGATTTTCAGGATATCGATCCAGGAACGTATCGATTGATATTGGAAAACCTGGATGGTGACACAGAAAATATCCCATTTGATATTATAAGTGATCAAACTGGAAGGATCTATTCAACATTGGATTTGCCATCACCTGTTCGTCCTGGAAGACCATTTGTTTTTACATTACATTATACAAACGTTGGATTCTCAGATGTTGAATCACCATTAATCGAAATTTCTGTAGAAAAAGGCACCTTTCTCAGATTATATTCAAATGATGATTTCAGTGAAAACCCATTAAATATTCTGGCCATTTCAGATGAACCAGAAACACATATTATTCCCCCTGGACAGAGCTATTCAGTTAACATGGAATTTAAAACAACATCAGTAGGAAGTATTCCATTTGTCACAAAAATTATAACAGAATCAGAAAAATCCATTGACTGGGATGAAATGGAACAATCTTTAAGACCCAACCATTTGAATCATGAACAATGGAAGGTTATATGGAATAATTTAAAAAACCGGTGTGGATCAAGCTGGAATGAATATTTAGACGTACTCAAAAAAAATGCGGTTCTTTTTAATGAACGAGGTAATAAAACGTATGATGTGAGAAGTCTTTTTGGAATGGAGATGAACACAGCCTTTGGTCAATACAAAGGCGCAATCGCAGGTTATCTCTTTAACAAAGAAAACAATCATCCCATACAACAAGTCAAAATTTATGCATATCAACAATTTGGAAATGGTTTTTCTACAGCCACATCAAATCAAGATGGCTTTTTTGTTTTATCCAATCTTCCATCAGGACAGTATCTCATTGAAGCTGAAGGATATGTTATTGATGATTTTACTGAACTGGAAGTGAATGAATCGAAAACAACTGAAACGATTTTGTATGTTTCTCCTGGTGGAACAATCACAGGTTTTGTTTCCTTCAACGATCAAGCCTTAAACGATATTTTTATCGCAATTGAGAGTCAGACCTCTGATTTTAAGGAATTTGCAACAACAGATCAAAATGGTAGATATTTAATATCGGGTTTACCAGAAGATTCATATATAGTTTCAGCCATTTCAGATGTATATATCAATGAAAGCAAAACAGATATCTGGGTAAGTCAGGGCGAATTAATAGAAAACATAAACTTTCATTTAAACAAAGGAGGGGCAATTATTGGTCAAGTCATAAATGCTTTTTCAAATGCACCTGTTCCCCATGCAAAAGTATGTATTCGTGGTGAAACAAAATTCTTAAAACATACAATGGCTGATGAAAATGGTTTTTATAGCCTTACAGGTATTATTCCAGGTAACTGGGGTATTTATGCAAAACAGAATTCTTTTGTTCAATCTGAAACAAAAGAAATCGATATTGAACAAAATGGTTTGCTTCAATTAGATATTCATTTAAAGCCAGGTGCAATCATTATTGGCAAATTATATGATGAAGAAGAACATCCCATAAAAAATGAAATTGTATCTGCGATTGGATCAGAAAACAATGCTGCTTCCAGCATGACAAATGATATGGGGCAGTTTGAATTGACTGGGCTTTCACCAGATAGCTATTCTATTCATGTTAATATTGATGGATATGTTCCTGTAAAGAAACAAGTGAATCAACTTTGGTATGGTGAGGAAAGTAAATTTATTGAAATACATCTGGAAAAAGGGATTACAGCGAATGGGCATGTTACTGATGTGTCTGGAAATCCAGTTGCCAATGCAAATATTTATTTTGAGCATCTTGAAAGTGGGGTGAGTTATGTCATGAGAGCAGATGAAAATGGGATGTACTCAGGGAATCAATTCATGCAAGGACATTATGGTTTAACAGTCACATACGTGCATCATATTTCAACAATTCAGTTCGTTCAGTTGTATACAAATGAGACAGATCCAATTGAAACTCAACTTTCACTTGGGGCAACTATTAAGGGTACAGTCTTTTTAGATGATGAAAAAACTCCAATTCCAAACAAGATAATCACCTTAACCAAAATAAATGGTGCACAATCTATTTCTTTTTCCAATGAAAATGGTTGCTATTCTTTTTCAGGGCTTTCTCCAAACTCTTATACCATTTATGTTATGGATGACATGAATGTTTTTCCTGTCAAATCAATTGATATTACTGATACCTCCATTTATTCACAAAATTTGATTTCTTCCTCTCAAAGTTCAATCAAATATAGTATTTCAAATAGCTATATAGATCATTTTTCTAAAATATCAACATTGACCTCTTTATCCAGGTCTATTCATAAAAATATAGATCGTACGAATAACATTTTAGCAACAAGAAATATAGTTTCATTTGCAGGCACAGTAAAAAATGAGGATAACCAGTTAGTAGCCAATGCTGATGTGTTTATATATCATTCATCAAATGAGTATCCAATTGAGCAAACGACAAACAATGCTGGAATATTTATTTTCTCTGATATCTTTGCAGGAGAATATATATTAGTAATTGTTAAAAAAGGTTATGGTGAATTGGCAACAACTTTTAGTATTTCAGAAAGTCAAAACATTAATATTTTATTAAAAGAAGGGCAATGGATAAATGATAAAAACATAGGATATCTCGTAAAAGGTCATATTTCAAAATTTGGATTGCCTGTTTCTAATGCAATTATATATATTGATGGCTTAATTGATAAAAACATTGAAATTAATAATGTATCTGGACAATTTGAAATGTTTTTACAAACAGGCAATTATGTCTTGAATATACTCGGAAAAGATTTTTTCTTTACATATCAAATAACTGTAGGTCATCACAATGTTAGTTTAGGGGAAATTGAAGTTACACACTATTACCACGAAATGAATGATAGTTTAAAGGAGATAAAAACTCATTGCTCACTCATATTGAATTCTTTGAACTATTTTATTCATTTTGATTCATGGTACAAGTCACTTAATGAGGATTTGAAACCTACGCCATTACCAAAAAACTGGGAGAGTTCGCTCCCTCATTATCCAAAATCAGGAGAATGTGATAATGCAGCTATTGATATAACAGACATACATCTCTCATGGGCTGAAATAGATGATATTTATAATGAATTAAATTTGATAGCTAAAGAGTTGAATTATCTTAGACAAGACGTCAAAGGTGCATATCGTAATACATCTGAAAATGTAGGATATAATATAAAAAATAAAGTGGTCAAAATTATTGAAGGCTCAGTCATCTCTTTAGTATTGGCTACAATAAGCACAAAACTTGGTTGTAGTGCTTTAGCATCTTTTACGATTCAATCAATTCCTGACATTCTTGATATTTTTGTAATAGCAATAAAAAATCCAGAAGTTTTTAAACAACCCACTGGAAAAGAATATATGTCAAAAATAAGCAGTTTTTCGGGAAAAGTCAGTATATTTAAAGAGCAAATTAAGAATGAAAAAATCCTTAAAGGTAGTGAAATATTAGGTGATCTTCTAAAATATTTAACAGATTTAATGGATATTTGTGAAATATTTGTCTTATACATTAATGATATAAATGAAGTGAATGATTATCTTTCTAAATATCAAATTTACTATAATAAATTTAAACTCATATATTCTGTTGGAAATAATGAACAAAAATCATATTTAAACTTAACTGAAGACTATGAAAGATTACTTTCTGAATGTAACAAGACGACAAATCCTGTGCCAGTTCTGCCCACTCCATCTCCAGAAAATCCTCCATCACCCATAGAAATCCCAAGCCTTGGCAGCTACGATCCAAATGACAAGTTAATATCAGTGGGCTATGGAACCTTTAATCACATCCATGAAAATCAATATATTGAATATACCATTCGGTTTGAAAACATGAAAGATGCAACCGCATCAGCTCAGTTGATTACAGTCACTGATCCATTAAGTCTTGCTTTAGACTGGGAAACATTTTCTTTATTAGACATGCAATTTGGATCGCACACAATACCTGTACCAGAAGGTCGACAATATTATACAACTCAGGTAGATCTTAGAGATGAGGGAAATCAACTTATCGTTAAAATTATTGCAGATTTTAATGCCCAAACTGGATTTGCGCAATGGACTTTTTCTGCCATTGATCCTGAAACAGGTGAGTTTACCCAAGACATGTTAGCGGGTTTTCTTCCGCCAAACATAAATAAGGGTGAGGGCGAGGGATATGTCAAATTTAAAATCAAACCCAAAGAATCTCTGCCAACAGGAACAAAGATAGAAAATGTCGCAGACATTATTTTTGATTGGAATGAACCCATTGATACCCCACTGGTATTTAATACAATTGATAATCACCTACCTGACAGTTCAATACAACAATTACCTGAGTATTCTGATGTATATTTTGAGGTGGAATGGCTTGGACAGGATGCGATAAATGATTCAGGGATATCCCATTATAATATCAATGTATCAACCAATAACAGTGAATATGATTTATGGCTGAATAGTGTAACAACGACCAAAGCTCTTTTTAAAGGTGCTGTAGGAAACACTTATTCTTTTTATAGCCAGGCAATTGATCATGTTGGCAACATTGAAAACAATGCAGAAAATGATTATATCTCAACAACTGTATTAAACTTATCATCAACATATCCAAGCCCTTCAAATGGAGAAACCAATGTCTCCATACATACTGATTTTCAGTGGGTCGGGATTGAAAGTGCCGCTACATATGAAATTTTTTATTGGAAAGCGACGTCTGAAAAAAGTACAAATCCTGTTGTCAATCAGGTAAGTTGTACATACTCTCCTTCACAACCTATGGATTATAGCACTGTATATTTATGGCAGGTGGCCACTATCAGTCAATATGGCAAACACTTCAGTCCTGAATGGTCTTTTCAAACCGAACCTTTTGTCAATGCATATCCTTTGCGTGCTTCAAATCCAACCCCTTTGAATAAAGCAAAGAATACTTCAACAGTCCTAAACTTACAATGGGAAGGTGGAGATCCAGATGAATCTGATCAGCTTTCCTATGAAATCTTCTTAGATAGAAATTCTCCGCCAGATCAATTAATATCAAGTGTTTTTAATGATACACAATTACAAGTTTCAGACCTCGAGTATAATGCTAAATATTTTTGGCAAGTCATTTCTACAGACAATTATGGTTTTAAAACCACAGGACCTGTATGGCAATTCACAACATTTGCATATTATGATGATTCAGACGAGGATGGAATACCTAATGGGTGGGAAATATCTTATAAATTAGATCCATTTCTTGATGATGCGCTAAATGATCCTGACAATGATGGGATTAGTAACTATCAAGAATACAAGTATGGTACAAATCCTATGGACAATAACTCAAAACCCATGAATCCTTTTGCTGATTCAAAGATCAGTCTTGGTGAAATAATATATATTTTGCAAATGATCTCTAATAATTAATATTGATAACTATTTAATTTAAATAATGATGAAATACAACATAGATAAAAAAAGCCAATGGGTTTTTCAAGTAAAAGATTTTGATTCTATCAAAGTTAGCTTAAGTAGACTAACTTGGGAAACAAAAGCAGGAAATGGAAATATTGGTAGTCATCCAGAAATAAAAGATTATCTTGATGATATTAAAAACACAGTCCAATCCCCTGACCTTGTTTTTGAAAGCACAAAAGATAAGCGATCAAAAATATTTTACAAATTAAAAGCAGGGCGTGATATTTTTAAAGATAAACACCTTGTCGTTGTTGTAAAATATGTACAAGAACATCATGTTGTTGGATATATAAGCACAATGTACTTATCTCGTTCTGTCTATACAAAAGGAAAAGTGTTATGGATAAACAAAACGAATTCAAAAAATATATCAATGTAGACTATGATAAAGATGGTGATATTTTGACCTATTCTTTTACGAAATTTCCTCAGATAGCGATTGCGGAAGAAGCTCTTGATGATATTTGGGTTAGATTTGATCCAAAAGACAACAAAGTTATTACAATAGATGTTTTAAATTTTTCAACAAGAATAGAAACTGCTTTTGGCCCTTCAATGAAGTATACAGAAAGAACTGATCCAGAATTAATTGCTAATTCTCTATTTTTGGATAAAATCTGAATCTGTATAAAGGCAAGGTTTTGTGCTTCGATTGTGCAAGCTCGCTTAAAACACGTTTTACATAACCAGGCGGTTCAGCGGATTCGCTGACGCTCACCGCTGACCTTGTCGTTAT
>Ga0272440_1002157_pt1 | contig 15557 bp, 13 predicted proteins | sample SSMMMBAug17_FD_192440 | JGI IMG/M metagenome (GOLD analysis project Ga0272440, IMG submission 192440) | Marine sediment archaeal communities from Little Sippewissett salt marsh, Falmouth, MA, United States - SSM-MMB-Aug17 | ecosystem: Environmental > Aquatic > Marine > Wetlands > Sediment ... | reverse complement strand
TTATTTCAATCAAAGCGTTATTGCTGGTCAAAGTGGTGTTCAAAATGAAACCATTCGATTACTATGGATACAAAACAGAATTCAGTTTAAAAATAATATCATCAATATATTGGAAAAAGACCATGGTGCTGTTATTGTCGCTGATGAATTAAATGATATTACCTGGGAACCAATTGACCCAAAAGATCCCTATACCAGTATGGCCAAACGAGCAATATCAATTCCTTTTAATGGAAAAGGCCAACGGCGTATTAACCATTTGAAAGATATGGCGAAACGTTATCAGGTACATGGTGCGATTAATCCATGCAACTGGGGGTGTCGTCAAGGAACGGGCATGCGAGGAATGGTTGAAGCTGCATTAAAAGAAATAGATGTTCCTGTACTCAATCTTGAGGTGGATTGCGTGGATAACACCAATTATTCAGAAGGCCAACTTAAAACACGCATCGAAGCCTTTTTGGAAATGTTGACAAGCCGATTATAAAGGAAATAAAAAAATGTATTATTTAGGAATTGATATTGGTAGTTTATCTTGTGATGCTGTATTAATTGATGAAAACAAACAGATTGTGAGTTCATCAGTCGTTCCCACTGGTGCGAAAAATCAAGACGCCATTGAAAGGGTCTGCCGGGAAGTGTTATCAGAAAGAAACATGAGCATTGAGCAAATAAAGGCGATAATTTCAACTGGTTATGGAAGAGAGCGCGTTAAAGGGAGACTATCTGCAGTGACTGAGATTACCTGTCATGCAAAAGGAATTCATGCCCTGATACCAGAAACCAGAATTTTGATTGATATTGGTGGACAGGACAGCAAAGCCATTCGTATTGACGAGAATGGTCGTGTTCTTGATTTTGCTATGAATGATAAATGTGCTGCTGGTACTGGTCGATTTTTAGAAGCCATGGCCCGTGCACTTCAGGTCGATATCGAAGAGCTAAGTGTTTTGGATCAAGGTGCCTGTGACGCTATCACAATCAGCAGTATGTGCACTGTTTTTGCAGAAAGTGAGGTCGTTTCGTTAATTGCCAATGGCACCCCCGTCAATGAGATCGTCGGCGGTCTTAATCGCTCAATTTCTTCGCGAACATCAGGGCTTGTCAGGCGCGTTGCTTCTGAAACCAAAGGATTACCCATTGCCATGTCTGGAGGTGTTGCCCATAATAAAGGTGTGGTCAATGCGCTATCAAAAATTTTTAAAACTGAAATTCAAGTGCCTGAAAAACCCGATACTGTTGGTGCTTTAGGTGCTGCTTTGATTGCCCTTGAAAGAGCATGATTGCCTTCCTTTGAAACAAGCAAATGATAATAATCAAGCCTGAATATGATCCCTCAAATCTTTACAAGATTAAATTTTCATGATAATTGGACGTTTCTAATTGATTGTAACCCAAAGAATAACCTAGGAACCACAATGGAGGAACGATTGAAAAATAAGTTCCCCATTTACAATTGTATGTTTCGTGGCTATCGATCGTAGAGACAAGGCATGCCTTGTCTCTATAAACTTGAATCCGATAATTTGATTTTCAACTGGTATATTCTTTTCCGAAAATCACCTTACGAGACATATTCCAATTTTTATCGAAACAATTGCATGGCAATGTATACAAACCTTATTTTTAAAATCATATAAGGTCGAGTCTAAAAAATGAAACTATACCAGGTTTTTATCTTATTGAATATGATGATATCATTATCCGCCTGCATGATGTCATCATATGAACCGCGAAATAAAAACAATGTTTGTGAAATGTTTCGTGAAAGTCGACAATGGTATAATAGTGCGGCTTCGGCTCGGAAACGTTGGGGAATGCCTATTTCTGTCGCAATGGCAATTATTTATTACGAATCGCATTTCAGACCTGATGCTCGCCCACCCCGACGAACGTGTTTATTTGTTTTTCCTGGTCCACGAATCAGTTCGGCTTATGGATATGCTCAGGCAATCGATGGTACCTGGGAAAGCTATCAATCATCAACACGTCGATATGGTGCCAGTAGAAATGATTTTCATGATGCGATTGATTTTATTGGCTGGTATTGCCATAAGAGCTATGTACAGTGTGGTATTCAAAAAAATGATGCTTTTCGGCAGTATTTAGCTTATCATGAAGGCCAAAAAGGATATTTGCGCAAATCCTATCGAAAAAAAAATTGGCTTGTCAAAAAAGCGCGTGAGGTACAAAAACGTGCAAGAATGTATGCCCGTCAGCTCAATCAATGTGAACAAGACCTTAAAAAAAGAAGATCGTTCTGTATTTGGCCATTTTAAGATGGCTTGATTATTTTAAATATTATATTGGAATGGATACTTAACATGATAAATGGACATGGTGGCAATGTATACGAATGGGCCAGAAAAATGGCTTGCTCCCCAGACGATATTGTTGATATGAGTAGTAATATCAATCCATTAGGTACACCCTCGCAATTACTGGATACCTTAAAAGATCAATTGTATTTAATTCATCGGTTACCTGAAGTGGATAACAAAACCCTTATTCGAAAATTTGCCGCTTTTTACGATAAGCATGTTGAGCAGGTCGTTGCTGAATCTGGTACAACAGATTTTATTTATCAGTTACCGAAAATTTTAGGGTCCAAAAAAGCCCTTATTGTTGGGCCAACCTATGCAGACTATGCTGATGCATGCGAGAGAAATAAGGTTGACGTTCACTATCTGCTTGCCGAAGCCAATCAGAATTTTATCCCAGAGATTACCGATGATGCTTTAAAAAAAGTAGACACCGTTTTTTTGTGTAATCCAAATAATCCAACAGGTCATTTTATGTTCTCCGACCAACTGAAAGAGATGTGCCAGGAGTATCCAGATGTTCGCTTTATCATTGATGAATCATATCTTCATTTTTGTCCTGAACATGATGATGAAACCATGATCAGATGCGGCCTGGCCAATGTTATTGTATTGTGTTCATTTTCAAAAATATTTGCTATTCCTGGGCTTCGACTGGGCTTTGTCGTTGCACACAAAGATATTATTCAGTCTTTCCGACAATTGGAAAATCCCTGGAATGTAAATTGTTTGGCCCAAATAGCTGGAACATTCCTGTTTGATAATATGCTGATGGTCCAGGATTTTATTCACAATACGACTTGCCATATCCAAACCGAAAAAAACAAATTTCAAAGTACTTTTGCAAACTATCCGCATGTCAAAATGTTTGGAACCTTTGCACCATATTTGCTTATTCAATTACCGGATCATATCATAGCAGAATCTGTTTGTTCCCGATTAATCAAAAAAAAATATTTAATCCGGAATTGTAGTAACTTCTATGGATTAACTGAACATTTTATTCGCATTGCTTATAAAGATGCAGATAATAATAAAATCCTTCTTGAATATTTGACCGAGATTCTATAAATTTTCATAACAAAAAAAAGTATATTGGTTTATTTATATGAACAATCATTTGCCCAATTGATTAAATTAAACCCAACATGGAGAAACTATTATGAAAAAAATCTTCCTGTGGATCATTATTTTTTTTATGCTATTCCCTGTTGCAGGTTTAGCAAATCTGAGTGATGGATGCACCGCTTATTATTCTTTTAATGGAGATTGGGTGGATGGCAGTCCTATGGAAATTTCAGCAAAACCATCAGGTGATCCAATATTTGATGATGGTATAAAAGGACAAGCGGTATATTTGGATGGCATAGATGATTATCTTTCCATGGGGGTAAATAATTTTATTGATCAATTGACCATCAGTTTTTGGATAAAATTTCCACAATTAAAAGAAACCTGGCAACCCTTGATATCAATTTATGATGAAACAACCGTTGATGGGATCACTCAGTTGAAACACACATTATTTATCAAAGTACTGGGTAAATCAAATGCGCATAAAATTTATCTGGCTGTTACTGAAAATGGCCAGCAATCGAGTGATATTGTCAGTAAGACAACAATAACGCCCCAAACCTGGTATCATATTGTTGCCATGTTTCAGGAAAGCGTGCTCATACTTTATATTAATGGTCAAAAGGAAAATGAAAAACAAACACCTTTCCAGCAACTATATACGTCATCTATTCCCACACTTGTCGGTGCAATGTTTAACAACGGGATTCCCAAAGAACCATTTGCTCATGTCATTATGGATGAGCTTCGGTTGTATAATCGAAATCTGTCTTCATCTGAAATAACCATGTTGTATGAAAAACAATCTGGTTCTCAAATTATTGAACATCAACCACGAGGAATACTGGAACGGAGAATTTCATACATTGATATCTATTTTGATCACCCCATTATTTCTCAACTGTTTACATCAGATGATATCATAATGACCGATCCAGATGAACAAATAATTTCAGTAAATGAACCCGTACAACTGAGCAATACCGCCTATCGTTTGGCATTTCCTGAACAGTCAGCAAATGGAACATATACCCTTGAAATAGGCCCCCAGATTATTGACCATGCTGGAAATCCATTAAATCAGGATCAGGATAGTATTAATGGTGAGCTTGAGGAGGATGTTTATGTGGCAAATTTTCAACTCACTGTGTTGCCAGATAACGTTATACTGATTAATTTCAGTAATACGTATAACGATCTGGATGGGTTAAATCTATATAATACCTTATTAGAAACGGGTGCGACAGCTATTTATGTTAATTTGTTATCAGAAAATAATGAAGATACGTTAATATCTTTGTTATCAAATACAAATAATACCTATCAACAGATATGGGTTTTTGATATATCCGATATGAACGGGTATTATCCAAAGGCTGTTTCAGCGATCAGTGAATGGTATTTAAATAAAAATGGTAGACATATTATTTGTGATGGCAGAATACGGGCATCATATTGGGCAGGACAATGGAAAACAAAGGGCCAGGCGCTGACCAGGAATTATTATGATAATTTAAAGTTAAATGGTGGCGGCTTATTGCTGGCAACCGACCATCCGGATGCTCAACCGGATATCAATCAGATTTGTGAACAAATTCATATCTCTCCATTTGGTGATGTCGCTGGATACAATATTATACAAACAGATATGTCTTGTCAGACAATGACATATCCAAACGAACTGGGCGAAACAATGGGCACAACATCAAGTTCTTCATTGGTCCCAACCGGTAAACAGACCAATGGTATGTTTCTGTATTGTGTGGCATGGGATCAGGATAATTCCAATAATTGCAGCATATCAACCACTCTCCTCCCCTTAATTCCAACAGCTATAGCATCTGAGGTTTATGGCAATTCAATACGTTTAAAATGGAAACCCGCATCACCAGAAGAGAAAGTATCATATTATAATGTTTATTCAGAATTACTGCCTTTTCAGTACATAAATGATTTAGCACCTGTGGAATATGGTATTACTGAAACAAATGCCACAATATCATCCCTGGAATATAAGAAAACATATTATATGGCTGTAACTGCCGTTGATATTTCAGGGAATGAACGACAAGAAGTATTAACAATTTCAGCCACAACAGAATCCAATAAACGTTCATCAGGTGGAGATGGTGGCGGCGGCTGTTTTTTGAATGTATTGAAATACTGATTTATCGAATTTCAGAAAAAATTTATGATCCCATCATTATTATCTACACTATATAAAGAATTGTGTTTTTTTTTAGCTTTACCTGTAATGCGCGACAGAAATAAACCGATCATTAATCCTTCTATTGTACAATTCAGCCTGACCAATCAATGTAATTCAAAATGTTCAATGTGCAATTTCTGGAAAGAAAAAAAAAATCCAAAAGAATTATCCTTTGGTGAAATTAAACAAATTCTAAATGAATTAAAGTCCTTTGGCATACAAAAAATCAGTTATACTGCTAATGGAGAACTGTTGACCCGTAAGGATATAATGGATATTTTGCAGTATACACGTTCACTGAACATTGATTTTGCGATTAATACCAATGGTCTATTAATTATCAATGCGTTTGCCAAACAACTGGGTGCGTTAAAACCTTATAATGTGATCATTGGTTTAGATACAATGGATGATACACTTTATCAGAAAATACGGGGGATCAAAGATGGCGTTAAACAGGTAAAAAAAGCTATTGAACGATTAAAATCAAACGGGGTTCAGACGATAACCATTGGTGCGGTTATTACCAAAGACAATATTGATCACCTTTTAGATATTGCTGAATATGTCAAAAAAGAAAATCTTTCAGGGTTGCGGTTTACTGCTTTACAATTTCGTGGGTTTGATAAAAAATGGTCACAAGATGGCATGAACGATTATACAAGCGATATCTTTCTTTATAAACTAAAAGAGCAGATCAAAAAACTATTAGCCTTTCAAAAAAAATATGGGGTTATTACAAATCTACCGCCATACCTGGAGCAGTTGCCAGACTATTATCGTGATCATCGCAATTTTCATCCATTATTTTGCGTAACAGGCTTTTATATTCTAAAAATACAGCCTCAGGGAGAAATAAGTCTATGCCCGCTTTGCGGCAACAGTGCGATTATCGGTAATATCAGAAAAGATCGTATAGAAAATGCCTGGCATTCTGAGAAGGCCAGAAAAATCCGTAAAAATATCTCACAAAAAAAATGTGTGCATTGCTGGTTAAGTTGCCATGCTGAAGCCAATATAAGGTTTACACCACGATATTTTTTTCCCGGAAATTTTCAGGTGATGAATCGGTATATTAAGGCTATTTCCCAAAAAGGGAATGTTCTTGATAAAAAATTAACTTAAATCATTTTTGTTGTTCTCAAATCATTTCGTAATGGCCATTGCTTTTACACGATACTGCGCATATATTTTTTTTGCCTCATTATTTTTCAAACAAAAACAGATGAGCTTATTTCGAGGAATATGTGAAATGTCAAGATCCCCAAAGAATCTGAATTCTTTCTCTAATCTCCAATCAGAATATTTTCCTTCGGACTGACATAACCAGGGCAAAATATGATCAGGTTTATCCCTTTGTTGCTTGTAATAGTGAACTTCCTGAATACCAATTGATTGCGCATATTTTTTATCAATTCCAATACCATAAGGTTCAAAAGACATTTGACGATATCGTGACCGCCAGCGCATTAAGTTTATCGCCTGTTTCGGAGGCAATTCTGAAAATGAAACTGTCGGTGTTTTTTTCGGCATATGCCGGCTTGAAGCTTTAATAATCTGACGCTTCAATATATTTTCTAAGGTTGCCAATGCATTTCGTGGATAGTTATTGCTGTTCAAAATGGCGTCATAATAATTAAATAATAATTCTGTTGGCCATTGATGATTAGATGTTCGTGTCCAATGGATTAAATAGATTGAAGAACATTGATAAATTTCAGGAGATAAATTTTCAGAGTTGACATGATAGGCGAAAGAATTACGAGACTTTTCATAATCTACCTGAAAATGATTGATGATTGTCTCTGGATTGTCTTGTTGTTTCCATGATATTAAGTCAGCCATGTGTCCTTTCTTTCTTACCGATATGGGAAGAATAATGTCCGCCTCAGATACTATGGTTTGATCCCGACAGTACAACAACGATTTCTGATCATCTGAAAATACAGGTTGGAAATGAACATAAGAAAGGTCAAGACAGAATTGCTCAATGGAAAATCGTTTTTGATATTCGAAATCGTCAAGGTTTTTTGAGGGAATAACAATGACTTGTTCAATTGTCTCTTGTTGCGCCAAAAATACAATCATTTCCCATGTTTTTTGTCCCAAGGATGTATACAGGATGAAGTGTTGTTTTTTGATCCACTGAATAGCTTGATATAATTGTCTAATCCAAAGCGAATTGCCACTGGGACGTAACCCCTGCCTGGATAATAGCAATGCACAAGTTTGTTTTAAATCCATTGGTTTACCTGAAAAAAGAATGATTTTTTTAAATTTTTTCTTGCATTATCAATCAAATTCGTTTAATTAAGTTATTTTTACAATGTATTGCCTGGGTGGCGGAATAGGTAGACGCAAGGGACTTAAAATCCCTTGAGGCTATGCCTCGTGCGAGTTCGATTCTCGCCCTAGGCACTTCAATAAAAAAGGGTTTACAATATCTTATTGTAAACCCTTTTTTTATTGGTGAACAATCATCTTGTCGGTTGTTAATCAACTGAGAGGATGTTCGTAATAACGCGTATTAAAAGGGTATGGGTCGTTTTCATTTACATTGCGTTGATTTTCATCAATGTGTTCAGTTTTACCACGATAAATAAATCATATAACTGTCTTGAAACATTATCTAATATAATTTTCCCACCGCTTATGGCAAAATCTTTATAAAATAACAATAATTTTCCAATACCTGCACTTCCAATATGATTAACGTTTTTGAAATCAATGACAACAGTTGTCAATGATTTTACATTTAGTTTATAGAAGGATTGCTTAAGTGTTTCAGCGCCTTGTTCGTCAATATTACCGTTTATGGTTAATGTGGCGGTTTGGCTACTCTGAGTCACATCAATATCCATTTTTTTCTCCTTACAATATGGTTTTGCGTAATCGTAATGTTTATATAAAAAAAGCAGATTCGGCAAAAAAAGAACATTTCTACATAAGTTTAGTATGAATGTCAAATAGATAGATATTTTTTGCAAGCTGCTTTTTCAATTCAATGAACGCAATTAAATTTCTACGATCTTCTTGAATTATCTTTTCATTTGATATATTCTGTCCACTTTCCAAAATTACAATGTAAAAGGAGATCACAATGGCACTATATATTTATAATTCCTTATCGCGGAAAAAAGAACTTTTTGAGCCATATACACCCGATCATGTTCAAATGTATGTTTGTGGTCCAACGGTTTATGATGATGCTCATATTGGCCATGCACGTTCAGTAGTCGTGTTTGACATGATTGTTCGATATTTGAAAAAACGAGATTATCGTGTGACTTATGTCCGCAATTTTACAGATATTGATGATAAAATAATTAATAGAGCGCAAAGCTTAAATATAACCACCGAGGCACTTGCACAACAATATATTGATGCCTTTAACCGAGATATGGATGCCTTATATGTGCAACATCCGGATCAAGAGCCCAAAGCGACCAGCCATATAGATGATATTATCCAATTGGTTGAAGGTCTGATCCAAAAAAATCACGCTTACATTATTGACGGAGATGTGTATTTTTCAGTAGAATCTTATAAGGATTATGGCTGTTTATCAGGAAGAAAACTTGAAGATATGGCTGCTGGTGCGCGTATTTCAATTGATGACCGCAAACATAACCCTCATGATTTCGCACTTTGGAAATCGGCAAAACCAGGGGAGCCTTTTTGGGAAAGTCCTTGGGGTAAAGGCCGTCCTGGATGGCATATTGAATGCTCAGCAATGAGTATGACGTATTTAGGTCAAAGTTTTGATATTCACGGTGGTGGTAAGGATTTAATTTTTCCGCATCATGAAAATGAAATAGCTCAATCAGTAGCTGCGAATGAGAAACCCTATGCAAAATACTGGGTTCACAATGGTTTTGTAAACATTGATCGTGAAAAAATGTCAAAATCATTGGGGAATGTCGTCTTGATAAAAGACCTGGTTAAACAATACCCGTCTGAAGCAATTCGCTTATTTTTATTATCCAGTCATTATCGTAGTCCAATCGATTTTAATGAACATGCCATGCATGATGCTGTTTCTGGCTTAAATAAACTTTATTCCGTATTGGGACGGCTGAAACAATTTCAACAAGCAGAAACCACGACCGGAAACTTATGGCAACGGTTTTGCGATGCCATGAATGATGATTTTAATTCTGCTCAGGCCATAGGATATTTGTTTGAAGCTGTTCGAACGATTAATCGCATGCTGGATAACACTGATCAATTGAGTGATGATGACATTCAATATCTTTCGCAAGTTCACGCTGATATTAAAAACAGTGGTGATGTTTTAGGCCTGTTTAACCAGACGCCTGAAGAATTTGTTGAAAATGAGCAACAAAGACTTTCCAAAGGCCAGGACACAACACTCATTGAAGAATTGATTAACGAAAGGATTCTGGCTCGAAAAAATAAAAACTGGGCGCGAGCTGATGAAATCCGCAATCAATTAACAGATATGGGGATTATCATTGAAGACCGTTCAGATGGTACCCACTGGAAATACATGGATACCTGATGATAATGAAATCTTTTCGTATTACAGCTGATTTTGTTCCTAAAGGCGATCAACCAGCCGCTATTGATGCCTTGACCAATGGCGTTTTGAATGGGCAAAATCATCAAGTCTTATTGGGGGTGACCGGTTCAGGCAAGACGTTTACGATGGCCAATATCATTCAAAACGTTCAAAAGCCGGCATTGATTTTAGCGCCCAATAAGACTTTGGCGGCTCAGCTGTACAACGAATTTAAATCTCTTTTTCCAGACAATGCCGTGGAGTATTTTGTCAGTTATTATGATTATTATCAGCCTGAAGCTTACCTCCCCACAACTGATACGTATATTCAAAAAGATTCATCCATTAATGAAATGATTGATAAACTGAGACATTCTGCAACTCGATCCGTATTGTCTCAAAAGGATGTCATCGTTGTTGCCAGCGTCTCGTGTATTTATGGACTTGGGGCTCCTGAAGATTATATTGCGATGCGTTTGGATTTAAAAGTAGGAATGAGTTGCAACAGAGATCGCATGATTAAAGATCTGGTTCAAATGCTATATGAACGTAACGATATTGACTTTCATCGTGGGGTTTTTCGGGTACGTGGTGATCGAGTGGAAATTTTTCCAGCTTATGAAGAAGATCGGGCGGTTCGAGTGGATTTTTTTGGAGATGAAATTGATGAAATTGTTGAAATTAATCCTTTGACCGGACGTTCTGTGCAAAAGTTGAATCGGGTAATCATTTACCCTGCCAGTCATTATGTCATTACCAATGATACGTTTAATAATGCGGTTGAAACCATAAAGGCTGAATTAAAAACCCGAATTGAATTTTTTCAAAAAAACAATATGCTCATTGAAGCACAGCGGATTGAAGAACGAACACTATATGATTTAGAAATGATCATTGAATTAGGCTATTGTAATGGTATTGAAAATTACTCCCGACATCTTACCGGTAGAAATCCTGGTCAACCGCCTCCTACTTTGTTTGATTACTTTCCAGATGATTTTCTAATGTTTATCGATGAAAGCCACATTGCTGTTCCACAGCTAATTGGCATGTATCGTGGTGATCGCGCAAGAAAAGAAAATCTGGTTCGGTATGGTTTTCGTTTGCCGTCAGCTTTGGACAATCGACCTTTAAAATTCGAAGAGTTTGAGCAAAAAGTCAAGCAGATTGTTTTTGTTTCTGCAACGCCTGCTGATTATGAAATGACAAAATCAACGCATCATATCATAGAACAAATTGTCCGTCCTACCGGACTGATTGACCCGACAATTGAGATTCGACCCGCTAAACACCAGGTGGATGATTTATTGGATGAAATCAACCGTTGTATCCGAAAAAAGAATCGCATTCTGGTGACGACCCTGACCAAAAGAATGGCTGAAGACTTGACAGAATATTACCATGACCTGGGGATTCGAGTCAGATACCTGCATTCTGAAATTAAAACCCTTGAACGTATGGATATTATCAGCGAGCTTCGTTCAGGGGAATTTGATGTTTTAGTGGGGATAAATCTTTTACGTGAAGGTCTCGATATCCCTGAAGTATCTTTAGTTGCCATTCTGGATGCTGACAAAGAAGGCTTTTTAAGATCTACGCGGTCATTAATACAAACTTTCGGACGAGCTGCCAGAAATGTTAATGGATATGTTATTTTATATGCAGATACCATCACAAAATCAATGAAAAATGCCATTGAAGAAACCGAGCGGCGCAGAAAAAAACAACAAGCATATAATAAAAAATTCAATATTCAACCTGAAAGTATATCAAAAAATATAACAAAAACATTTTTTCCAACTATTGCTGATAGTTATTACGAACCTGCTCTAAAAGCAGCTGAAACCGTCAGTGAATATGTCGTTTCACCCAAAAAGATTCAACAACAAATAAAGACCTTAGAAAAAGAAATGATAGCTGCCGCCAAATCATTGGAATTTGAAAAGGCGGCAGAACTTAGAGATGAAATTCAACAATTAGATGAATTAATTAATTGAAATAAAATGATAAAATTATTGTGGAATAAAATCAGGTGAACGCTTTTCAATCAATTGAATGGCTTTTTCAGGACAAATAATCGCACATTGTCCACACCCCAGGCACTTATCTTCTAAAATAGTGGCTTGTCCGTTTTCGTCCATTTGAATGGCATTGAACCAGCATCGATCAACACAAGTCTCACAACCAGAACATGCATTGGCATCAATTGATGAAACAAATCGGCTGGGATCACATAATTCCAGACCATCTGAAATTAAAAGTGTAAAAGACTGACAACAGCAACCACAGCAATTGCAAATAAATGTACCCACATTTGATTTATTCATCGTAACATGAACCAAACCAGCATTTTCTGCTTTTTCAATAATTGTATAAGCCTCAGATTTTGATATCTCACGGCCAGATCCTCTTTCAATGGTGTATTCAGCACCACGATTGACCTGTAAGCAAACTTCAAGAGGTGCATCACATTTACGCATACTTAATCGACAAGTGCAATTGGTTACTGCCAACTTAGACGATGAATCAATGATCTCACGGACATTTTCAGGGGATAAGACTTTTACTTTGCCAGTATCAATTGATTTTCCTATGGGAATAACGCGCGTAACAGGTCTGGGCAGCAGTTGTGTCAATATGGGTGCCAATTTGGGCCATTCTTGTTCCATATATCGATGCCAGGCATCGTAGAATTCTTGTGTCGCTTCAGGCCAGACAATCGTGGCATCATGAAATTGCGCTATATGTGCCGGAGGTCGCCAATGAATGATATCATTTTTAACTTTTTTAAACGTAAGGCCTTTTCTAAACATATCTTTTAAATCCAGCTCAATATCCGGTAAAGGTCGATTGAGTTTTTCACTCATATCCTGTGATGTTCCAGGTAAGGAAATCAGGAGTTGTGCTTGTTCTTCATTAATCATCAGAGAAAGAATTTCTGGTAAATATTTTGAATCTTTATGAAGCATATTTTCTGCAAATTGTTGATAAGAATTAATGGCTGCCATTGTAATCTCCTTAAGATTTAAATGTTGGATTGGATTTCTCTTTGTGGAGAATCCGTAACAATAAAATGCAAAGCCTAAATTTTTTCTTTACCATCTGCCTCAAATATGTCAACCCATTGTCTGAGGCAGCACAATAATTGATGCACAATATCAATTGTTCAGTCCATTCCTCCACTGGAAATATTGTACAATTATGAACAATTGATATCAGGAACAATAGAAAGAGTAATCTTACGCTTCTTCATTGGATAGATCCACAAGAGATTGATAGTCTCTTTGTGCTTTATCTACCCAGTCTTCAAGTGGCTTAAGAGCGTTTAATAATGAACCTGATAACTGATTGGATACCTGGTTACTCAAATTTGAATATAAATGATTTGTTTGATAACTCATCCGATTATACCATGTGCCAGCAATATGGAGACAAATAAATGTTTCTATGATCATCAGACTAAACATTGCAGTAAGACCATCAATATGAAAAAATCGATTGATAATGTTCAATAAAAACATTACCCCGTATGTAATCTGAACAGGATTGTCTAAAAAATCAGAGGGTAATCCACCACCTAAGTATATGAAAAAAAATATTATCGGTACGAAAACAGCTATCCATTGTCTCATTAAGAAAAAGAAACTTTGCGTTTTACTGATTTTACCTAAATACGGCACAATTTGCTTAGCATCCTGATAATGGTTGATAAAATTGTCAAAAATTTCTGATAATGATATCTGATCTTCTTGAAATGGCGTATGCTTACACATGAGATTTACCTGGCGGTCAATGCTTTTTAGAAACATTTCTGGAATCTTTGGCGATAGTTTTTGGGGTCGGTTTTGGCCTGAATTCTGTTTTAAGCGACGAATGAATAAAAAAGCAAGGCCTACAGGCCATAAAAAACGACTCTGTTGTGACAGGTATTGGTGTATGGATAGATGAGCATCAGATGTCAATAATTCTAAAATGTCATCTTTCCTGTTCTTTTCAAACACAGCCAATTCACTATGTATTTTTTTGATCTTCTTCTGTATATCACTTATTTTTTGATCGCTAATCTGTTGTCGCAATTGCTGTGTTTTTTGGCGAATTTGATGGTCAATGTTCGATTGTTTAATTTGAATGATTTCATGTTCTTTTCTTTTTTTGAATATCCATTTTTTTAGCGTTTGAAAATCGTTATTGTCTATGATTTCATTTGATTGGATTGCTGAAATGGCAAAAATTGGTGCATCAGAGATTTTGGATTGGCCCAGTAAAATATTCCAATGACCAATAATCTGAGCTGTTTCTTCTATGGTTAATTGATCAATTTTATTTAAAACAAAGCAGTAATTCTCTGATGACTGCAACAATGTTGGCATGATAGAAAGCATTGATTGATCTGCATATTTTTCAGGTGAAGTCACCCAAATGATAATGTCCAATTCTTTTGAATATTGCTGAACCATCTGTCGATGATCAGGTATCAAACTATCATAATCCGGGAAATCATATAGGATTAAATGAGAAATTTCTTTACGATCATGATGATGAATAATCGTTAACGGATCATTTTTGTCAAATATTGGAGCGAAATCTTTGTACTGATATACAATAATTTTATTGGTATAAGGTCTAATATTATGATCCGCTGATATCTTTTTTTCTGCCAATTTATTAATAATAGTTGATTTACCAACGCCAGTTCCCCCTATAAGTCCAATTTTTATAGGTGAACGCAAAGCCAGATTTAATATTGATTCTTGTTGTTCACACCACTGCAAGACATCCATTGTTTCCTGTGAACTCAAAATTACATTTTGCTGAGCCCAGGTTTTAATTATTGATAGATCATTTTTTATTGTTTTGGGTGTCATTTAAGATCTCGTATTAAATGGTTACTTTTATCATTTCTCTCTTCATTAGTATAATTTGATTATTTATAGCAAATCCATATTTATATTGAAAGTTTTTAAATCTATCCTAAAACCGTTTATGTCTTTCAGCATCAACAATAAAAAATAAACCCCTTCCTTATTATTGAAATTAAATTGAACGAGATTTTTTTTAACCTATAAAATACAATTATGTGCCATTGATGATTATATTGAATATAATGCAAATACAAAAATTTTTTACTATACCAATAGTACAGATTTGTATCATTTTTCTAATTTTATACATATTTGTATCGAGTATGATATAGGAAAAATTGGCATATATTTAATTTCCCTTTTATTTTCAGTATCTTTTAAACATTTATAGATTTAATAAATTTCTGGCACCTTTCATGCAAAACTTTGCAAAAAATATATTTTGCTATCTTTTAAAGATAAAAAAATTTAAATATACAATTATGTATAATACAGAATTAACCATTAAAATTAAGGAGAAAGAATTTTGAATTTACATCAACCTAATGCGAATGAAGCAACCCAAACAA
>Ga0272440_1002156_pt1 | contig 15559 bp, 7 predicted proteins | sample SSMMMBAug17_FD_192440 | JGI IMG/M metagenome (GOLD analysis project Ga0272440, IMG submission 192440) | Marine sediment archaeal communities from Little Sippewissett salt marsh, Falmouth, MA, United States - SSM-MMB-Aug17 | ecosystem: Environmental > Aquatic > Marine > Wetlands > Sediment ... | reverse complement strand
CTCAATTATCGTTTCATTTGGAACTGAACCTATTGTAGGAAAATCATTTACAGGTGTAACTTGAACTTCAAAACTAACTCTTGTTATTGCTGAAGTCGCTGGTGTAACAGTATTATCCTTGTCCTGCACTGTGATGGTAATCATTGCTACACCATTTCCATCTTTTACTGGGGTATATTTTAAAACCCCATTCTCATTAGGAGAACTATAGGTAATCATCGGATTTGGAATAAGTTTCTGATTACTACTAATTACAGAAAGAGAAATGTTTTGCTTGGTGTCAGCTTCTGAGTCCCACGGATCACCATCATCAATACCTGTTAATTGTATGATCTGTTCTCCTGAATCCTCATCAATCATTTCATTTGGAACAGAATCTATTGTAGGCAAATTATTTATTGGTGTAACTTGAACTTTAAAACTTACTTTTGTTAGTTCTGAAGACACTGGTGTAACAGTATCATCCTGATCCTGTACTGTAATGGTAATCGTTGCACTTCCATTTCCCATTGGTGTCGGTGTATATTCTAAAATGGCATTATCAGCAGAAAAAATATAGGAAATCGTTGGCTTTGGAATAAGTTTCTGGTCACTGCTAATTACAGATAGTGAAATGCTTTGATTATCAGCATCTGAAATCCATGGATCACCATCAGTAATACCAGTTAATTCAATAGTGTGTTTTTTTGTTTTTGAATACTCATTAATCGTTTCATTTGGAACCAAGTCTATTGTTGGTATATCATTAACAGGAACAACTTGAACTTGAAAACTTATTGTTGTTAATTCAGAGTTGTTTGAAATAGTTGTCTCATCTTTCACTTCTACCGTAATAATAGCAGAACCATTTCTATTCGGAATAGGCTGGTAATATAGAGTACCCACTGAATTTGGTGAATAATAAAAAATTGCCGGTTTTTGTATAAGTTCTTCATTATTACTCGTAGCTGTTATTGATATTTTTTGAATATCAGCTTCAGAATGCCCTGGATCACCATCTGTTATTCCACTTAATTGTATTATTTGCACCTCTGAATCTTCTTTAATTAATTGATCAGCAATTTTATCTATAGTCGGTTTATTATTTACTGGTATTACACTGATATTAAAATAAATTGATGTCTGATTAACCCCACCATTTTCTGTACCACCACTATCATAAACAGTAACAGTTATTGACGATTCACCATTCGCATTCAATGCAGGCGTATATTCTAATAATCCTTCGTTACTACCTAAAAGATATGTTATTTTAGGGTTTGGTAATAGTTCTGGATTGCTACTAACTGCAGTAATTGTAATGAATTGTTGATCTGCATCTGTAGTCATAGGATCTCCATCTGTGATCCCGCTTAATTGTATTGTTTTTAATCCTGAGTTTTCTATTATTGATTGATCATCAATTTCATCAATTGTTGGTTTTTCATTTATAGGCGTTATACAAATATTAAAAGAAATGGATGTCTGATTAATCCCGCCATTTTCTGTGCCACCAGTATCATACACAGTCACAGTGATTAACGATTCACCATTCGCATTCATAATAGGAGTGTATTCTAATAATCCTTCGTTACTTCCTAACAAATATGTTATTTTGGGGTTTGGTATTAATTCTGGATTACCACTAACTGCAGTAATTGTTATAAATTGTTGGTCTGCTTCAGTACTCATAGGATCTCCATCTGTGATCCCACTCAATTGTATTGTTTGTGAGCCTGAGTTTTCTATAATTGACTGATCATCAATTTCATCAATTGTTGGTTTTTCATTTATTGGTGTTACACTTATATTAAAAGAAATAGATGTCTGATTAATCCCACTATTTTCTGTGCCGCCCGTATCATGAACAGTAACAGTGATTAACGATTCACCATTCGCATTCATAACAGGAGAGTATTCTAATAATCCTTCGTTACTTTCTGAAGTATATGTTATCCTTGGGTTTGGTATTAATTTGGGATTGCTACTAATTGCAGTAATTTCGATAGCTTGTTTGTCAACACTATTGGTCATAGGGTCACCATCAGAGATCCCTGTTAGTGTTATTTTTTGTGTCTTGGAATTTTCCTTAATGAATTGATTATTGATTTGGTCGATAGTGGGTTCATCATTAACGGGATTAACAACGACAGTTATTTCAGTGAAGTTGCTAAAATTCAATGAATCGATAACAGAAAGTTTAATTAATGCTGTTCCATGTCTATCCCTTTCAGGCATCACAACTATTGAGATATCTGCTGGTATTGAATTTTCTGGAAGAAAGTAAATATTGTTTTCCAAAATTTTTAAACCCAAACTATCTAATTGAATATGCTCCTTTGAAATCAAATCATGATTTGATGAAAAGCATGTAATTGTCAAAGATTGAGGTATCGGTGTATATGACTTGGATAGAGACGATATTAAATAAATACTTTCTGCTAAATCCATCTTGTTATTGTTGTTAACATCTAAAAGATAATCTATATTATCGCATTTATCAGCATTGCATTCAATTGATAGAATTAATTTTTCTAAAAAAGAAATATTAGATACTCTAAAACTATGAGCTTCTGAGATACTGTCTTCAAAAATTGTAATTTGTTCAGCAAGTTGTGTTATTTGATTGGCTTGTATGTTTTTTGAATAAAATAGAAAAAGAACGATTATTGCAAACATACATTTAACTGCTCTATTCATTGTCTTATTGACTATCATGTGATCACCTCTAATTAATGCCATTTAGTTTTTTTATTTTCATTATTTTATTAACTCGACAGTCGTAAATTTTGAAAGCAAAAATATTTAATAATTTCAGTGTAACGATTATTTTTTTGGTCTTTTTTTTTACAATTTTTGGCATGGAATGCCAACTTTTGTGCCAAAATACAATAAAAAAATATTAAAAAAAAATTTTTTTGCTGAAATTATTAGAAATTTTAATTAATAAAATTTACGACTGTCGAGTTATTAAGATCAATAATATTTAACATTTCAGAAGAATCGGAAAACAAATCCTTTTCTTTGTCATGTATGACTGCAATAATTGTTACACCTTTTTTATGAACCTCTTCAACTAGAACCTCTACAATACTTTTTGCAGTCTTTTCATCAACTGATGCAAGCGGTTCATCTGTAAATAAAACACGAGGAGAATGAATCAAAGCTCGTAGAAGTGCTACACGGTGTCGTTGCCCACCTGACAAGCTGGCAGGACTTCGATTAATTGGGGGGGGAGAATTAGTGTTTTCTTGATATTTTAAATCTTGAAATCCTTTTAATTCAAGTAGTATGTCAGTCTTTATTTTTACCTCATCTTTTTTTTGTCCTGGAAATTTCAAAAAATACCTGATTTCAATATTTTCCCTGCACGTCATATCATCAAGAAGATGATCGTGTTGAAATAAAAAACCAAAATCATTTCGTATTAAGCTTACTTCTTTTTTGGAATTGTTATAGACATCTCTTCTATAACTAATTTCTTTTAAATTTGGTTCTGGTCGATATAAAACATCTGATTCACTCTCACTTAGATTAAAGTCGGTCTTGTCCATTAAGCCTAAGAGATTCAATAAACTTGTTTTTCCAATGCCTGTTGTTCCCTGGATAATATTTATTTTTTTTCTTTTAATTATTATTTCTGGATACTTTATTGATTGATAATCACTAAAATTTTTCTTTAAACAAATTGTTTTAAATATAACGTCATCATAATTTTCCATAAGAAACGTTTCCTTTTATGAACGATATGAAATTATTCGATATGGCACCTGATTGACAACCATTGAAATACCCAAAGAAGCTCCAATGAAGGAGATAAAAATTGTAAATATAAAAAATATAATGAAATGAAAAACCGTTAAATGAAATGTTGTTTTATCAAAACAAAGTATTAAAAATACAATAATCAGAAATGAAACGGCAAGAGGTATCACTACTAAAATGAAAGCCTCTATAATATATATCATGAAAATAGTGTACTTAGAAGCTCCCATAGATTTTAGCACGCCTAATTTATGTATTTTACTTTGTAAATACATATTAATAAAAATGATTAAAAATAATAACAATAATAATCCTATTGTAATAATTGCCCAGGATACATATTTATTCATATTTTTTAAATCATATTGCAAACGTTTTAACGTATTAATCTGATGCTCATTAATATAAAAATTATAATTTTTGTAAAGTTTATCTCGTATCAAATGAATATTATTAATGATAAAGTCATCATTATGTAAATAAATATAAACGTAGTCATAATTTTTCATTTTTTTAGTGTCAACGCTCTCATATACATATTCAGGTTCAATGTCGATTTGAATTGATTTTTTTATTTTTTTTATTTTTTGTTCGATTTGCCATTTTGGAATGTCAACAAGTAAACTTATTTCTATCATATTTTCATCTTTTATTATTTCACCAATGTCATAATAATCTTCAAATTCTTTTTTAGCCTTACTTTCAATATCATTTTTTATTCTTTTATTTAAATTTGTTGATGAACCTTTTATATAAAATTGATTGAATTTACGACAAGGGCAATACATATAGTTTAAAAACTTATTATAATATTCTTCAGTAATTATCGCCTCAGCACCATGTGGTAATTTTTCTGCGACATCCAGCAATGGAATAGAAATCGTGTATCTCATTATATGTTTTGGTTGAAAATCTTTACCATTATTAGTTTCTTTAATAAAATTTAAATTTTTAAAAGGATCACATTTTAAATGATTGGTTAAAAACATAACTTCATCAGGTAATCCATTTTCTCCTAGTTTATACCCTAGTTTTTTATAAAGAGAACCAGTTATAATGATACCATTAAGATTATTTTTATTATTACTATCTTCAAAATAGTTGTTATATCTAAGTTTTTTTATTATGGATTGTTTTGTTTTTTCATTGGTATGATCAATTACTACAACCTTATTTCTTGATATTTTATCTCTTGTATCAGGACAACTGTATTTTCCGTTCTGGTTTAAGCGAATAAAATGTAAATCATTATAATACCCTGCATCAATAGATCTAACAACAGGAATTTTTTTGTTGTTTTGATCTATAAGATATAAATTTTCCTTTGTTATTGTTTCGACTACTTCTTTAGGTTTAACTAAATTTTCCACTTTAACAGCAGAGGCAAATGGGTCTTTTTTTAATGACACAAGATTATTCTTCAACCCCTCTCTGATGCCCAAACAAGATAGACCAATCATACACAAAACAAAAATGATAAAAACACTCATAAAGGGAGGAAATTGGCATTGAAAAAAATGTTGCCATTTGTTTTGAGCATTTTTCAATGGTTTAAAATCTCGCCAAACTATTGTTACAATATATTTAAAAATATTAGCCATTGTATATTACTGTCAAATATTTATTCATAATAAATCAGATGCTGGTACCCAAGTATATTTATAACCGTGATAATAAAAATACTTGTTGTTACTTTCAATATCATCATTTAGTATGCTATAAGTATGTTTAAAGGATTGGATCAAGTTATCTATATCTTTTTGTGTCATTATTCTTGCTAAATTCCCCTTTCCCTTTATCTGCGAATATGAATAAGATAAGATTGGATGTTCACTACGAAGAGATATTCCAAATTGTTTTTGATATGCTTCAGTAAAGGAAATAGACTTATCTCTAATCTCATCACGCGAGAATGTTATAACTTTTAACATAATCTCCCAAAACTCTCTGAACTGATCATTTGTAACGACTTCTCCCGCATTACTCCAATTTTTCAAGGCATCGATTAACAAAAGCACATTATCTCTTGAAAGAAAAATTGTTTTGTATAACTGAATATTCTTTTTCTCATTAACATATTGCTTAATATATGCTGTTGTATAAAATTGAGCTTCTGCTTTTAAAAAATTATTAAATTCATTTGCACCTAGAATAGCAATGACATTTAGTTTTTCGTCTATTGTTTTTAAATTATTTAAGTATTGTTCTCCTACTTTATGTATAATCTCTTTTTCAAAAGTTTTGTTAACCATAGTAGACTCAAATTCTTTTTTACCTATAGTATTTATCACGAATTCTTTAATTTTTCTAAACCTTGTATTTTTATCTTGGCTTTTTGCTAACAAATCATTTCCAATGATTTCTATAATATTCTTATGAATTTTAGAATTTTTGTCTTTTTGTTGATACATATACATACCTATATCATTGATTATTTTTTTTATTTCTCGAGGGATGAGGTGTGGGCTATAAATATTACCTGCCGAAGGTAATATTCCGCCATCAATAATTTCTAAAATATGCCTAGAGGATTCAACATCTTTGCATAAATTACTGATTTGTTTAACAGCACTCTTTCTTAGTGGGTTTATAATTTTATTATCTTTATCAAGGCTAAAAGATATGCAGCTAAAAGTCCATCTATCTTTACCACATTCATTACATATTTTATCAGGATCAATACTCGCAGAGTGACATGAAATATCTTCATTTTCTTTATCAAGAATACTGTTTAATACTGTTAATTCGAGAGGCTCATAAAAAGTAACACCTCCATATTTATAAAAATCATTGATAAGTTCTTTTTCTTTTTGCGCAGCAAAGTATAATACTCTTCTGCATTGTTCACTGAATAAGCGTTGAGATGAAATATAGGATTCTTTTACATAATCAGGCTCATCAGCAGATGGCTTTTTAAGTAATTGTATTGGAATATAGGAAATATCTTTTTTTACTAATAATTCAGCTATCTTTTCAGGTGTTATATTATCAAATCCTCGGCTATGATTCCCGGCGTCACCAATATGGATTATCATCTTTCCAGCAAAATCTCTCCATTTCATTTGCGAAATACAATTCATTATTCCTTGATATACAGCTTCTGGAAAATAAGCAGGGTCAACAGGTGGATTCTTAGGGGGATATTCTTGATTTATTGGGTCAACATGGTTAATTTTTTCTTCTAATAATGAAATTTTTTCAGTCAAGTGACAGAGTTTTTGGAATGTAAAGTCTGCAATTCTGTTTTGATCTATCAATTCATTAACTTTTTCGATCACATTATTATTATTAAGCATTTGATTACATATTTCTTTACATTCTTTATCTGAATTGTTTATACATAATTTATCGTAATAGTCTCTGTAAAGAGCAACTCCAAATCGTAAGTGAGCATCAGTATTATTCGCAACTCTTAATTTTTTTTTATATGTATTCACCATTTTTTTTACAATCTTTGAAAGCAGAGGTATAAATTGAGACATGCTTGTTGTTGCATCAAATAGAAAAACAATGTCCAGATAATCAGACTTCATACTTCTTTCAGAAATAAATTGACCAATTTTTACTTTTTTACTTGTTATAGTTGGGATTCCAACATAAAAAGGTTGTACTTTAGGATCATTGTTTGCTTTTAAGATAGCATATCGAAATTTTTCGTTCGGAAATTCCTCATTTTTTGATTCTTCTAAATTCTTACAAGTTTCAGGCATAATTTCGTATATTTCATGTTTTTTTTCTGAATTGCATTTTGGAATATTGCTACAAGCAGGAGGTTTGCAGAGATCTTTATTATTACTATAATACGATTCTAAATAATCCTTGCTTTTAAAAAAATATATTGGATACTCCCTATTTGGATCAGGTTGTAATGCCTCTCTTGTATTCCATCTCATTATTCTATCAAATTTAACCCAACCTAATATGACTGAATTAATACTATCTTGATGTTCTTTTTTTTCACCAGGAAAAAATCTGTTTTTTTTACCTAATAATACATACTCAGGTTTTTCTTCAGAAGGATAATAATTATATATATAAGCAAATTTCATTATTTTCATAACATTCTTATTATACACGTATTTTTCATTTATTTTTATTGGTGGTCTATCTAAAAAACGTATTTCATTATTAGAGATTTGTTTTGAACCTTCGAATTTGTCTTGGGCTATTGTTGCTGAATTATCAATATTATTAACAGGAAGTCCTTTATGAGTGACACTAAACTCTGTTCGCACTGCTTGATTTAAAAGAATGAATTCTTGAATATTCCCCCAACCTTCTTTATTTGCTCCTTTTAGATGTAAAAACTTTCCTTCTCTTTTATCAACGAAAAAATCTTCTAAAAAATTTGCTTTATAAACGCATTTTGACGTTGAATCAGGATTATTATACAAGCATAGATCTTGTTTATCTGCAAATATTTTCCAGCAGCCAATTGCATAATTATCATGACTATGTTCCCATATTTCTCTTGGGTTTTTATAATAAAAAGGATCAGGCTTAAGTAAGTAATTCTCAGGGCATTTGTTTTCTTCTGCATATAATTGGATAGGAATTATCTCCAGGGATAAAACAAAAATCGTAAAAAATAAAATTGCTATCTTCATTAAAAAATCTCCTTATTAAATATTTTATATAGTATTTTGATTATTTCATTTTTCTGATTACAATAATATAAACTACCACCTGTTTTTTTGGCTAAACGTTGAGCATCTATATCATTATATCCATCACCACTTTTGCTTCCGATTATAATAAAAAATATGGTTAAATATTTATTTGTCTGATCAAGTACTTGGAAAAAATCATCCCATTGGTCAGGTACACTTAATAAGAACCTTTTATTCATAATATAAATAATGTTAGAAATATTATTTTGTTTATCAACAGTTTGTTTAAATTGATCTTTTAATGCACAAAAAGAGAGCGGTTTTGCAATTTCTTTTTCAATATCAGAAATCGATTGGAGTTCTTTGATTGTGTCATCAAAACCTGCAGCAACTTTTATTTTATTTATTTTCGCTGTTGTAGACCAATGAATATAATTCAGAAAATCTAAGGTAGCATTCTTTGCTTTAATAAAGGACTGGACATCTTGTTCATTTAGTATAATGAAAGAAACCTGATTCCTTTTTATTGATAATAATTTAAGTTTCAGGCTAAATGAATACTCTCTATATGGTTCAGTTTTTACTGTGATTTCAGATTGCTTAAATCCATACTTAAATACAGTTATTTGAAATTCTTTATTATCTGATATGCTTGAAAAACTATATTGTACTTCACCGTTGTCATTGGATTCATTTGTGAAATAAACAATTCCTGTCTTTTCTGAACTTATTCCAACAAGCGCGTTATTTATAGGAATATTTGAATCTGATGTAATAGTGATTTTTCCATTGTATTCTTTTATGTCAGCATCGTATTTTATCAATTCCAGAATTCCATTTAATGCAAATTGATTTTTCACAAGATAGTACCCTTTCGCGTAAGCACTAACAAGTAATTCGTCCCAAGAATTTTGATTAAAACTGATAAAGGAAACATTTCCTTGAGAATCTGTCCTCCCTGAAAAAATAGAAAAAAAAGTGTCCTTCGTTGCATCTAAATCATCAGAATATTGATTTTTATTTTCGTTATCAACATACCAGGGGTTTAAATATGAAAAATAACTTCTTTTACTTTGCTGTTGCTTGTTATCACCATTCTTGTTTATAGCGGTAAAAGGAGAAACTTTTTTTACTCGAATATCAACAATTGAATTGCTAATCGCTTTGCTTTCAGTATCTTGTACCTTTAATTTAAATGCATATTGATGTAAATTAATTCTATACATTTTATGACCTGACCGTATTTCTTTATAATGAATACTACCTATTGACGATGCAAGTATAACTTTTGTTATGTTTCCTAATAAAGGCATATTTTTAGAAAAATGTTGGCTATTGAGAGGCATTTGATCTATTATTTTATTGTTTTGGTAAAAAACAATGTAACAATTTGACAAAGCATGCTTATATTTTTCATATCCTTCTGTTATAATAGTAACATTATTATAGCTATTATAATCTTGTTTTTTATAATATAAATGTATTACAGGATGTAAATCTTGTTTTTTACCTATTTCTAATTTATCAGGAAATATAGAGCCAATTCTAAAATTGTCTACAGCCATATTATGGAATAGTTCATCATTGAGTGTATGGTTTTGAAAAAATATTAGGCTTTTTGGCTTTTGTTTTAATCCATGTAAATAAACATGCAGTGACGTTTTATTGCTAAAACTCTTTGAGTCAGCACTGACATCTCTTATACAAATATCAGTGCAATCAAAACCTTGAGTTATATATTCAGATGAAGTAGTCTTGTCCCAAATATTGAAGGTAAATATTTTACCTAACCATGTACCACTGTTTATTTTTGTCCAATGATCTATGGAACCAGTCACTTGAAAATTTTTATTTTGAGGATAAAGAATTCCTATTGATTTTTTGTAGTATGGATTAGGTGAGTAAAATTCACTTTGAGAAGATTGGATAGTTCGTTGAACAGCTTCTGAATCAGCTTGAACTGATGAATCAAAGGAATCTAATTGTTCTTGCTTATTGTTATAGTATAGTTTTATCGCAGGGTGCTTTCCCTTTTTACCATGTATCGTTTCTAACAATTCAATTCTTTGAGGAGTTTGACCATTTATGGTAAAATCCTTCTCAGAAATATCCTTCATTTTATTTTTAGTTTTTGTATAAACACTTTTTTGAAAAATGAGTGTGTTTGGACGATTATGAAATCCATAAACATAAACAAATAATGATGGATAGCTCGTTTTTTTTGGAGGCACTTCTAATGCAAAAGACTGTTGAAAATTCTGATTATTTTTTTCTGAAAAGCCCTTTGCCTGAAGATATTCTTTCTTCTCATTATAAAAAACACTAAAGTTAAAAAGTTTTCCGTACCATTCTTCACCATCAATTTGAGTTCTTTCCCATTCAACTTTTTCAATACTGCCTTGAATTTTGTAGTTACCTTTTATTTTATATAATATTCCTAATCTATAAAGTGTTTTTTTTCGATCAGATGCAAATGGTTCACTTAAGACATTATCATTAAAAAAAAGTCTAACAACTGGTGAGAAACCGTCACGACCTTGTCTAAATTCTATTTTGATGGGTTTTTTTCCATCGATAGTAAAGTTATTTTTCCGTATAAAATTAAAACCTGATTTTGATATTTTTTGTAAGAATTTACACTCACTTGGTTTTGTTTGCATACCATAGACATGTACATTCAATGAATATGTATTTTTATCATTTTTATCTGCTACATTTAATTCATACCTAGTGTCATTCGTATTAAACCTAAATCCCAGTTTTTTTATTTGTTGATTAATAGAAAATTTATTAATATTCCCTTTCCAGAGGAGATTATCTATATCATCTTTTTCCCATTGATTAGAATCAATTGAAGCCATCAATGTATAACTCGAAACATTTCTATTTAATATTCCAATTGCAAGTGCTGAATTAGTGTCAATGGTTGTTTCTTGCGTACCGAAAAAAAAATTACATGATAGAAAAACTGATAATGTTAAACTTAAAAGAAATAAGCACATTCTTTTAAGATTTAAATAGTTATATATTTTCATAAATCCTCATTTCAAGAGTTGATTGTAATTATATCTATTAAATAAAAATTTTAAACTCTAATTTATATCCTAAAAAAGAATTCTTAATATTTATATATTATTTCTAATATATTTAATTCTTTATTTAACAAATCCTTTTGCTGCCACAGGAGATACCAATAATAAATTTCAGGCATTATTTTTTCATAAGAATCCTTTGGGTTTCCACAGAAAGAAGTATATCCTTCTTGTATAATTTGTAAATATGGCCAGTTGATATCTAATCTTTTATTCTTAGAATTATTTAAAAACATTGATAAATTTCTCAATCTATTTTGTAAAAACTCCAAGTAAAACTTGCAATCACCAATCATATGGTTTTCTTCATAGCATTTATCCATAATTTTTGAAAAATATGTATCATAGCGGAAAATTATCGTTTGAACTATTTGACAAAACTGTCTTTTTCTTTCTTCTTCAAAATGTTTTGCAGGTTCATATCCAAAAAAATTATATCCGCTATTATTCCATTCCTCCAACTTAATGAGAAGAGCTACATAACCATGAAGTTTATTGATATCATCAATATTAATACATTTTTTTACACAAGGTTTATCCCCAAGAGTTTTAACTATTTTATTTAGTTCTAAATACTTAAGTGTTTGATAAATATTGAAGAGAATAGTCAATAAAAAAAATATAAAAGCTATGACATAAATGAATTTATTGGTACTGTCATCTCTTCCACAATCAGAAATGTTAGGAATAAATCCTTGAGAAAATATATAGACAGACATATTTTAGGTCCTATTATGATTAACAATTAAAACTTGAATGTAAATAAAACGCCATTTAGATGGGTATCTTCAAACACTTCCGCTACAATTTCATTTAATTTACCTTTTACTTTTAATTCATAAAAATGATTGGGTAAATTAAGAATATCATTATTTATATTATTTTCTTTATGAATATAATATAAACGAAAATCACTAAAATCTTTTTTCAATAGATATATCGCATTTTCGATAAAGACATCAGGTTTTTTATCTTCAGAAGATGGATAAAATACACCTAATGGCATTTTTTGTTGATTAGCTGATAGACTATCAAATATTTCTTTTATTCCATTGCTGGAATACTTTATTGTTATCAGTAAAAAAATAGATATATCTTTGACTTTATTCTGTTTTAACATACCAATAAAACTTGACAATCTTTTAATGTATTTTTGGGAAGAACTCACATCATTATTTGTAAAATTTACTTCAATGGATAATATAATTGAACAATTGGCTAACTTAATATATTTTTTTTTCCAAAACCATTTTAAAGAATTAACTAAATCTTTAATATTCTTATCAGAATCAGTCTTAAAATCAATTAATATACATTCGTTAAAAAATTTCCATTTTATTGTTTCTCCTTCTATCTTTTTTTTTAATGAGAGCGGATTGGGATATGTTGCTGAAATATAGTCTTCCATTCCGTATTCACTAACTATTAAAGATATAACTTGTGAAGATCCTGATATCTTAGTCAATTGTTTAACCTGTTTGTATCCTTGTATAAAAAACTTTTTATACTTTGAAGGGATAGAAGAGTGCTTGAAATCAATATTTTGAAACAAATTTGCTATATACTGAAAAATATTCAGAAATATTCTCTTTATTTGATTTCGAAATATGTAAAGAAAAATAATAATTATACAAATGGCAATCACTAATATGATTATTATGTAAAAATCATATATGAATTGTTCAGGTATTACACGAATAATCGAAATAATTATTGCACTTACAGCAAGTATAATTGATATTAAAATTAAAAAGCTATTATTCATTTTCATCACACATTAAAAATTATGGTCTATAAAATTTCATTGATTAATGAATTAATTATAGCAGGATAAATAAATAACATCCCTATTGATATTAGAATGTTTATAATGCATATAATAAAGAAAGATTTGATTAGCTTTCTTGGTTTTGTTGTATTATTAGTAATATCATTTAAGGTTTCTGTTTTAAAGGATTCTTCTGAAAATAATTTTGAATGTTTGAGCAAATCAAACTCTCCTGATTCTTTTGTCAACTCTTTGTTATAAATTATCGTATTATATAATGTATCTTTTTGATTGTGAATGCTGCTAGGTTCCTCTTTCAATCCAAAAGCAAGGCAAAAATAAAATAGTTCCAATATATCTAATTCAATTTGCAATTTTTTTTCAAGTTTATCTTTTGATTTATTTAGCTTCTTTAGGTCATCTTTTAAACTCTTTAATTTCTTAAGCTCTTCTTTTTTAGGTTTCTTTTTTTTTATCAGTTCATCTTTTAATTTATTTAACTTCTTAAGTTTATCCTTTAATATATTTAGCTCCTTATCTTCATCTTTTAATTTTTCTGGATTGATTGGATCTTGAAGTTCAGATAATTTATTAAAAAATTTTTTTTTTGAATCTGTTGCTAGTATTTTTTTATGTTTTTCATCTCTTAGGTTTATATCAGAGTTGTTTTTAAGAAAATTTGTAAAATTGGAGTTATCACTAGAATTCAAATAGTCAATATTGTCAAAAATCTGAAATTTACTATATATTGAGATATCACGCCAATGGTTTTTGCCCCATTTGGTATTTGACATTCTTTCTTCAATCCACGAACAAATAGCAAGGTAAGCATTATTTATATCCTTGTGCGAATACTCGTATAATGTAAGTTCTTCGCCTTTATTAAAATTGTATTCTTTAACTTTTTTATTTTCAATATAAATCAACTCTGTAATTCTTGTGTTTATTTTTTTTTGCCGTGACGGTTTTTCTGTATATGCACTGTTATCAATTTCATTACATATTTTGTCTATATAAACAAACAAATTAATAAAATTATCTATTAATCTCATCATTTAATTTCCTATGATTCTAAATTTAACTTCAAGGTCTTCTGGAGCATCACTCCATTGAAAAGCAATATTTAGATTTCTTTTTATGTCATCCCATATATCACTGTCCTTATATAAAATTCTATAAAAATAGAGATAAAAATTATCCTTCTGTTTTTCATCATAAATATATTCCAATTCTATTTTGCCTGGAACAGTCAAGTAATTATCAATATCTTTTTGAGAAGCTATTTTAAAAAAATAATTGATATTTTCTTTTGGCATATACTCTGATTTTGTTTCAGTTTTTAAGACTATTTCAAAAATTTCTCCTTTATCATAATTTTCGGATTTAATTTCTTTTGTATTTGTATAAAAATATGAGTTTAACTCTTTTTTTAGGTCTATCCAAGCTGTAAAACAGATGTTATTTAATATTTTAAACACTATAGAATAAGCTTGATAAAAACACCGCTCGATTTCTGAATCTTGATAATCAGGCAATTCATTAACATGAACACTTGTAGTAAATGTTGTCAATACACAAATATACTCCTTTAATATACCATACATACTCAAAGGACGCACCTTATCAACTTTATAAGAATGTTCTAAAAGTGGTAAGTATCTATTAAGTAAATTCAACAACATAAAACGATTTACATTTGTTGTTGAAAAATCACAAGACAGTATGCCACCATTATTTTTATATTGTTCTAAGTCATCAATTTTTTCTTGTGTTATTTGAATTATTTTATCTATATGCCTGAAATAAATATCTGATATATTTTTTAGACTTTGGTCAACAGAAGCATGATAAACTTTTTGCAATGATTCTGAAATCATATCGTACATTTTGTTAAAACACATCAAAATATCGGAATGGTTATAATTCGGTAAATTTTTTATGTTCATGTTTGTATCAAATGTAGACATTTCATGGGTAAATGTTTTCAAAATACCATACATATTCCAAGGATGATGTTTTTCAGATGCAATTGAATGCTCTATGATTGTTAGATACCTTTTTAATAAATTAAGAAACAAAAAATAATAAATATTTGTTTTATAAAACTCAGAGTACTGAAACCATCGTTCCTTTTTTTCATCTTCAAGTTTTATTATTTTGTTTTGAAAAAGCTTAACTATTTTATCAATACATTCATAAAGTAAAAATGAATCATTTTCACAAATATGTAAAACAGGTGGACAGTATTTCTTATATTTAATAATTCCTCCATCTTGTACTTCGCATACTGCAACGGGAATTAATTCGTATTCATCTTCTTTATTGGCTTTTTCATATTCAAATAT
>Ga0272440_1002155_pt1 | contig 15568 bp, 13 predicted proteins | sample SSMMMBAug17_FD_192440 | JGI IMG/M metagenome (GOLD analysis project Ga0272440, IMG submission 192440) | Marine sediment archaeal communities from Little Sippewissett salt marsh, Falmouth, MA, United States - SSM-MMB-Aug17 | ecosystem: Environmental > Aquatic > Marine > Wetlands > Sediment ... | reverse complement strand
GTTGTAAATCCAGTTTTAAACATTGTTAGCTGGATATTTTTCATAATAGCGGCTGTAGGAGGGGCTATTATAGGCAGTTTGGCTGCTTGGGAAATACCCAACTATCTTGCAAATAAAGGTAGTCATAGACAACCAATTCTGATCACGATTGTTTCTTATGCGATAGCTATAACCTGTTTTGCGGCTATGACTGTTGGAGGGCCTACATGGTTGGTAAAAGCCTTAACGAGCGTTTCAGCACCAACTTTTTAGGTGGTTTATGGATCGGGACACTCAGGTTTTAATAAAGCCGATTGGGTCTGGCATATGGGAAAGACCAAACGCAAAAGGCATATCTCATACACATAGAATTTTTTCTGTTTGTATTGGACTTATTTGTTTTCTGCCTATCATGAATTTGAAATGGTTTCCACTTACCATTGTACCAATGTGGATTTTTATATTTTGTTATCGTTGGTTTAGTCTTTGGTGTCAATCAGATCCATTCAATTTTGAAGTCAGGAAAACGTATAAAAGTTTACCTGACATTTTGGAATTTTGAATATGAAACAAAGAATAGACAAGTTGTCGAATTATATTTCATGGAATATTCCAGTTCCAGAAACGAAAATTCTTATGTCCTATTCTGGTGTATTGCATAAGGTATACAGAGCATATGGGATTGATATTTCTGCGTTGTCTATTTATGAAAAGGAATCAATTTCAGATCAGGTAAATAATGCATTTTCGAGAATTGATAATGGATGGTCTATTTGGATTGAGGATGTAAAAAACAGTTTTAGTTGTGAACTCGATTCAGATGCTTTTAGATCAGATGTTCATCAAATATTAGAGCAAGATAGAATTGAAGATATGACAGGGAAGCATTACAAAAATACATTGTATATTACATTTGTGTGTGATCCAGAAATAGATGATCCATCTGATTTGGTCACAAAATCAGATCAAAATATAAAAAAATTTGAAAGCACTATAAACAAAATTATTGGTGCATTATCATCGATCCTTTTTTTTGATGAAATGTCCAAAGATGAAACGGCCTCATATCTATATCAGTGCATATCGGGTAATCAAAGATATATTAGATGGGATGATCAGACGCATGATTTTAGTGATGGTTTGATTGATCAGGAAGTGACAAAGAATCCTGCAATGCTTGGAGATAAATATATTCTGGTCATTGGAATTAAAAAATTCCCTCCTGCTTCTATGCCAGAAATGATCAAAGGGCTTAATCATATTTGCTGTAACTATAGGCAGGTTATCAGATTGATATTCAAAGATCGAAGTAAGGCAATAGATGATCTGGAAGCAAGAGAACGACAGTGGGTGGAAAGTGATCAAAAGATACTGCCTGGAATATGGAATTTTTTTAACCGAAAAAATGAATCATCCATACATATCAATGATGCAATAAAAGAAAAAGCTGGTAACTGTTATGGCTTAAAGCAAATGTTGATTATGGGGAAAACAAATATATGTGACTATACCCATAATTTTATTTTAACCGGAGCCGACAAAAAAAGGTTAAGCAAGGATGCCGAAGTTATCATATCTGTTTTAAATGCTTCTGGCTTTGTATCTTTTCTTGAAACGAAAAACACAATGGCTGCATGGCTTGGGAGTTTACCAGGAAATATGAACAATCCTCGTAAACATTCAATGAGTGTCACACATCTGTCTGACTTACTTCCTATCTCAAAAAAATATCAAGGGAAATATGAAAACAGTCGGGGACTGCCTGCGCTTTGTCTTGTAAAAACAGAAGACACAGAACCTTTCTGGTTTAATATTGATGGACATACAATGATGGTTGGGCCTACAGGCAGTGGAAAATCATATGGTCTTTCTGCAATGATGGCTTTTTTTTATCGCTATCCAAACGCACAGATATTTGCTTTTGATAAAGGGGGGTCACTTAAAACAACAAGTATGGCTTTTGGAGGACAATGTATCGAGCTTTCTGATCATGTTATTCAAGCATTGAGAGATATTGATACAAAGCATGATTTTGATTGGGCTGTGGATTGGATCGGTATATTGATTAATCGTTTAGATGAAAAGTCTGGTAATCTCAGAAGTGGTATCATGGATGCTCTAAGGAGTTTGAAAAGGCGACCCAAAAAAGAAAGAACATTATCTGAATTTATGAATTTTACAAGTCCAGAAATAAGAGAGCGTTTAAATTACTATAAAGACTCTGTGATTGATGGTTATACCGAAAATATCATGGAACATGACTGGATTTGTTTTGAAATGGGGGGCATGTTTGAAAACAATAGTGAAATTGCTGTTCCGGTGCTTCTTTATCTTTTTTATATGATTGAGAAAAGGCTTAAAAAAGGAACTCCCACACTTATTGTTTTGGATGAGGTCTGGTTATATCTTGAAAATACAATTTTTGCCCAAAGGATTCGGCTATGGCTTAAAACATTACGAAAATTGTGGGGGTATGTTGTTTTTGCAACGCAAGAAATAGATGATTTACAGGATAGCAGTATCTATACCAGCTTAGAAAATTCTACACATACAGAAATATGGTTGCCAAATAAAAAGGCAAGGAAAGATGAAATTTCAAAATTTTATAAAAAAGCAGGCTTAACCAATAGTGAAATAGAACAAATTTCAATAAAAGCACCGAAACAAAATTATTTGATAAAGCAACCTGAAGGATCACGCTGGATTCAATTTGGAGGTGGTGCAGTAACTAAATCAATTTTTGGATGCGAGCTTATTGATTTACCAATAAGCAAGGGAATAAATTAATCATGTCTAACTTTATGGACATCTTTTCACCAGTCAGTCAATATTTTGGAAAGCCTCATATTTGTGAGGTTATGGTGAATAGTGATGAGACAGTACATATTTCACATATTCATGATGGCTTGATGAATACTGGAAAAAAGATGCACACAGAAGATATTAGAGCGGCAATAAAATGGGTTGCAGGTAAAAATGATATAATTTGTAACGACAGAAAACCTATTATTGAATGCGCTTTACCAAATAATTATCGTCTTACTGCAATGATTCCACCTATATCTGAACCAAGTTTTACAATACGAATACCTCTGATTGAACATGTTAATTTTAGCAATTTTATTAAAAAGGGATGCAATTACACCATAGAAATGTTTCAGAAGTTTGTTCAAGATAAATATACAATTCTCATTGCAGGAGCAACAGCTTCGGGGAAAACATCTTTTATCAATGCGTGTTTGAATGAAATTAATAACGAGCGCATTGTAAAAATTGAAGACAGGATTGAACTTGTTCCCACAGAAAATTGTGTGTCGCTTCTTGAAAGAAAAGACATAGGAATCAGTATGGCGGATTTACTCAAATTATCACTATCACTTAGGCCTGACAGGATTATTGTTGGAGAAATCAGGGATGGTCATGCTGCATGGCAATTTTTAAATGCCATTCGGAAAGGTCATAAGGGGAGTTTTTCTACAATCCATGCGGGTTCGTGTGATGAGGCTTTGGATAATCTTGTTATGATGATTCAGGAGCAGGTGAATCATTCAATCGCTTCAAATATTCAAGAATGGATAATCAGGCTTATTGATGTAGTGGTTTATCTGAAGCAACGTAAAATTATGGACATAAAAATATTATCAGGGGGGTGAAATGAAAAGAACAACACGTTTAATGGTCGCTGTTTGCTTATTCGTTTTTAGTTTTGGATGTGCAGCAACATTTATGAGCAAAACAGACCAGATTTATTCTGCAAAGAGTGCAAAAAATGTGGAGCTATATTTCACGCAAACCCCTGATAAAACCTATCAGGAGATCGGTTTTATCAGGGTGGATAAATATCCACCGCTATCACCTATTCCTTATACAAACAATAAGATCAAAGAGTTTATAAGAGCAAGTGCGGCAGAAAATGGGGGTGATGCGGTAATTAACATCAAAGATGATATGCTTCAATTTACAGGAACTGTGGTTGTATATCAATGAGATATTTTTTCATCATAATATTGATTTATAGTTCTGTTGCAAATGCCGGAGGCTGGCCTACTTATGATCATGTGGCTATGCTTCAGCGTTTAAGGGCTGCTGTCAGACAACTAAGGGCTTACCAACTACAGATCGAGCAATACAAAACAAACTTTGAGGATATACAAAGGAGAGCTAAAAAACTTGATGAGCTTCGTTTGAACCTGAAAAAAAAGAAGGGCGTTACAAAAAAAGATTTGGATAATGCGGACAGGCTTTTGACTGGTGTAATAGATCAACATGAAAAAACAGAAAGACTTTATGATGATGTTCTTCAACTGAAAAAAAATGCTGAAAAGACAATCAAGACTGGCATCAGTAAGATAGCGAGTATGGTTCGCAAAAAAGCAGATAATATTTCAAAGCAGGCGTTGAGTGATGAAATAAGAAAAGGCAGAAAAAGTCTTGGAAGCGTTGACGGAATAGCATCTAATTTGAAAATGCTCAACGACGCTGCAATGAAAGCAAAAGGTGATTTACAAATAAATCAAGTCATCGCAATGACCAATCAGCAAATTGCAGGATTAATAAAAATTTTGACAACTGTTATTGGTGCTCAGGCTGAAACTGTACAGGCGGAAAAAATAAAAAAACAAGCTGAGGAAAATGAAGCAAAAGAAGAAAGAGATAGATTTCTTAATAGCCAAAGAGCGGTATGTAAACCAAAAAAATTTTTAAAGACAATACCTTATCCCGATGGATATGATCTAGGAAATCCATATGAATGATAAATATATATTACTTTTAGTACTATGTTATTTTGTATCGGCATCAACAGTTTTTGCAAGCACTCATGAAGACTATAGTACAGGAACACTGACAGAGGTTATGTTTGATATTATTGATGCCTCTCAAGAAGGTTCTGTCAAAGTGAAGACACTTGCACTTGAGATTCTAGCAGGAATGTTTGGTATTGCTGTTTTGTGGTTGATTATTAAGTCCCTTGCAAGTCCAGGTCATACTTCAATTGAGTTGATAGGTACAATTCTTACTCTTGCAATTTATACATTAATTATTTCTTTTGGGCCTGGATTTATCGTTGATTTGTTCAAAGGGCTTGGTCAGTTTGGTATTATTGCGGGCGGGAGTAATATCAGTGAGGAGTTGTTGCTGAATCCATCAGCGATTGTTGAAAAAGGATATAACGCCCTTGACCCATTAACAAAGAATCTAAGCTGGATGGATTCATTCATGACATGGATAAATCCTTTAAAATGTCTTGCTGGAATTTGTGCTTACTTGAGCGTGATGATTACTCACGTGATCATAGCAATAAATATGTTTTTGATTATCGCTGAGTATTTTGTTTATGCAACTGTTGCTATGTTACTAATTCCTGCAGGAATGGTGAATCCTACACGGTTTTTAGCTTCAAATGCAGTGAAAGGATATTTCACATTAGCAGCAAGATTCATGGCACATGCAATGATTTTGTCTTTAATGTATGGGGTGTTTGATATTATTCAATTACCGGCAGATAATCCAATGGAACTTGACGTTTGGCATATGACAGTAAAAACATGGTTTTTACTTGCAGTTGTCATATTTGTACCTTCATCTGTGGCAAAGACAGTAAGCGGAGGAGCACCCGAATTAAGTGCAGGTGTCGTGCTTGGTGGGTTGATGGCAAGTGCAGGGTCGGCTTATTTTGCTACAAACACAATAAGAAATTCTATAAGTTTTTTAAAAGGTGCAGCAGCTTATTCTGCCAATCATAGGGTGAATAATGATTCATCAAAGACAGGTACATCTAAAGGATAATCATGGAATTACTCAAACAAACATCATTAATTGAACAGGCTAAATTATATTCAGCAAGGAGTTATAAGTTATTATTCGGCATGATTATTTTTTATTTTGTAACGATGATTCCATTGATTTTTTTGTATGTTGGAGAGGTAAGAAGCAGGCAGAGCAGGGATATTGAAATAATTTATATAAATCCAGCGGGTGATTTTGTACGCATAGAACAGGGACACATAAACCATATCCAAGCAATTAGATATATCATAAAAAAATATATCACTATGCAAAGAACAGTAACGAAGGATTATCAATATACCATGCAACAGGTTTGGAATTCCAGGTATATGCTGACACAAAATGCGCTTCAATGTCTTGAGAAAGATACTTACAATCCAGACCCACAAATAAATAAAGAAAGTGAATCAATAAGACTTTGGAAGCAGGGGGTAAAAGTTGATGTTTTAAATATAACGATCATGACAACAGAGACAGATTATCGCTATCTTGTTCAATGGATAGAGAAACATTCAAAGGATGAGACGTCAGAAGAAATAAAACATCAGGGATATTTTAAGATGGTTAAAATAAAACCATCAGCCAAAACAATAAAAAATGGCAATTTAACAGAGTGGTCAATTGATTATTATTCAATTGATGAGGAGGGGATATGAATATTTTAAAACAGGATGGGACAGCAATTTTTGAAATATTTACAGTATTCACTATTATAATCTCTTTAGGTGTTTATGGAAGCAGTATTTATGAAATAAAGAAAAGAAATCCTGATGATGAAAAAATTGTAAAAATTAAACCAGTTATTCAATATGTTGAGAATCCTGTATCTCATATTCTTAAAAAGACACCTGCTCCTTCTTATAAGTCGTTGCCAGTTCATAATCAATTCCAAATTCCGAAAAAGTTTAAATCATCACAAGCTGTCATTAGAAGGGTTAATAAAACTGCTCATATAAAGCCATTCATTGGAAATAAAGAGAATCTGCTTGGGTATAAAGGCGCATGTATGAAATATCCTTTTAGTTCTAAGGTATTTCATGTTGATGTGAAATATCCAGTAGCCACATATTTTTCATTGCCGCCAGGAGTGTCTATTCTATCAGCAAGTTTTATTGCTGATACTGCATCAACTGGATTTAGCTCAAATATACTGAATGGAAAAAAAATAGTAAGTGGAACGTCAAAAAACGAACAAGAGCATATCATAATACAACCTATCGGTTATGATTCGCATGATGCACAAATATTGGTTTTTACCTCAGCCGGTACACTGAATATAATGCTTCATGTGATGAAAAACAAACAAGATAAGCCAATGTATTGTGTTGAATGGGTATTACCTCCACCAGAACCTGTCATCAAAAAACGAAGCAGAACAATCACAGTTGATTCAAACTATAAGATTAATGGAAATTGGGAGGAGTGGGAGTCATGTTATTGGCTACCAGAAGTCTTTAATGATGGCCGACAGACTTTTATTAAGTATAAAGAAATAATGAGAGATCGTGAGCATCCAGTGTTATTTGGGGTTTATAAGACTTCCTTTTTTAATTTTACAAAGAAGATTCAGGTTACAAGCAGTTATGATTCAGAAAGCCTCACACAGATTGTCGATGGTATTCCAAAAGAGTTGGTTTTGGCTATGGGGAAAAAAGAATTGATTATCAAACATTTAAAATTTGAAATCGTTGAGGCTGTAAAAAATGAGAGTAGACTTTAGAAATAAGACTGTTCAAATATGGGTAATGGCTTTTATTATATTGGTTTTTGTGGTTGCTGTGTCTGCTTATATTTTAGAAAGTTCGACTATTCCTATAAGAGAGATAAAAGGTACGCCTTTAATATCAGAAGATTGTCCTGAATTTAAACAACCTGATCTGATTCTTATAAAGAATAATAATCAACCGCCCATTACACAAATTGCAAATTATATGAACGTTACTGATCCTGTCGAATATGGAAAGAAAAATCATATTGCGTTATCAGATAAACCAGATGAACTAAAATCAAAGGATAATAAAACACTGGAATTAGAAACTTCAAATTCACATGCAAATGTTATCACAAAGGTCGTTTATGTTGAAAAAAAACATAATCGTATGGGTAGTTTTGGGTTTGATCAGATGGTTGAAAGCGGTTTTGTGAATCAAGATGATTTTGCTGTATCAGTTTACCGGATGCATACATGGATACCAGAACCAAATCCAGAAAAAAAACAAACAAAGGGTGATGACAATTACAACCATCAGTATGATCAATTACAAGGTGATATTGATGCACTGGCTTCAGGTTTAAATAAATCAGAACTTGAAAAACAAAGAAGCACAAGAAAAAAATACTATGCGGAATCTATGAAATCATCTGAAAATGTGTATTTAAAATCGTGCCGAATTCAACCACCAAGATATTCATTACCAATCGGAACAATAATTAAATGTACGCTTCTATCTGCAATCAACACAGAAAACCCAGGTAACTGGATTGTCAATGCAAGAGTAACAAAATCTGTTTATGGGGGGACTCGTGTTGGAAATACATGGCTTGCTATTCCAGCAGAGACAAAAATAATATTAAGCTACAGCTTTGAAATAAATTATGGAAATCACAGCGTACCGGCAACAGCGAATATGCTTATATTTCCTGATGAAAGTTTTATGGAAATACCTGGCTTTCCTGCTGTGGAGCTTTCTGGAACACTCGGATTATCAGGTAAGGTGAATAATCGTTGGCCGAGAATTATATCAGTTGCAGGGATAACATCATTTTTGGGTTATATTCCAATGAAGATAGCAGAAAGTTGGGAGGAGGGATCAGCGTCTCGTCATGTTGCGCTTGGTGTATCACAGGGTGTGAATCAGGCTGGAAATAGACTATTAAATAGAGAGATTGTGCCACCAACATTAAACATAAAGGAAAATAAAGAGTTTGGAGTTTATTGTAATAAGATAATGACTTTTGAATATCCATATGAATAATAATTAAGGTGTGTATCATGAAAGTGAATCTAATTAAAATATACAGATTTTTTGAGCCTATTTTAAAAATTGCTGTGGGGCTTCTGGTGAACAGATTAATGTTTGCAATATTAGAAAAGCTCGCCAGTGTTTATATATTTTTAATTTTTTGTATGGCCTTAATTTTTTATATGAAAGACCGGCTCGATATGACCTTAACTTTTGTGGGTGTTGCCTGTCTCATAAATTTTATCCTGAAATACATGGATAATAATATCTGGAAAATCGAAATGTGGTCAAAAGATCGACACCCTCTTTTTGTTATTCAGAAGAATCCATCAGCATCCAGTAGAATCCAAAAGAATACATTTAAAATCAATTAGATAGAGATACATAGATTCTATTGGAATCTATTTGGATTCTATGTCGAGACTGAAATTATTAGAAATATTTGCATGGAATCTTGCGTAACGTGTCCGAAAAAATCAGAGTCTAATTTATAAAATGAATATTATTTAGTTGTAAGGTATTAAAATAATTGTAAAAAATAACGAATTTCTAAGTATTTATATTTATTAACAAAAGTTCAATTATGGTGTAATGGGAATATGGTTCCATTATCAAGAAATCCAGGTGCTATTAAGCAATATTATCATGAAAAAGATCCCATTGAAAAAAATAATGGTCAGTGGTTCGGATCGGGAGCTAAAAAATTGGGGTTATGTCATGGTGATGAGATACGTCAAAAGGATTTAAACTTTATAGTATCTGGGTACTCTCCTGATGGTAAAAAATTAATTCAGTCTGGTTCAGCATCAAAGGATTTCAGTTCAAGAGGAACATGGAATTTAGACACCAAGTATAAGAAAGATGACCTGATAATTTATGAAAATAGTGATGGCAAAGAAGAGCGATGGGTATGTTTAAGGCCACATATATCAAATGAAAAAAGAATACCTGATCCTCAGTCAAAGCACTGGGAGCTTTTTGGACATAGAGCGTGTGAGGAGGTTGTTGTTTCGCTTCCCAAATCGGCTTCTATTATGGGGTATCATGTTGGTGACAAACGTATCATTGATGCTCATAAGAAGGCTGCTCAAAAAACAGCAAAGTTTATTGAAGATCAACTCATTTACGCACGTATAACAAAGAATCAGGAAACAAATGCGTTTAAAACCGGTAATGCCGTGATTGCTCTTTATGATCATTCAACAAGTAGAGAAAATGACCCCCAGGCGCATACACATATCCTTGTTATGAATATGACTGATACAGAAAAAGGCTTTCGGGCAATATGGAATGACAGAATTTATGAGCTACAAAAATTAATTCAAAATGTTTATCAATCCTATGCTGCAAAATACATAAAAAATTTGGGGTATGAAATTAAATCCGACGCAAATGGTAAATGGGAGATAGCAGGAATAAAGCAAGAATGGATTGATCTTTTTTCAAAACGATCAGCTAAGATTGATCAGGTTGAGGCAGAAATAAAAGAAAGATTATCCAGTCACATGAACGAAGCTGTTATTAGAAATGAGGCTGTTCTTTCATCAAGGCCTGATAAAGATACTCATATGACAGAGGATGAACTAAAATCTATATGGGAGAATCAGCTATCTAAAAAAGAGGTTGAGTTAGCTGTATCCAAGTCAAAAAATAGATCAGAGACACATCTATCGCAATCAGATTATATTGATATGGCTTGTAAAGCCATCCATGAAACGGAATCAGCGTTTAAAGATAATCATATTATTGATATTGCGTTGAGGCTGTCCAGAGGGGAGTATGTTTTTGAGGATATTGAAAAATCTTTTCATGAAGCCTTGAAATCAGGAAAGATCAAGCAGCTTTCTACAATAAAACACAATCAAAGAGCAAAGAAATATGTAGAGAAGCTGTATTCAACACCAAAAATGATCGAGATTGAGCGTGGAATAATTGAATCAATTCGTCAAGGTCAGGGAAAATTGAAACCAATTGTTTCAAGGGATATTATTTCAGAATATCTGAAAAAAGATTATGGCTTTTATAAATTGGGTCAAAAAAAAGCTATTCATGCCATATTTGATAGCAATACCATATCAATTATTCAAGGTAAGGCGGGTACTGGTAAAACGACAATGTTGGGTGGTGCTTATAATATTTTGCAAAAAGAAGCTCCTGAGTATCAAATGATTGCATTAGCAATTACCGGAAAAGCTGCTGAAGAAATTGAAACAAAATCGGGTATCCCATCACAAACGATAGATAGTTTTTTACAACTTAAAGTTTCTACAGCTACTATTCCAAAAATTATTGTTATTGATGAGGTTGGTATGCTTGGAAGCGAAAAATTTTCTGATTTGATTGACAGGGCAAAAAAAGAGAATGCCTCAATAGTGTGTATAGGTGACAAAAACCAGTTGCTTCCAATTTCAGCCGGAAAAATACACAGGGATATTCAGGAAATGGGGCTACCTGTTATATTAATGGATGAAGTTTTGAGGCAGGAGACTCCAGAAATGGAGAAACTTGTTAATGATATTGTTAACTATCAGAATCTCAAAGACCCAAATGGAATAACGACAGCTATATCTGATTTGTACAGGCAGGGTAGATTCATAGAAATAAAGGATGATAATGAACGAATTAATGCAGTGACTGAAATGTTTATGGATCATTATGATCGAGACAATACCTTAATTCTGACAGGCTTGAATAATGACAGAAAGCGAATAAACGAAACGATTTTTAAGCAGATGCAAGATCAGGGAGTTGTTAACAGGAATACAGTTAAAATTGAAATAAAAGTTCCTGTTCCAATTGTGGGGGTAAAGAAATATTTTTCATCATCATATGAGATTGGAAATTATGCGTATGTCGAAAGAATCGGTAAGAATTTTGATTTAAAATTAAAGCCAGGACAAGAAATAAAAATTATAGGAGTGGATCATTCAGCGAATACAATACTTGCTCAATCAAAAGGCAAACGATACACAATCGACTGTAAGCAGGATATTGATCTTTCAGTATATAAAATAGAGGAAAGAGAGTTTGCCGAAGGTACTCAAATAGTGATGACAAAAAATGATAAGAAATTCAAGGTAAAAAATGGGCAAAAAGGAGAAATAATAAACATATCCAAAAGCGGGGTGTTTCATGTCAAGATTCCTAATCAGAATCGTTTTGTTGACTTGAAACCAGATCAATATAGTTGGTTTGATCTTGGATGGGCTGTCACACCATATAAGGCGCAGGGGCTTGATGCCAATCATGTTATTCATAATGCGAATACTGAAACCTCATGGATTCATACCACTGAAGAATTTTATCTTGCTTCATCCAGAGGAAAAAAATCATATACACTTTTTTCAGATAGTTCAGATATAGCAAGTTGTTTTGAAAGAGCCCAATCAAAGGCGTCTACAATTAATACGCATCAAACAAGTTATCCGAAATCAAAACATGAATATGCTCAAAGAGCCTGGGAAAACTTCAAATATAATCTATCCCATTATGGTGTAGACCAGATCAGAGTGAAAGATTTACTTGATCCAATGTCCAAACAGGTAATTTATCAAATGGGAGGGCTTGACCAGGCGAGAGGATGGAAGATCGATTATTTAAAGGAAAATGAGTTTATACGAAAATATCAAGACTTGTCTGAACAGGTAAGGGTTTTTGTTATTGAGCCAAATAAACTATCAATTGATCCGGTTAAAGAAAAAAATTTGGGAGATATTGTATTTGGAGACGACGTTCCATTGAAATCAGCAGATGATGCATGGAATGAATTAAAGTCGGGGTTTCAAAGTCCAGGAATAGATAAATTCAGCAAGTTTCAACAAGATGAAAATATAAGGGCAGTTATAAATAAAATGGGCGGATGGTCTAATATTCGTATGTGGAAAGCTACCGCACTTGAATCTGGTTCAAGGCAAGAAAAGATGTTTAAAGAAATTTATAGCAATATTGAATTACAGTCAGACCAAATTGCATGGAAAGATGTTCAATATAATAAACCAAAACCAAATTTTTTTTCAGTGCCTAACCAGAAGATTCCAAACCAAGTAACCAAAGTAGATGTAAAAAAATTTGAAGAGGTAAGAAAAGCCCGGGGAGTTTGGCTTTCAATGCCAGTATCAGAAAAGCGTTTATATCTAAGCATGTTGAATAAAGATGGCGTAACTAACGAGATCGATGCTTATAGAATATTTTTGAACGAATATATGATGAAATCAGAGCCGCAAAAAGTAATGCAGCAAGCACAGTATCAGGGAATGAGGAGAATATAAAATGAAACCAAAAGTTTCCTTTTCCACTGTTCCAGAAAAAAAATTGATATTGGAAGATTATGCAAAGCAGAAGGATATGAATCTTACTGAGGTATTAAATTACATCATAGATTGTCATTTTGATAAAGTTGAGCATAGCGAAAATTCATTAAAAAGAATCGAAGACAAACTTGATTCATTGCTTTTGAGGGATAGCAAGCCAAATAAACCTTTAAATAATAAAGGTAAGTATCAAGAAATTGTTAAATGTATACAAGATAATGCTCAGGATATAGGAGCTGTAGCATTAATAGAATTAATGGACATTATACCGGAATTAAAAACAATTATAGATGATTAAATGAAAATAAATACATACAAAGGGTTTGGGTATTTTTCCACATCTTTTTCCCTGTGGAAAAGGATGATTGCCAGGATATTGTTTTATCTGTTGATCCTACAAATTATAATTTTAGGGTTTTCAGTATATCAGAATTTTGCGTTGCCATTCCCTTATTTAATAAAAAATTTATTACAAAACACCCTCGGAAAATCATTCATTGTCTATATTGGTGTTTTTCCTTTGGTCTATTTTTTTTCGCTGATAACAGAAAAGTCAGAGACAATAAAAACAATTCGAGGGGCTGAGTTATCGACATTCAAACAATATAATTTTGACCTGGCAAAAAAAAATATCAAAACTGATGTTTGTATTGGAACAATAATAACAAAATCATTGATCAAAAAAGAGCAACAACCGGTTTATCTGCCACAATGGGCAGGACATATATTGTTTATTGGATCAACAGGAACAGGTAAAACGAATTCAATATTACAAATGCTTGAATGGTATGAAGCCAAAAACATTCCATGCATAATACTGGATGCAAAAAATGAATATATTGCCAAAAAATTTAGGCCAGGTGTTGATCTGATTTTTAATCCTTTGGATTGTGATTCAATTCAGTGGAATTTTTTTGATGAGATAAAAAGATGGCCTGACATAGATGCCATTTCTGCCTTTATTGTACCTGAAAATAAATCAAATTCTGATCCGATCTGGACGCATGCACCACGAGAAATAATATCAGCATTAATTGAGCACTTAATCAAAATAAAACATGCCAATTGTGGGAGTCTATGGCGTGTCTTAAATTCTGGAATTTCGACAATAAGAAAGGCTTTGAAGCATTCAAATAATAAAACAATTTCTGATTATTTAACAGATACAGGAGGGAAAGAAGGCCATTCAAAATTAGCACAGGATATAAAAGCCAGTATGACCCAATATATTCAATTTTTGAGATACATGCCGAAAAAAGAGGGAAATTTTAAAATAGACGACTGGCTAAATAATAAAGTTAGCGGTAATATATACATTACAAGTCATCCTGATTTAAAAGAGACATTAAAGCCAGCCTTATCTTTATTTTTATCTATGCTTATTATGAAAGTTAATGCCCTTCCAAATGATCAAACTAGAAAAATAAGATGGATTCTTGATGAAATAAATCAGCTTTATCCGCAAAAACTTTTACCTGATCTTTTAACCCAAAGCAGATCAAAGGGGAGCCAGATAATTATAGGAATACAGGATAAAGCTCAATTTGATGAAAACTATGGAAAAAATAATGCGGACAGCATAATTGGTTGTTGTGCCACACAAATAATATTCAGATGTGATGGACCAGAAACAGCAGAGTATGCCTCAAAAATATTATCAAAGGGAAAAATAATTGAGCCGGAAAACAGTTCAAGTCATGGATCGTCAGATGTACGTGAAGGGATCAGTAAGAGTAATAGACCAAAGGAGGAATATATATTGATGGCATCAGAAATACAAATGAGTCCGGATTTGAAAGCTTATGTTTTTCCAAAGGCCAGAAACCCTTTTAGTGTTGATTTTAAGTATAAACGTTTTTGTGATGAAACAGATTCTTTTGTAGCGAAGCCAGATTTGAAGGTATTTCCCTTTAGTTGAATATGTCGTTTTGAAATTTTTATGAACCCATAGTTTTTATAATAATCGTATCCTATTCAAATTTTATGGCAAAATTATATCTATTCGTTTTTGCGTGGAGTCTGATTGAGCTATATTCAACCATTCGATCATGGTTTAATGCTCATGAAGGCGGCTGCCAGTTATCCAGTTATCCAGTCAACCAGCCCTGATTCCAGCCCTGATTGGAAAATCAAAAACCATTCTTTCCATTCATGGTTTCCATTCGACCTGCGGTCGTTTGGCATCGCTTCCGCTCGCCCTTCTGGTTTCCATTGGAGTCTGAACCCATCCAAATCATCCGATAAAATCATGAGCGGTCAAATTTTCGCTATCGCTCAAAGTTGACCTGAGTCCAGATGGAAATCTTAAACCAGACACAAATCAAGATCACGATCTCGATCTTGGTTACCGATTCGATTCCATCCCTGAAATCAAATATAAAAAATTTTCTCAATTATATTGTTTGAGCTATATTCAACCATTCGATCATGGTTTAATGCTCATGAAGGCGGCTGCCAGTTATCCAGTTATCCAGTCAACCAGCCCTGATTCCAGCCCTGATTGGAAAATCAAAAACCATTCTTTCCATT
>Ga0272440_1002154_pt1 | contig 15571 bp, 5 predicted proteins | sample SSMMMBAug17_FD_192440 | JGI IMG/M metagenome (GOLD analysis project Ga0272440, IMG submission 192440) | Marine sediment archaeal communities from Little Sippewissett salt marsh, Falmouth, MA, United States - SSM-MMB-Aug17 | ecosystem: Environmental > Aquatic > Marine > Wetlands > Sediment ... | reverse complement strand
CCAATTTGGGCTGTATTGAATTCATATTTATTCCAACAAGCTTTTATATAGTCCTTATTAGGTTGTGATTATTAGCCAATTAATAGCCAATTAAAAATTTATTAGCTAATTAATTAGGTGATTTCCGAAAAAGAATATACCAAAGTCTTAATTCCCCCCTTGAGGGGGGTTAGGGGGGGTTCGTATTAATGGTACAAACTCAAAAACACACCCCCTAACCCCCCTCAAGGGGGGAATTCGATCTTGGTAAATTCTTTTCCGGAAATCACCTTAATTATTTGTGCTGTAGCCGATAATTTATAAAGCTACCAGACATTATTAAACTTAAAATTTACACTTTCATCAGTAGCATATGATCTAGCACTTTCAATATCAGTAACACCATTTTCATTTTCATCAGCCCATTGTTCAAATATCATTGAGCCATTTTGATATGCTTTAAATAAAAACCTGTATAATTTATTTGCATCCAAAGCTGTTACTGTATAAACACCAGATTCATCGACTATTACAGGCTTTACAGCAACATTAAAGCTGTCTTGAAAAAATGTTCTAACAAGTATATTAACATCAGAAGGCGGTAACGCACCTGAGCTATCCATAACAACTCCTGTTATTACATTAGCGTCACTACTTGAAAGAATAAAATTTACAGTATCTCCAACTGATTTACCAACACTTGAATGAGGTGGATAGCCATCAGCATATACGTAAATTAAATAATCTGTAATTAAATTACCAAAACGTGTTCTTTTTAAACCACTAATTCCATAATCTCCATTACGATCTGTTGAGGTGGACTCAAAGATGTTTCCTGTTTCTGATGATATTTCTATTCTTGCCCCTGATACTATATTTCCAGTTGAATCAATTACACTTCCATCAATAGTTCCACCTGTTTCAAGTACAAAATTTACTGTTGTACCTGCTAATTGATAATTTTTAACCTGATTTGCATAGTTTACTGATGGAAACAATTCTAATGAATAATCTGAAGCATCTGGTAAATTTGAAATTTTAAAATATCCATTCATATCACTTGTTGTATCCCCAAAAAAGTCAGCACTATTTGAAAATGCAGTAATCCTTGCACCATAAGAGTATGGAATACTTTCACTTGCATCAGTATATACATTTCCACTTATTGAAAAACCTTGTTTAAGCACAATATTCTTTGTTAGGTTTGATGAAACTGAAAAGCCTTCTTCTTTTAAAGGAACATAAGAATTTTCACCATAAGATGCTGCAAACAATAGAAAATCATTGCCTTCTGGAATACCGCTTATTTGATAATTACCAGACGAATCTGAACGATCAAAGGATGAATATGATAAGCTTTTTGACCATAATGAAATCTCAACATCTGAAATTCCATTATCAGAACTGTCTAATACTTTACCAGAAACTGTATAACCTGAACTTAGAAAAAAATTAATATTGTCTGTAGCTGAACTTACATTTGTTTTTGATGCTGGCATGTACGTATGAATAGGCTGTGCTGTAATTTTATAATCATTAGAAGATGGAAGATTTGATATTTCAAAAGTACCATCATTTAAGCTAAATACACCACTTTGAATATGTTTTGATTTTGACTGTGCTTTTACCCATATTCCACTGAGCCTTATACCATTGGCATCACAAATAGTTCCTTTAATAGATTCACCCTCATCATATGTAATTACGATTGAATTTGTAACAGATGGATTTATTTGTTCTGCTGAATCCTTATTTCTAACAGTTCCATTACTATTATAGAAATATGGAGCTATTCCTGATTGAACAGCATATAATATATAATCATCTGTATCTTCCAAGCCATATATTGCAAACAATCCATTTTTATCAGTTATTGCTTTACCAAATGATTCAAGAGCTGATGACCAGGCTTCAATATTAAGACCTGATACAGCTTCACCATTTGTATCAACAACAGAACCACTTATTGATAATCCTTTAGACATATAAAAATTTACAGATTGATTTGCACTTACTTTTAATCCTTCATTTAACTTGATTGTTCCATTTAGAGTTCCATTATAATAATAAGATTTATAATTATCAGATGAAACAAACACATAATATGTCTTTTTTGGATCAATACCATCAATTAAATATGAAACATCACAACCATCAGCTAAAGTACAATTTTCATCTAATACAGTAGAAACCTCACTAAGAGGTGAATCTAATGAAGAAAAAGCACTGATAAATACAGATTCACCACCTGAAGCACCATAAGGATATTTTATATTTCCTGTTATTTGACCTGATTGTTTTACAAGGGTAAAATCTATATTATCAATGCTTGCTGTTGATAAATCAATTACATCAGCATCTGATAATCTATATTTGTTATTATAAATTTGATATGGAAAACCCTGGCAGATGATATCAACATAATAATCTGGATCAGGTTTAAGGCCATAAATTGTATATTTAAAAGTATTTCCTGTGCCAATAAGGCTTATAGTTTTAGTCTGATTAGTTAATGTCCATGCAGTAATTTGTACTTTTTTGCCTTTTGGAATGCCTGTAACCTGACCAGATATTGTAAAATTGGGTTTTGTTAAAGAAAAGTTTACAACTGCTTCATTAACAACAGTAACAGATTGTGGATTTGCAATAAGAGAATCATGTGTAACATATATATCATATGTTTTATTTGAAGGTAATCCACTTATTTCATAATTATATCCATTCAACAAATAATTAGTTGACAATGAAGCCCCTTCAAGAATTTGATTTGAATAAGCTTCAATCAATACATCAGCCTCAGGCTCTCCTAAATTAGTAACAGTACCCTTTATGATTGCACCTTTTGAAAGAGTTATAGTTCTTATTATCGAATCTGACGGCCCTACAGTTTCTGCTTCAGCCCATGTTGAAGCAGTGGTATTTGAATTGTATATTGCTGGTAAATATCCATCAGTAAAGATTGAAATAACATAATCGCTTACATTGTAATCTAATTGGATAAATTTAAAGCTGCCATTTGCTTCAGCTTTCATATATTTATCAACATTTGATGAATCAGAGCGTAAATTAACATAAATATCGTTATCTATAGTATTATCTCCATTTATTACAATTTCTCCTCGAATAACTGCACCTTCATCAAAAATAAAATCAATACCAGTAACTCCTGAAGAAGTTAATTTAATTGGGCTTGCATTATCATAATTTTGTGCCTGATTATAATATTGAGCAGGGAATGCTGATGTAAATGCGTAAATAATATAATCATCTTGAAAGCTTAAGCCAGATAGTTCATAACTGCCGCTAAGAGAAGATTGGGTACATGTTTCATTACCTCCATTTTGAGGACTAGCACAGACATTTGCATATGGAATTGGAGTTTTATATTTATCTGTTATTGATCCAGAAATAGTGCTTGATTCTATTAATCTAAAGTCAATACCACTAATATTTGTATAAACTCTAATTGCATTATTTCTGCTTTCAGCAATATTATATGCCTGATAAGGGTAAATAGACTTAAGAACTTCAACAATATATCCAAGATTTGCATAATCGTCTGTTTTTGAAATTGGAGTTAAGCCAGTTATTGTATAATATCCAGATTCATCACTTAAAGTAAAATTTCCAGTTTTAAAACCATTTGACCAGGCATTGACTTTTGCTGATGCAACTGGTTGACCAGATTCTGTGAGAACTCTTCCATAAATTGACTCACTTTTAAGGACAAGATCAATCTTTTGAATACAGGGATTTGATGGTGTAATTTTTGTTGCTGTATCCTTAGAAAAAACACTATAAGTGGGATGATATGCTCCAGGAGACTGACCATCAGGAACAGCATAAAAAAATTCTTGTTGATGTATATCTGACCATGCAAAGACAATATAATTGTTAGCTGATATCAGACCACTAATATTGTAACTGCCATTTGCATCAGTTTGACCTTTAGCAAGTGAACCTGTTTCTGAAAAAACAGTTATATTTATTGATGACATTGGATTATTATTTTCATCAAATACAGAACCACATATTCCAATATCTGGTATAGCCTCAAGAGTAAAATTTATTTGAGCATCATTTGAAATAGTAGATATTTTCATAGCATTTTCAGGATTATTAACCCCATTTGAAGTTCCATCATAGTATTGAGATAAATAAGATTTATTACCTGTAGGTGGATTTATACTTACAATAAAACCCTTTCTTACTGGAAGGTTATCAACAACATAATTTCCTGTTTGATCTGTTGTAGTGGATGCAATTAGATTTTTATTATGCCAGATTTCAATTATACAGCCACTTAAAGCAGGCAGAACCTGACCATAAATTTGTCTGCCATTTACAATAATATAATTGGCTTTTGTTTTTGTTTCAGAACATGTATCAAAAGATGTTGTCAGTGTTACAGTATAATAACCAGCTTCAGTATATATATGTTCTGGATTAAGTATATTTGAAAACGAACCATCTCCCAAATTCCATTCTATACTTGAATTGCCATCAATTGAGACTGGAGTTAATGATATAGATTCTCCTTTGTTAATTATACGATTATTAATTGAAAAATCCATTGTTGGTCTGCAAAGATTATCTACAGTAATATAATTAGTTTTAACAGAAGTGTTTGTTCCTCCTGGGCCAGTAACATTTAATGAAACTGTATAGCTTCCAGGAGATACATATGTATGAATAGGATTTGGATTTTTACTTGTGCCGCCATCTCCAAAATCCCAATTCCAGTTACTTATTGTATTTTGAGAATTGTCATAAAAATTTACTTGAAATGGAATTGAACCATTTAAATTTGAACTTGAAAAATTTGCAACAGGTGGAAGTGCAGCAGAATAATTTGCTGTTATATGATGGCTGTCTGAAATATTTGAGAATACATGATATGATATATTTCCTTGTGAAATGCCATCAATAAAGACATCATCAAGTAAATAACCAGCATTTATATTAATTTTAACAAGCTGGTTTTTTCCTTTTGTAAGAACTATTTTTGATGGACTTATACTTCCAGCTTCAGATGGAACTACTGCTGTTGAAATTGTATAATATTCAGCTTCTTTAAATGTCGCTGTTATGGTATGATCTTGAGATACTTTCCAGAATGTATAAACCGGAGTTGTATTCCAAAGTCTATCAGAATCAATCCATACTTCATCAATTTCATATCCATCATCTGGAGTAATATTTAATACCAGGTCATCATCTTTATTAACTGTATTTGTCCCAATAGGATCAATTGTCCCATTTGTATATGCTTGAGATACAATTGAATGAGTCATATGATCTGAAATTACTGTGAATCTGGTTTCTACAGAGGCTTGATTTGGATCAACAGCTTTGACAGTTATAATTGATTTACCAAAACTTTTTACAGCAGGGCTAAGGTATATTGTTCGTATTGATCCTGAACCTTTAACAATTACATGTTGTGAATCATTTGGAATAATTCTTTGATCTGAAGATTTCACTGATATCAAAATTTTACTTAATGGATCATCAGGATCTTCAACTGTACATGTAATAGGTGAGCTTGTTGACTCATATACATATTGATCAATAATTGAAGACAGTATTGGTGGATCATTTATTGCTGCTATATTAATTGTAACATCTGCTGGAACTGAATCAATAGTGCCATCATTTACAACAAATTGAAAATGATCTGTACCATTTTCATTTTGATATGGAGTGTATGTAAATGCTCCACTTGAATCATTTGTTATTGTAATCGTTCCTTTTGATGTTGAAGATAATAATCTATATGTAAGGGTTAAATTATTTGGGTTTAATGAAGTTAATGTATCTGTTAGTAAGGAATCTTCATCAATAGAAAAAGAATTGTTTTGAGCAACAGGTGGATTTGATGAATGAAACCAGCCATTTTTAACAGACCAGTTTTTAATATCATCGTATTTATTTATAATTGTAAGCTCACATCCACCTTCTTGTAATGCAGTGAAATTTAACTTTAATAAAACTCCAGTTGCAGCAATATCAATCTGTTTATTTTTAGAGCAAACCATTCCTACTCTTATTAAAGATTCAGATTGTATATATTTTACCATAAAAAAACTATATTGTTTTTGAATTAAACTTCCTTCATTGTAGCCATCGTAGTTTAGATAATCAGGGCAAAACTTAATATCAAAACCAAAGGACTTTACAACATTAGGCGAATTATTAACTGTAATTGCAAAGGATTCCTGTGTACCAGAAGTTATTACTTTGGTTTCTATTTCCAGGACTTCTGCATTTAATAATCCTATAAAAAGGATTATGTTGAGCATAATTATTGATGTTATCAGTTTAATTATTTTCATAGTAGATTTCCTTTATGTTTTATGCCATCATTTAAGGTGATTTCCGGAAAAGAATTTACCAAGATCTAATTCCCCCCTTGAGGGGGGTTAGGGGGGTGTTTTTGAGTTTGTACCATTAATACGAACACCCCCCTAACCCCCCTCAAGGGGGGAATTAAGACTTTGGTAAATTCTTTTTCGGAAATCACCTAAATTGATTCAACTATTTAGATTTAATTCAAATACAATTTTATTATATTATAAAAATATACAATATGATTTTTTAGAAAATATAGCATTAATGAGTAGTAAACAAGAACAGAAGCAGGTGTCAATTTCTGAAATATTTACTTAGACAAATATTTCATAAGATTTATAATTTCGCGAAGTCCAATCTTATTATCTCCATCAGTATCCATCCAGCAAAAAGCATTTTCCTTAATGTTAAAGAACCCGTGTTGTATATGCCAATCTTTAATATGATCCTGTAAAGAAACTATTTTTAGTTTTGAATCTTTACATTTTAAAGCAACAAATTTTAATTTAGCAATAATACCACTTGCATGCTTAGGAATTTTATAATTTAGCATGCAAAACCAACCTATTCGAATAAATCCAGGTGATTGTTCTTTTATTTCTAAATATCCATATCCTTGTTCTAATAATGGCCCAATTTCATAGTCATCAGGTTTAAATTTTAACTCATCTGTTGAATAATTAATGTCAATTCCAAAGCTTTTTACATCATTTTGTGCATCTTGAATTGATAGCTCAAAGACTACTTCATCTCCTTTATAAGCACTCTGAGTTGAAACTATTACATTACTGGCTCTTAATTCAAAACATATGAAAATATTTAATATTATAAAAAAAATTAATTTAGTTTTCATAACTTTACTTTACAAGATGGTTTAATACCTTAATTACATCAATCAAATTAATTATACCATCGTTATTCATGTCACCCTCTATTTTATTATTCATTGCCAATGTATAATAACCAGACTTTATCCAATTTAATGCTACCTGAAATTTTATTGAATTATTATCAAAATCAACAGAATGAGCTTTCATATAATTAAACTCTTGTTTATTGTTTAAAGAGTCAAAATTTATCAAAGCATATTTATCTGCTTTATGAAGTTTACCTGGAATTGTCATAATAATTTCAATATCAGATTCTTCCTCTATTTTAATGTCTGAATTAAAATACCATGTTCTTTCTAAAATATGTGTATATTGATCAATACCTATTGGATTAATAGATTCCATGCTTTTATTATTATGGGCAATCATCAAATACCCTTGATTGGTTGTTATATTTGATGCTTTTATTTCAATATTTCCACCTTTATCAACAAGCTTTTCATATTCATTATAAAATTCAATATAAATAGTATCTTTAACAAAACCTGTGGGAAATTCTGGAAGATTAATATTAAGCATTCCATATATAGTGCCCATAGATCCTGATTTAAAAACTGGGGGAATAGAATGTGATGAAATACCATTAGTTGGTACATGAATCATATTGTTTATCAAAACAGGAAAAACTGAATTTGTATTTTTTTGCCAATATTTAAACATTAATAAATCATTTTTATATGCACCATCTTTATTAACTGTTAACAAGTCATCTTCAAATACATGAATCAGATAATAATCTTGAGATGTTGTTCCAATTTGACTTGCACCAACAAGTATTTCTTCATTTTGTTGATTAAAAACAAAAACTGCAATTTCATCTCCAAATGCAGTATTCTTGTTGTTGATTTTTATTGTTCCTGCGTAATCCACCCATGATATTGTTTTTTCCAAATTTGTAAAATATTCCAAAGAATAAGCATTATTAATATGAAAAAAACAAACTGTAAGTATAATTGAAATATATTTATCAATTTTGTTTTTATATTTTTCCATAATGCTTTTTTCTCCTAATTAAGAAATATGAAGAAACTATAGCTGACATAAAAATAATTTGTCCCCATATATCTAAAGCTGGCACAGAAATAATACGAATTCCTTTTTCTTCTGCTTTATAATTTACTGAAATATTAAGATAGCCATATGTTGTTGGCATGACTTGCTCTACAAATTTTAATGGAAATGTTACAGTATTAAGTCCTTCTGCTGTTGAAGTTGTATAATTTTCACTGGAAAGGGTTGTTAATGGAGTATTAGAAGAAGGTTTATAAAGCTTAAAAGTTAACTCATCACCATCATATGCACCATTTTTTGTTTCATCATTAGTATCATCATCTCCATAAATATAAATTCGATACATAGTTGGATTATCATCAATTCCAATATTACACGAACCAATAAGTAATTCGCCATTATTACCATCATCAACAAAAACACCTATCTCATCTGCTTCTTCAATAGAATCTCCATTAATGGTAACGTTACCTAAATATAAATTATATGATTTATTTGTATGAAAATTATGTACAAAATGCTCTACAGCAAATGTATATTTACTGGTCAAAAAAATAAAAAATATGATTACAATTTGGTAAATTTTATATTTGGGTTTCATATTTTCTCGTAAATCCAATCTTTTTTAAATTTTTTCAGTTATCTATAAATTTCGTAGACTATTTCTGCGAAATTCATTTGTTTCTATAATATTCCAACTTAGATTTTTTTTTAACTTTAGGAATGGAGTTCAAAGCTTTAGCTTTGATTTATTAGAACAAAGCTAAAGCTTTGAACTCCATTTTCAAAAAACAAAGTTGGATTATAATAATTATCTAATCATTCCAAGTTATTCACAAGCATCCCAAACAAGATCAACCTCTTGTTTTACTTTAATCCAATAACCATATCCAGGCCCAACATAATTCATATCTGTTACATATTGATTTAATGGATAAAATGTACTATGTCGAACATCAAAACCATGAGCTATAACTGTTTGATCAACTACTGAACAGAAAATATTTGTATTAAGGGAGCTTAGTGATTCAAAAACTCGTCCTGATGGAAAAGTAACATCTGGTTTGCTTTTTACATATTTTACCTTATTGCCTAAATAACCAATCAGGTTCCATCCTTCATTTAGATGAATTGGACTGGAAGGATCAATCATAGTCCCCTCTGCCTTAAAATATATAAAACCATTCTCATCAAAGTTGGCATCTTCATTTATTTTAATCCAATAACCATATCCAGGTGCTAAATAAGTCATATCACTAAACATTGGCAAAGATGGTCTGTAAACCTTTGGAGATGTATCATAACCAATAATTATGCTGAAATTACCTGTTATGCTTTCAAAGATTTCATCTATACTGGAATATTTTTTATATTCTATACCATCAATGATAAATACTTCAGGCTGATTTCCAACATAATAACAGGTATTTGTGCCATAGCTAAAAAGATTCCATCCTGCTTTAAGTGGTATTAACTGAACTGCATAAATAGTTGATGTGGAAGCATTTGTTGTATTTGACGCTTTGTCTCGAAATTGAACATAAATGGTTGTGCTTCCATCTTTTTCAGGAATATTCCATTGTTTTGTTGTTGAAAACATTTCCCAAACACCGCCAATTCCATATCCACTGTTGCTAATGTACATTTCATAAGCATTTAATGCATATAATTCTAATGAAATTACAAAAGAACCAGTTGTTGGAGATGTTGTTACACTTGCATCAGTTGGGCTTTCTGTATCAATTCTGAAAGCTCCCATAGAAAGTGTTGAGCCAAGATTCATATTAGTATCTTCTGCTGCAATATGAAAATAATATTGAACATCATCTGCACCAGTAAAATCATTACTTGATACCTCAAGATTTGTAACAAATTTAACATCATTATCAATTATATTTAATTCATTAAATGTGTGAGTTTGATTTTGATTATATAAAACATAGTATCCATTTACAGTGGTGTAACCTGAAGGTAAATCCCATGTCATTTTTATTATTGCTGTATTAGATGGTGTATCAAGAACATGACTTGTTGATTGAAGTGATGTTACATCTCCTATTGAACAATATACCTCACCAATGAATATAAATAACAATAAAAAGAATATAATTAAATTTTGGTAGAAAGCTTTCATCATTTCCTCATAAGTAGTAACAATTTATTATTAATTCTTCTTTAACAAATTAAAGCGTAGATTGCTTATTTTATTCCTTATAACATTTGGTTGATTTTATTGGAGTTTACAAGTGGACAAAAGACACAGTGAAATTAGTGGACTAAGTAGACGTAAAAGGAAAGAATGTTGAAAGCTTGTTTCTTTCTTGTCCACTGTGTCCACTGCGTCCACTGTGTCCACTTAGTCCATTTTAAACTTTATATAATCTATATAATACTACATTCCAGAAATAGCATAAGTTTGAAAAAACAATTTAATATCCTTAACAGTTTGAACGAACATCTCAAGTCCATAATTCGCATCATAATGTAAGGTTCCACCAGGAATTATCAACACCCAGCTGCTATTCCATACAGAACGTCCAATAAGCCTGCTATCAAATACCATTTGACTTTGATCAAAATATCCACTGTCATGAAAAGCTCTAAAGCTTGAATAACGACGAATTTTTGTCAAAAAGCCATCAAGAGTATCAATGGATGGTATCCAATCTGGATTTGTCAGATTAGAACTTCTTACAGGAAGTGGTACTGGAATTTTTTGATCAACAACATTCCATTCTCTTGTATCAAGAAGGAAACTATTTGGCACAAGCATAACATCCATACCTGTTGGTACTAAATATACTCGTGGAGTTTCAGACAATAATCCATTATTATATCCATCAAACCATGTACCAACAGATCTTATCTTTGTTGCATAATTAGTTGGGTCATAAGCATGATCACCACCAGCAAGCGGCCATCCAAAGAAATTTTTTCCAAATATTACCTCTGTTTTAAATGGTATAACAATAGCAGGTTGAGGTCCTGCAGATCTTGGTGCAAATGCACGACAAAATTTATGAAATTCTGGTACATCCCAAAGATCAGCAACCTGATTATTCATTAATGTTTGCTGCCATACCTGATCATTTTGCGGACCTGTTTTTCCACCACTTCCCTTAATTCTAAACAGTTCATACCTTAATGAAAATCGTCCTGTTTCTGTTTGTGGATTATTAAAGCCCATCTGTCCTTTTAACATATCATAATTTGTTTTAAGACATGTTAATATCTCTCCAAGTCCTCCCTGACCTATTAACCATTGATCATTTTCAAATTGCCCCAATGTTCTCTGTCTCATTATTTCAGTAAGTAATGGTCTTGCAGATGCAGGGTCATTTGAATTCAGGTTTGTTTCATAGTCATATGCTTTCGCTGCCAGATAAACAAACTTTGCTGCTGTATCAAATGCATTTCTATATTTTGATAAAGATGAAGTTATGTTTAATCTTAACGCCATATCCATATATCGTTTCTTTTGAGCTGTTGAAGCTACTGCTTTATTAAATGATTCACGCTCTTGTAATAGCCTTAGTCCATCTGCAAGAACAGATTTATATTCCTCTGAAACCTGTCTCATTGACTCTTGCTTATGGAAAATGTCAATTCTAATTGCAGCTTCACTTCCAAAGCATCCTTCAATTTCTTTTAACATTTCTTTTACTTCACCATGATAACCATCTTTCACAGCCTTTAATTCTGCATCAAAGTCAACCAGTTCTTTATCAGATTCCAAAAACATAGCAGCATTTTCCATACCTAAGGCTATCCCCCCCATAGCCTGTAATCCCAAAAATCCAGCTAACTCCAAAGCCGCACGTATCGCTGATGTTGCATCACATGACAAACCAAGTACTGTTGGCATTGCTTCAGAAAGAGTTGATGCTACATCTTCAATATTATCTCCTATTAAACCCAAGACTGATGCTGCAGTCAATAATCCATTAATGGTATCATTTAAGGTTCGTATTTTTGTTTTTGTAGCCTCAATAAGTTGAATCTCTTGATAATGTAAATCAGACCTTGCCTGTAAAAGCTCAAGTCCAGTAAGAATATCAGAAACAACTCCTCCATAATCAGTTATAGCTAACTGTAACTCTGTTTCAGCTTTAATCAGTTCAATTAAAGCTAACTGAATGCTGCCTGGTGAGGATCTCATTCCCCATTCAGAAGGTGCATGGAAACAATAATCTGAAGCACTCATTGGATAGTTAAGTTGTAGATAATCACCATTTTCTACCCCATCATAGTTTGATAGTGATAAATCTGTTGCCCAATAATATTTAAACATCTCTGGAAGATTATAGATTTTCTTTGATAGTGTTTTATTCCAAATTGGATAACTAACACTAGGTGTAAAATATGCTTCCATTGAGGAATTTGGTGGTGGAACTGTTGAACTGCTATATTCGTTTACATCAATATACTGAAAGTAGTAATAATCAGGACCAGAATACCCGGCAGGATATGTTTTTCCTGGACCTATAGTTCCCTCATATGGTGTTCCAAAAATCTCAATAAGACGATTTCTATAATCCAAATCTGAGTCAACAACTAAATCAGTAAAATCTTCAACTGATAAACTAAGATCTCGTAAGCTTTTCCTGTTTTCATTTGCATGGTCATAAATTGCCATTGCATTGTCCAAAGAAATTAAAGCACGTTCATATATTTGCTCAAAATGTGTAGCTGAATTTGAATAATTATCAAGCACTCTTGAAGGATCAATATCAAAAGTTACAGCATCAGGTGCCAATCCAAGGGGATTTAAACCAGTATTTGCATCATCATATTCTCGTTGAATAATCTGTGCGCTAGATATAATATCCACAACGTAAGGAATTGTTTTTCTATCAATTTTATTCAAACCTGTTTTTGTAAGAGCTTCTGCATCAGGTGTAAGTAATGTATTTGTAGCTAACCAATCAAAATATGCCCCCTGAAAACATCTTCTACCCCATGAAGCCACGCCCCATGATCTTGTTGAATCATTATCTTCATATCCCTGCCATTGTCCTTGAGGATCATCTACGTATTTTTGTCTATATGTTAAATTCATTATTTCAGCACCAGCTTTTGCTTTAGCAGCAGCAACAGATGCAAATGTTAATTCATCAAGATAATCAACATCTATAACAACGCCTTGCATTCCAAATAATTCTGATCTGCTTTCCCAGTTAAAAAATGGATGGCCCAGGATATCATAATATCCTTTAAGAGCAGATAAATAATGCCCCCATGCATCTCCATGAGCTTGTGGAAAAAGTGCCTGACCATCAAGTTCATCAATAAATCCATCGCTGTTATAATCCCACATAGCATAGGCATTGGCATAAGCAACTTCACCTTTGCTCTTTGTAAAATTCCACATCAATCTATTATATGAAGGTCTTGCACCTCGCTCATCAACACCTCTAAGAAGAGCTAATTCCTCATCCAATAATGTGGGCATTTGATTCATAAAAGCAAATATTGTAGGTGCCAGAGTTCCATATTCAACACTATCAGATGCAAAGCCAATTGTAGGATCAAGAGCATCTGTATAGGCTTCATCACCTAAGATTTTATAAAAATCAGCTATTCGAGATGATGCAAGGAGTAATGCAGCAGTTATTCCTGAAGTACATACTGGCTGTTCTAAGTTAATACTAAGATCCATTGCTCGATTTAGAACAGTTTGATATAATTCAATTAATCCAAAATTTTCAATAATATCTTTATCAGGATTTAAAGCAACAGCACCTTCAAAACGCTGCCCTGCCTGTTGTATCATACTCACATATGTTGCAGGGTGATCAATATTATTAAAGCTTGTTATACGAGCTTCATAAGGATTCACAGCGTTAATAACTCGTTTTACCCAACCTTCTGCAAGCTGAGCCTGATAATCACCAGGGCTTGAATTTGCAGCACCTGCCCAATTTGACCAACAAGTTGAAATACTTTGAGGATCGCATAATGCATGTCTATATCTTGCATAAAATAGATTATCAACAAGCAATGCTGCACCTGCGCCCATCATACTGACTTCAGTTTGTCCAAGTCCATTGTTTCCAGTAGAATCAGGAAATGGTTTCCATTCATTTGGCACAACATCTGGTGTGTCAACTGTAACTCCATCTTCTTCACGATATCTCCATTGAAATATCAATTCATTGGCATTAGCACCAAAATCACCAGTATGACGTAAAGTTATTTTTTCATCAAAAACATTATCTGAATAAATAGGTTTAATTGCGCCTCTGTATTTATCTTTGACAACTTTGATAATGTGTAAAGCAACAGGAAGTGCTCCTAAGTCTGAATGGTTATTTTCTGCTAAAACAATGTAGCCATCATTAAATGTGCTAAATATTGGATTAACTGGATCTAACAATGCAGCATTTGGCATTAGAGCAAGACCTGGTCCTAAAGCTGCCATTGGCATACCTAATGTTGAATGACTGGTTCCATTTATATCAACATAATTTTCAAGACCAACAGTATAATCTCTTCCATTAAAGCCAACTGGATTTCTTGATATTTTAAAAAGCTGATCTACAGCAGCTTTGAAATCAAAATTTGCTCCAGTAATTTGTTTTATTGCATCACGTTCTCTTTCAGTTAAAATATTTGGCTGAACCACATATAATGCTGGTGGTGCAGCAGTAAGTGATTTATCACCTAAGGTTTTATTATTAACAAAACCACGAATTCCAAGAACTCCAGACATTGAATCATAAAAGATTCTTGACTTTATACCTGAATCAAGATCTTTAAAGTACCAGCGTGTTCCGACAACATCTACTAATTTACCGGCAGGTTTTAGTGCTTCTGGAAATTTGTCAAGGGGAAGCTCAACTGTTCTTTCAAGAAGGACTGGTGCTAATCTTACAAGATATCTGGTAAATACATTAGTGCTATCCATTGTTTTGTTTAAGTCATCATATACAACCTGTCCTGCTGACCATGCAAGTACGCCTGGTAGTCCAGGAGATGTTGTATTATCAGCTCTATATTCACCACCAGAGAATGTTAAGGTTTCTCCAGCTTTTATTATTGGTGTAGAATCTGGCCATTTTGTATTATATTTGACTTCAACAGCCTTTGCTCTTCCAACCATATTATCTGGAAAATTATCACCAGATGCTACATCTGCTACAGGAAGCCAGGGAACAGAACTTCCAACACTACCTGTTCCATCGCCTGGTGCATTTAAAGCCTTATCACTTGCATTTCCATATCTTGATTCTTGATACCATTGATCAGCTTGAAGTGGATACCAAAAATATGAGAAAAGATAAGATTTTCCTGATAATGCCCAGGGCTGTCCTTTATGGTCTTCCCAATAAGAAATCTGA
>Ga0272440_1002153_pt1 | contig 15572 bp, 10 predicted proteins | sample SSMMMBAug17_FD_192440 | JGI IMG/M metagenome (GOLD analysis project Ga0272440, IMG submission 192440) | Marine sediment archaeal communities from Little Sippewissett salt marsh, Falmouth, MA, United States - SSM-MMB-Aug17 | ecosystem: Environmental > Aquatic > Marine > Wetlands > Sediment ... | reverse complement strand
TATTCTGAGCCGCGCGCGTTAGCAAGCGGGACTATACTTGAACCAAATATCAAACAGGCTTTCCGAAGACGCGCAAAAGTTAGGATAATATAAAGTTTGCCGAAGGGCACTATGTTCATGTATCGGAAAAACAAAATTCTGCTTTATATTTGTTCAAGTGCAATGCCGCTTGCTAACGCGCGCGGCTCTGAAAATTTCGGCAGTTTTTAATCTGAGCCGCGCGCGTTAGCAAGCGGGACTATACTTGAACCAAATATCAAACAGGCTTTCCGAAGACGCGCAAAAGTTAGGATAATATAAAGTTTGCCGAAGGGCACTATGTTCGTTCACAAGTGCAATGCCGCTTGCTAAAGCGCGCGGCTCTGAAAGTTTCGGCAGCTTTTAATCTGAGCCGCGCGCTTTAGCAAGCGGGACATCACTGATAAATTATTGCTTTACAAAAAGGACAACTCATGAAAACAAATTATGTAACAATTCGCGTATTATGTTTGATGCTTATAACAGGATTTTTTTGGTCATTTCCTGTTTGGGCAGAGGAGCGACAATTAATGGAAATCAGTTCTGAAAATCTTTATGATGGAAGTATTAAAGTTCTATTTATCCTTACTGAAGTTCACGATCCAAAAATGTTTTACTATAAAACACCATCAGCCCCAAAAGTGGTTTGTGATTTTTACAATGTGAAAGTAAAACCTGGCCTCAGACAAGATATTCGTGTTAATAAAAACTATATTCAAAATGTTCGGTTGGGCGAACATCATGATCCCAAAGATAAAGTTCGGGTTGTTCTGGACTTGATCCCTGGTTTTAAATATTCGGTTAAAGAAATTCCGCCCGAACCTAATATTTTTTCTGTTATTATTAAATCAGATACAATCGCATCTGAAATAAGCCACACTTCAGTTGATGAATCCCCTATTAAGGAAGAGGATGTCCAGCGAGAATCCTTTTCCACAAAAATTGAGACCTCATCGCAATCGAATGTCACAACAACTGTCCCTAGGGAAACGCAAAAAGAAGAAAAAGAAGAAAAAGAAGAGGAAGAAGAGGAAGAACAAGAGTCGCCTGTAGAAAAAAATACTGTATATGAAGATAATAATAAATATTTTGAAGGAGATAAAGATCAGGATGATGATGAAGGTGATGATGTTTTTTCAGAGGAAAGTGGATGGATAGAAAATCTAATTGATGCAAACGTTGGGCTTCAAGCACCCAATAAGTGGCCTGTTCAAAAAAACTTTGGAAATATCAAATTGATTGTTCATTTAGATAAAGATCCCAATGGATTTGTCGCCCTGAAAGGATATGCAATTAACATGAGTGAGGACTTTTTATATCGAATTCAGTTAAATTTTGATATCCTTAACGATAATGCCGATGTCATTGAACAGGCTTATGCAGAATTTTTTAATGTTGAACCTGGTGAACGAAGAAAAATTAATTCGCATATTGCTGTAAAAAAAGCAATAGATTTTCGATTAATGCAGCAATTATTTTGGTAAATAATCCATATAACAACCATGACTGAACAGATTGATATGATTGCTAATCACTAACTTTCCATATGTCTGTAAAACATTAATACTTGATGAACTCATGTTGTTTGAACAAATAAAACCCAGAGCATATGCGCGCAAAAAACAATTTTTATACAAATTATGAGATCTAAAATATGAATACAAATGATATAACAGAATCAACCGGAAAAATATTGGCTGTAGACGATGAAAAAAATTCGTTACAAGTTTTAACAAGATTGTTAGAGCATGAAAGATATATTGTCGCGCAAAAAAATAGTGGAAAAAATATTTTGAGTGTTGTAAAAAAATTTATGCCCGACCTGATTATTCTTGATATTTCCATGCCAGTTATGAATGGTTACGAAGTCTGTCAACTTTTAAAATCTGATGAGATTGTGAAAGATATTCCGGTTATATTTATCAGCGGAATGAGCAAACCCACTGATATTGTCAAAGGATTTGCTGTTGGAGGCGTTGACTACATCACCAAGCCATTTCAAAAAGATGAGGTTTACGCACGGGTCAAAATGCATATTGCACTTCGAAAAACACAACAACATGTTGAAAATCAAAACAAACGTTTAAAAGAAAAAGAAAAATTGCTTCAGAATGGAATCAAAAATTTTGAAGCTGTTTTTAATGCATCTTCGGATATACTATTTATTGTTGACCTTCAAGGAAAAATTATCAATGCAAATCCGCAGGCCTCCATAACTTATGGATATACAAAAGAAGAGTTGCTAAAAATGCCTGCACATCAATTGGTTCATCCTGACAATAAACAGATTTTTTATGAATTCTTTGAAAAAATTCTTGATAAAAACTTTTTACGCTTTGAATCAAAAGATATCAAAAAGGATGGTACGCCATTTTATGTCGAAGTGCAGGGAAGTATTTTTGAATATAATGGCGAACCCCATTATCTTGGTGTTTTAAGAGATATAACCATTCGAAAAGAAAATGAACAGGCGCTTATTGAAGCTAAAAAATCTTCTGACACTGCAAACAAGGCCAAGAGTAATTTTTTAGCTGTGATGTCGCATGAAATTAGAACACCGATGAATGCCATTATTGGTATGACTGACCTTCTCCTTAACACTTCCCTTGATCCAGAACAGGAAAACAATCTAAATGTTATCAAGGATTCTGCAAATCTTCTTCTTGAAATTATTAATGATATTCTTGATCTATCTAAAATTGAAGCTGGCAAATTAACACTGGAAGAGATTGATTTTGATTTGCACCAATTGCTTCATAATCTTGTTCGGATTTTCTCGGTTCAAATAGAAAGCAGAGGGCTATATATTCATCTGGAAAAGTCGGATAATTTACCCCAATATATCAAAAGCGATCAGATAAGACTGAAACAGATTCTGTTTAATTTGATAAATAATGCAATGAAGTTTACAGAAACCGGTGGTATTACAATAAAAGTGAGACAGGAGGATACATCGTTTCTTGTTTTCTCAGTAACAGACACAGGGATTGGTATTCCTGAAGACAGACAAGAGTTGATTTTTCAAAGTTTTGCTCAGGCAGATTTGACTACAACGAGAAAACATGGTGGCACAGGACTTGGATTGACCATATGTAAAAAACTGGTTGAAATGATGGGCGGTCAGATTAACCTGACAAGCAAGCCTGGCAGTGGTAGCACATTTGCTTTTATGATCACCTTTAAACATGGCGATAAAAATATGATTCGTATAGATGATAAACTTGTTAACCTCGAACAGATAAAAAAAGAAGCACAAAAACTAAAAATTCTCCTTGTAGAAGACAATCACGTGAATATCAATATTGCAAAACAGTTTTTAAAAAAGATGGGACATTACACTATTGCCGCTATGAATGGAAAAGAAGCGCTGGATATACTGTCCAAAGAGAATTTCGATATTATCCTGATGGATGTTGAAATGCCAGAAATGAATGGTATTGAAGCCACAAAACAAATCAGAGCTGGTAAAGCCGGACATGATAAATCAGATATTCCTGTCATTGCAATGACAGCGCATGTGCTCAATGAGTTTAAAAGCGATTGCTTAATGGCTGGGATGAATGACTTTGTTTCAAAACCGGTTAATTTTTATCAACTGGGTGTTGTTCTCAATAAATTCGGTTCGTCGTCATCACATATAAAAGAAGTAATTGATCATCAACAGGATGAAGAAGATATCAATCAAGTTTTAAATAAAAAAGAAGCGATGGTTCGTTTTGACAACAGTGAAGAAATATTCGATATGGTTTGTGATACATTCATTGCGGATACTTCAAAAGAGCTAAAGATTCTTTGTGATGCCATATCCAATCAAGATTATGAAAACATTAAATTTAAAGCCCATACTTTAAAAGGCTTATGTGGAAATATCAGTGCCAATACCAGTAAAAGTATTTGTCAGCAAATAGAATTCATCGCAAAAGAAGATGGAAAACATTCTGAACAATTAAAACCGCTCTATGATAAACTATTAATAGAACTGGATAAAGTGAAAGAAATGATAAGTCTTTTCTAAAATGGACGTATTTTTTATTTCTTTTTATTCCTTTTTCTTTCATGTTCACAAAGCAAAATCTTTCTTAAACGAATCGATTTTGGTGTAACTTCAACATATTCATCTTCAACAATATACTCCATCGCTTCTTCCAATGAAAATTTAATTGAAGGCGTAATAGAAACTTTTTCATCAGTACCAGCAGCTCTTATATTTGTTAGTTTTTTAGTTTTGAGCACATTAATTACAAGATCTTCCTGTTTTGAATTTTCTCCAATCACCTGACCCGCATAAACTTCTTCGTTTGCATTAATGAAAAATTTACCTCTGTCTTGTAATTTATCAATGGAATAGGCAACAGAGGTTCCTGTTTTCATTGCGATTAAGGCACCATTTCTTTTATTTTTTATTTCGCCTTTCCAGGGTTCAAAGCCTTTAAATCGATGAGAAATAATCGCTTCACCAGCAGTTTCAGTGAGCACTGGATTTGTCAGCCCAAATAATCCTCTTGCTGGAATTTTAAATTCCAGATTGATTCGATCATTTTTTTTGACAATATTCAGAAGATCTCCTTTTCGAGTGGAAACTTTTTCGATAACTTTTCCAGAATATTCATCAGGGACATTCACATATAAAAATTCTATGGGTTCATGTTTAAAGCCATCAATATTTTTGATCACTACCTTCGGTTGACCGAGTTGAAGTTCATAGCCTTCTCGACGCATTGTTTCTACTAAAATGGACAGATGAAGCGTACCTCTTCCATAAACAATAAAACTTTGAGGCGAATCAGTTTCTTCAACTTTTAACGCAAGATTTTTTTCTGTTTCCTTCAATAATCTTTCCTTGATATGTCTGGATGTAACGAATTTTCCTTCTTTACCAAAGAAAGGTGAATTATTGATTGTAAAAAGCATGCTCATTGTTGGTTCATCAATAGAAATGGGTTTTAATGGTTCTGGATTTTCAAAATCAGCGATCGTATCACCGATATCAAAATTTTCTAATCCCATAATGGCAACGATTTCACCAGATTTAATTTCTTTTTTCGTTTTTTCTTTGCCCAAGCCTTCAAACAGATATAGTTCTTTAATTATTGAATGATTAATTTGACCATTTCTTTGCACAATAGAAACGTGATCCCCCATTTTAATACTTCCGCGATGAATTCTTCCTACAGCGATTCTACCAATATAAGAAGAATAGTCCAATGAGCTGATTTGTAATTGCAACGTTCCGGGGTTATCTTTTGGTGGATCAAAATAGTCAACAATCATATCCAGTAAAAAAGTCACATCCCTGGTGGGTTTTCTCCAGTCCCAACTCATCCAGCTTTCTTTTGAAGAACCATACACAGTGGGGTAGTCAAGTTGTTCATCTGTGGCATCCAGAGAAATCATTAAATCAAAAACCAATTCATTGATTTCATCAGGATTACAGTTTGGTTTATCAACCTTATTAATTACTAGAATTAGTTTTAAACCAAGTTCTAATGCTTTTTGTAATACAAATCGTGTTTGCGGCATAGGGCCTTCAAAAGCATCAACAAGGAGTAATACGCCATCTGCCATATTTAAAACCCGTTCAACTTCTCCACCAAAATCAGAGTGGCCGGGTGTGTCAATAATATTAATTTTTGTCCCTTTGTATCTTACAGATACATTCTTGGATAAAATTGTTATTCCTCTTTCTCGTTCAAGGTCATTTGAATCAAGGATTAAATCTTGCACTTCTTGATTATCTCTAAATAGTTTTACCTGGTGCAAAATTCTATCAACCATTGTTGTTTTTCCATGATCAACGTGTGCAATTATTGCAATATTTCTTATGTTCATATTGTTATCTTTTTCTTTTACTTGATGTTCTAGTTTTTTTGTCTTGACTATTGAAAAGCTGGTACAGCTCCTGTATGTTTTTATTAGCGCTGAAAGCGCGAATTATCATTCAGGCAATAAATCATAGAAATACATCATCGCATCAGACCGACTGACAATACCAATCGTATGTCCATGATGATCAATGACAGGGAGTCTTCCAATATCATATTTAATCATGATTTTTGCCGCCTGGATCGGACTGCTGTTTGGTGCAATTGTTTTAATGTCGCGGCTCATAAATGCTTTCACAGGTGCTTTCCATTGAGATTTTTTCTTTAGTTTGACAAAATCGCGACGAGAAATAATCCCAACCATTTTATCATTATCAATAATTGGCAAACCCTTACATTCTTTTGCTTCAAGAATTTTAGCCACTTCTTCCATCTTGGTGCTTGATGGAATTGAAAAAACTGGAAAAGACATAAGATCCGCAATTATGACTGAAGATTGTTGATTGCCTTCAATCAATTCAATAATCATTGATTTGACAGTATCTGGATTGGTGAGTGTTAACATTGCAGATCCTGCTCCAGGATGACCGCCACCACCAATGCTTTTCATAATTGTTCCAATATTAAGTTCTTCGCGATTGCTTCTGCCAATAACGATACATCGATTTTCATCACGAATAAATATGCCAAAAGCAGCATCTACATTAACAATTTCTCTGAAAAGTTGCACAACAAGACTCAGGCGGTCCACATGACCGGAAATATGTTGCACACTGAAACTGATACTAAAGTCTCTGACTTTTTGTTTGTGGGGTTTTTTCAGCATTTCAAAAAGAATTTCTTTTTGTTTTTCACCATAAGCCGGACTAAGAAATGTGCCCAAAATGTTCAAGTCCGCACATTGTTCCAGAAGATATGCGGCTGTATAAGCATCCTCAGGTGTTGTTGAAGGGTAAGTAAGATGTCCTGTATCTTCATACAATGCAATGAGCATGAGAGTTGAATTCATGGGTGTCAATGGGTACTTATCTTTTCGCATTTTTCTGAGTATTAGAGAAATATTGGCGCCCAGTGGTTCCTGACAGCTAAAATGAGCCTTGATATCGCCAGTAAGTTCATGATGATCCCATACATATATTTTAAGGTCTGTCCTGTGTTTTAATGGTTGAAGGCGTCGCGGAATTCTGGACCATTGGTTGGTATCTACAACAATAAGTTCTGTAGCTGTATCAAGATCAATATTTCGTTTTAGTTTAAAACCATATAAGTCTTTATGAATGGATAAAAATGCCTTGACATTTGGATTGATACTTCGCGGTAAAACAACCTCTGCATCAGGAAACAAAGTCATGGCTGCGACGACTGAGGCCAGAGCATCAAAATCGGTATTCCGATGCGTGGTTATTATTTTCATGACAACTCCTTTTGTGGCAGGTTTTAGTAACAATGAAAAAAATGTTGCTATTTTTTCCTTCGGTAATCATGTTTATCGAAAACACACAATCAATGCACTACTTCAAGCATGCATATACCAGATACTGCCATGTACACAAATCAGTCACTTCTTGTTGTGTCAAATCTTTCAGAGAAATTTTATCAAATGAAATATCTAATGTTTCATACTGCTTTGATTGCTCATAAATTGATGTAAATCGGTTATCAATAATCGGCGTAATTTTTTCTATATAATAACCTGTTTCACGCATCAATTGAACAATAGATTTCCGGGTGAAAAAGCGAATATGCGTAACATCCATCAATCCTTGTTTTTGATAAGTCCATTGTCCATTTTGAAATAAACTGTCCAGGATTTGAACATTTTGAACATTGGGAATGGACAAAAGAATTTGGGCATCATCTGTCAACCAATTTTTTAACTGAACTAACATTTCCCAGGGATTATAAACGTGCTCAATAACATCAGACAGGATGGCTGTATCATATGAATGGGGGGAGATGCCTTCCTTAATATGATCTATATTTTCAAACGTGTTGGCAAATACCAGGTCTAAATATTGTGATGCAAATTCTGCTGAAGCAAGATTCGGTTCAATACCTGTTATATGGACACCAGGGAATCTTTTTTTCAGGAGAACTCCAAGATAACCTCTTGCACAGCCAACCTCAATAATCCGAATTGGTGGGCGTAAGATACCATTGATGAGCGGTAGATTAACATACTGGTAATACTGTGCACTTTTCTCTGCATGAAAATTTAATCTTTCCTGAAAAGGATATTCCATAGATCATTTCCTCGTCTTCAAGCAAATATGTTTCTTTGAAATCAACTACTCATGATAATGAAAAAGTGCAACCTTTTCCAAAAGCAGAAAAACGATTAACTTTGATGTACTAAAAATCGACAAATAAGTGGCGTATGTACAAGTTGAGAGAACATGTTTGCCTCAGACCAAAACCGAATTCCAACCAATGTTCGAAACCAATGTAGGGGCGAAACTTATATTCGCCCTCCGAACAAGAACCAAAAACGCGCATCTATATTATGCGGTCATATTATAAATGTCAATAATTACTTGAATGTTCGGTTGGATCAATTTTTCCCTTGATATTTCTGATAAAAAAACATAAACTAATATGTTGATAATTTCAAGGCAGGCAGTGGCTGCTTTGAATCAATTTTGAATCATGGCTGTTATAATGCCCTTTCAAAGCGAAAAACAGCCATTTCTAAGTCAATGGAAACAATCATCAAATGAATTTTATCTATTTTTTTTTTAAAGGTGTATTAAAAGATTTTATCGCCACGCCTATGCTACATACAGTCACCATACTGACGATTGCCATGTCATTACTGGTTACATCAGCATTTGGATTATTTTTTACCAATATCAATCAAGTATTTTATATCTGGAAAAAAGGTATTAGAATCATGGCCTATGTTTCTCCAAAAGTAGAGCAGACAGATATAGAAATAGTTGAAAAGCATATTAAAAAACTATATGGTGTCAAACAGATTGAATATATTTCCAAAAAAGATGCGCTTCATTTTATGAAAAATGAAATGCAGCAGGGCAATATTTTATCACATTTAAAGAAGAATCCATTGCCCGCATCATTTATGATTCATGTCAATCCTGAAGTCAATACGTGGGAAACCATTGAAAACTTAGCCAATCAATTGCAAATGATGCCTGAAATATCTGAGGTGGAATATGGTAAAGGGTGGTTGGAACGTATTACCTCTTTTATGTCTTTTTTTCAATTTACATGCATGGCAATTGGAACACTTCTGATTATTACAACCTTATTTGTGGTTTCCAATACCATTCGACTTGTATTCTATTCTCGTCGTGATGAAATAGATATCATGCGTCTGGTCGGTGCCACACAATGGTATATTAAAATACCTTTTTATATGGAGGGGATGATTCAGGGATTGATTGGTGGTATTATTGGTTTGACATTTTTATACTGTCTGTTTTACTATCTGACCATATACAATTTACCTGTGTGGTCTACAGACTTATTCAAACCACATTTTTATTCATTTCATACCATAGTCATGCTTATTTTGACAAGTATGGGAACAGGATGGGTAGGGTGCTATATTTCGCTCAAACAATTTATAAAATTATAATTACCTGTCTGATAGTTCATCTGAGTTTTGGTATTCAATCCACTGCCTGGTCTGCCAATTATGGTATCGTACTAACCAATCGCTTGAATATTCGGCCATCACCAGATCTGACAAAGCCCCCTTTGGGCTCGCTATATAAAGGGATGCGTGTTCTGGTCCTGGAGACACAAAAGGATTGGCTGAAAATAAAACATCTGGGAAAAATTGGCTTTGTCAGCCGGCAATTTGTAGAAATTATTGGATTTGAACCGGCAAAGGGAAAAATTATTGCAAATCGTTTGAATTTCAGACCCACCCCAGACCAAACGTTACCACCCATTGGTAAACTTCATTCAGGCACAATCGTTCAAGTCATCTCTATAGACAAAGACTGGCTTTTTGTTCGGAATAACAATCAAATTGGATATGTTGCGCGTAAGTTTGTGCAGATTATACCGATAAAGGATGTCAATAAAATCATTCAAAATAGTCGAACACAACATCATCAGAATCATCAGCAAAAAGTTCAGGCCTTAAACAATGAAAAGAATGAGATTAAACAACAAATTTCAGCGCATCAGGAACAATACAGACTGGCAAGTAAAAAAGAAGAAGATGTTCTTGTCGAGCTGGATGAAGTTGATCAATCGCTGAATCAGTACTCAATAAAGCTGTCTGACCTGACAAAAGAAATTGCTGTCATTGACAAAAAAATTGAAGCTGCAAGAAAAAAGAGTGAATCATTGTTTAAACAAATTGCCAAAACAGAAAAATATGTCAGTAAACGCCTGATTGCTTTGTACAAACTTAAACGAATTGGTGCGTCACAGATTTTTTATAATGCCAATTCTTTTTCCGATGTCTTTGCATCATACAAATATCTTTCCTACATTTTAAATTATGATAATCAAACCCGATCCAAACTGATGATTGATAAAAATCGACTTGAACAACTCTTTATGGAACTCAGGCATAAAAGACAGCAAAAAAAAGCCATGCAAAATCGCGTATCTGACATTCATGCACATATGCAGCGTCAGAAACAAGAACGTTCAAAAATATTGAAAGATATCCAGAATCAGAAACATCTTGCAAAAAAAGCCATGCTTGCCCTAAAACAATCTGCGAACAATCTGGATCGAACAATCAATAATATACGAGATAAAGCAAATAAAACACATCATCAAAATGTGCTATTTAATAAAAACAAGCCGAGGTTACGTTTGCCTGTCAATGGCAAAATTATCAATGATTATGGTACGTATACCAACGAAAAACTTGGCATTACAAGGTTTCGAAATGGTGTATATATCATTGCTGAAAAGGGTGAACCTATCAAAGCTGTTTGCCCTGGTAGAATTTTGTATGCAAAATGGTTTAAAGGCTATGGTAACATGATTATTATCGATCATGGTGATAGCTATTATACTGTATACGCGCATGCAGATGAAATATTCAAACATAAAGGAGAGCTTGTCGAACAAGGTGAAGTTGTTGGCACACTGGGGGATACTGGTTCAATGGTTGGACCTGGTTTATATTTTGAGGTTCGACATCATGGAAAACCAATTAATCCCATAAAATGGCTAAAAGAAAGCTGAAGGAAAAAACGATGCATAAACAAAGGAATTTTATTATTACCTGCCTGATTGTTTCTTCTATTTTTCTATTTACTCAACGCGCATACTCAGATAAAGAAGAGACATATAAAGGTTTAAAATTATTTACCGATATCATCTCCCTTGTGGAAGATAATTATGTTGATTCTGTGAATACAAAAGAGTTAATTCACAGTGCGATTCAAGGGATGATTCGCTCATTAGATCCACATTCTTCATTTATGCCGCCTGAGGCATTTGAAGAACTTCAAATTGATACTCATGGTGAATTTGGTGGCATCGGCATTGTCATTACGATGAAAAAAGGTATCCTGACAGTTGTCTCGCCTATTGAAGGCACACCTGCGTATCGTAAAGGTATTCAGGCAGGGGACCGCATTATAGAAGTAAATGGAGCGTCCACCCAAGACATGGAAATGTGGGAAGCTGTAAAAAAAATGCGTGGAAAAAAAGGGACATCAGTTGTAATTACCATTGCGCGTGATGGTGAAGAAAAACCTTTTGATGTTGAAATTGTTCGTGATATCATACCCATAGAAAGTGTTCGCTCTGCATCATTGGATGATGGTTATGGTTATATATGGGTAACCAATTTCAGAGAAAAAACTGTTGATGAAATTATTGATACACTGGATGAATTAAAATCACACAACAATCAATTTAAAGGCTTGATACTTGATCTGCGTGATAATCCTGGCGGTCTTTTGGATCAGGCAGTTAAATTAGTGGACTTGTTCATAGATGAAGGTAACATTGTATCTATTAAAGGCCGGTCAGAAGAAAACACAAAAGAATTTGATGCTCATAGAGAGAATACAGAACCCGATTATCCCATGGTTATTTTGATTAATTCTGGTAGTGCCAGTGCATCAGAAATTGTTGCAGGTGCCCTTCAGGATCACAAGCGTGCTCTGATTTTAGGGATAACATCCTTTGGCAAAGGTTCAGTGCAAACTGTGGAGCCTTTGCGTGATGGTTATGGACTCAAGTATACCATTGCACGCTACTATACGCCCAATGGCCGATCTATCCAGGCCCAGGGAATCATACCTGATATTACTGTTTCTTCGAGATATATAAAAATCAAGCAATCTGATGCCAACTTACCTAAGGTTATAAAAGAAAAAGATCTGAAAAATCATCTTGAGGCTGAGCCACAAAAGAACAATTTAGATGAGCAAAATGAGCCCGCACAATTAAAACAACCAGATGCATCTGAATCCGAAAAAAATAAGGAAATTAAAAGACGACAGGCCATGCGACATGGCACAATTCGTTCTGAAGACCTGCTCGCAGATTACCAGGTTGCGCGTGCATTGGATATATTAAAGGGTTATGAAATCTTGAACATGTTTCATGAAAGTACTTCACTAATAGATGACTCAATAACTGAAGAAGAATAATAATGGATAATAATGATGGACCAGAAAAAACAAACGACAGCCTCTCTTGTAGCCAGTTGGGAAGCCCTTCAACGAATCTTTATTCGACCGGAAAACCAGGCCAGACAACGTCTGGTAAAGTACATGGAGCAAATTCTTTTTGGACTTCATGATTTTCTCAAAGAACATGTGGGTATTACTGAAGATGCCAGTCTTGATGAATTATCCAACCGATTCAGGGATAGTGCAATCAACATTCATCCTGCGCGAAAGCTGGCTGATGTTATCAAGGCAATTATTTACGATCTGGCCCCCCATGCAGTAAATGTGGCATCACCCTATTTTGTCGGGCATATGACTTCTGCCATTCCTTTTTTTATGGTGCATTTACATACCATTGTTGCTGCCTTGAACCAAAATGTTGTCAAATTGGAAACATCAAAAGTGGTTTCAATATGGGAAAGACAGTTGCTTGCTAAAATTCATCGTATGTTCTTTCAAAAAGATGATACCTTTTATGACTACCACATTCAAAATCCTAAAAGTACATTGGGGGCTTTTGTTGAAGATGGCACATTGGCCAACCTGAGTGCCATGTGGGTCGCCAGAAACAGTCGATTTCCAAAATCAGATCATTTTAAAGGTATTGAATCTGAAGGCTTTGCTCGCGCTCTTCAACACTATAAAAAAGATCGTGCTGTCATTCTGGTATCCAAAATGGGCCATTATTCACTCAGAAAAGCAGGCGGCGTATTGGGGATTGGCAATGACAATGTTATCCGCATTCCCATTAATGATCGATTTCAGATGGATACGCTTTCCCTTGAAGAACATATTCAAGATTTAAACAAACAGAATGCCGCAATTATTGCAGTGATTGCCATTGCAGGAACTACAGAAACAGGTACAATTGATCCCATCAATGATATTGCAGATATCTGTCAAAAGTATGGCATTCATTTTCATGTGGATGCTGCCTGGGGGGGGCCCACGCTTTTATCAGAAAAATTCAATGTCCTTTTATCAGGTATTGAGCGAGCAGATTCTGTCATCGTTGATGGCCATAAACAGTTCTATATGCCCATGAGTTGTGGAATGGTTTATTTTAAAGATCCACAGGCAATGGATGCTGTTGCCTATCATTCTGCATATGTCAATCGACCGGGTTCTGTGGATCTGGGCATTCGTTCCATTGTGGGTTCACGTGCTGCAACATCTCTGGTTCTGGGAAATGCATTGGAAATAATGGGCAAAAAAGGCTATGCTCTGCTTATTGATCATGGTATTGAACTTGCAAAAGAATTTGCAAATGAAATTCAAAAGCGCTCATTATTTACATTGGTGTCAAAACCGCAACTCAATATATTAACCTATCGTGTTTTTCCTGAACCTATTATCGAAAGGTGGCAGAAAGCATCACAAAAAGAAAAACAGGAACTGAATAAAACAATCAATCAAATAAATATTCGGATACAGCGATTACAAAGACAGGCAGGAAATAGCTTTGTCTCCCGAACCACACTGGAAAAAAATGGATTGAAACAGGTTGTCCTTCGGGTTGTGCTGATGAATCCAATGACCAGTATGGACATTCTTAGCGATATTTTGGATGAGCAGGAGGCAATTTATAATAATCACTTAAAAATTGAATCCAAATAAATGATGAAAAAATTAGTTTTGTTTATCATTGTGTGTTTTATCATTTTGATGGGCACATCTGTTCATGCCAAATGGTATGGCATGATTTATTATGCAGTATTGGCAGGCCCGGGCATTGAAGATGCGTTGCTTTTATCTGCTGAATTTGATACATCATATCGTCTCCTGGCTGCTGCCATTGGAAAACAGATTTATCAATATAATGAACACCTTGTATTTGACCTGGAAGGTCAGGCCGTTCAGCATTTGGGGGCTCAATCCCATGCAGAATGGAATGGCGTGTTTATTGCCCGATGGTTAACATTTCCCTGGAATCATAAACTTCGCACAACCATTGCCTTTGGAGAAGGTCTTTCCTATGCTGCCAAAACGCCCAATATTGAGAAACTGCACAATGAAAAAGTTTCCCATTTATTAAATTATTTATCCTTTGAATTTACATTTGCACTGCCCCAAGCAAAACGATTTCTTCTGTTAACACGTTTGCATCATCGTTCAGGGGTTTATGGTTTGTTTAATGATGTCAAAGGCGCATCAAATGCCGTCGGAGTGGGAGTTCGTTATGAGTTTGATTGATCTTTTTTTGAGCCAGATCAATATTCCACTTTCTGACTATGCGAATCCATTTCACTTTTCCTCTAATTTTTTTAAAGATACGATAAGTAAGCAACCATAAGTTTTCGGGTAGATAAAAGTAAATCAGCCTTTCAAAGCTCGCCCGCCTGGAGCTGAAGCTCCAGGCTATTTATGTGTCGTCCCTAAAGGGACTTATAATGTCTTTTTAATTAAGCACTTCAAGGAGCGTATGTACATGTATGTATCGGAAAAACAAAATCCTGCTTTATATTGGTTCAAGTGCAATTCCACTTGCTAACGCGCGCGGCTCTGAAAATTTCGGCAGCTTTTAATCTGAGCCGCGCGCGTTAGCAAGCAGGACTGTACTTGAACCAAATATCAAACAGGCTTTCCGAAGACGCACAAAAGTTAGGCTAATCTAAAATTTGCCCGAAGGGAACTATGTTGGGCGCATTCCAAAAAAGTCGGACAAATAATTTCGAATCCGGTTAGCGCAGCGAAGGGCTAAAACCCATAGCAGTCAGGCTAAGCTCGACCGCCTGAAATTTTTCTCCCGCCTGGGGTTGAAACCCAGGCTATTCTCTGTCGTCCCTAAAGGGACTTAAAGTGTTATATTTAAAAGATCTGTTGTAATCGAACGAATGAGCATCTTATAACAAGACACTATAAGTCCCGATAGGGACGTCAGATAATAGCCTGGGGTTTTAACCCCAGGCGGTCGCGGCTTTGCCGCAATTTTGCATTGATGGATTTTTATAGCTATAACCGGGGCATTATTTCTGCCTTGCAGTAGTAGGGCTAAAGCCCATAGCCGTCAGGCTAAGGCAAACTCGCTCTGATGCTCGTTCCCAGGCTCTGCCTGGGAACGTTTTCCGAGGTGGCTCTGCCACCTACGAACTGAACAGGCGGCAGAGCCGCC
>Ga0272440_1002152_pt1 | contig 15572 bp, 12 predicted proteins | sample SSMMMBAug17_FD_192440 | JGI IMG/M metagenome (GOLD analysis project Ga0272440, IMG submission 192440) | Marine sediment archaeal communities from Little Sippewissett salt marsh, Falmouth, MA, United States - SSM-MMB-Aug17 | ecosystem: Environmental > Aquatic > Marine > Wetlands > Sediment ... | reverse complement strand
GATTTAAAGCCAACTCCACAATAAAACCTTTACGTTCCAATGCTTTTGCCACTTCCTCTACATCCTGTTTGGCGCCAGGAAGCCGAATAAAATTCTGATAATCACAGTTTCCCACCACCAATGCATAAGATTGTTCGTATAATAATAATTCCTCGCCTTCAATGGTTTTTACTGTAATTGCGGCATTGGCGCTTGAAACAAGCAGGAACAATATGGTCATTAAAATATGAATGTGTAAAATATTTGTTTTCATGAGAAAACCTCTTTTTTTGGGCTTAGATGACATGAAACCTTGATCATCCTTTCAGCCAATTCCTTTGGCCGACCAGTGGTCCGCATCTTGAAAGTAGCTGAAAACGATATTGCAATAAAATACCAAGAATTCAGTAAAATTGAAACCAAAAATAAGCGTGCAAAAGGTTGCACAAAAGTTGTACAACCTTCTTGATATTAAAAGTTCAGTTTAAAAATACTGAACTTAGTAATTTAAAATCAAACTTAATTTATATGTAAAAATTAAAAATAAAATGCAATCGGTGCAAAAATGAGAGGAGAAAAGAGACGTCTATGATTTTATGATTTTCTCCAATCCATACATTGAAATTTTCCTGCAAAAAAAAACTTTCAGAGAAAAGCATAAAATCATAGACGTCCCCTTTATTCCTCCGAACAACAAACGTTTGCGAACCTATGTCCGAGGCAAACGTTTCAAATTCATTTTCGAACATAGGTTTGATACCGGTTTTTGTTCGGCGGGCGAACACAAGGTTCGCCCCTACATTGGTTTCGGAAATTGGTTGGATCTCGATTACTACGATCTACCCGAAAATTTATGACCGCTTACTTATGTTCACTTGTCAACAAAGTCTGGTATATTTTTGGCATATATTAAATTTCATAAATTGGTGTAAGGAAAGCTCTGTAAATAACGCCCTCATTATATTGATATTGTTCGTTTTGAGGTAATTGTACTGTAGAGACGTCGCATGCTAGGGGCGAACCTTGTGTTCGCCCATCGTACATAGGAACGAAAGCGTTATTAGTTCGAGGGCGAACACAAGGTTCGCCCCTACATCGGGCTGGCACATAAGTAAATGGGGAACTTATTTTTCGAGCATTCCTAAGCGCAAAATAACACAGGATTATTCATTGATAATCGTGTCCTTTCGGCAAACATGCTTGACTTGTACCTAAAATCACAAGCCACTTGCTAACGCGCGTGGCTCTGATTCGTAAATATGTTTATGAACAGAGCCGCGCGCGCGTTAGCAAGCGGCTTGTGATTTTAGGTACAAGTCAAGCATGCTTACCGAAGTCACTCTGATAATCAAATTCACAGTTTGACTGCATTTTTTCAATATTTGTCCCCATTCAATTAGACAACAAATAAACCCAAAAAAAAGAATGAAAAAAAATAATACAAAAAAATATTGTTTGATCAGTGCCTGCCTCATAATGCTTATATTCATCATATACCAGACCTTTTTCTATAGAAACGTTGAAATGATGCACATTGCTTTTGTCGGCCCCATGTCAGGTAAAAATGCGAAAGCTGGAAAAATGATGACCCAGGCCATTCAATTATATTTTGACGAAATTAATTCAAAAGGAATCAGAGGAAAACAACTTGTTTTAGATATTTTTGATGATCAGAACAATGCGACAATCGCCAAGCAATGTGCCTTGAAAATAGCGGAACAAAATCAGGCGCTTTCTGTAATTGGTCATTGGGATAATTCTTGTTCAATTAACGCGGGTGAAGTTTATAAAATATATAAGACGCCAGTCATCAGCCCAGGATCTGTTCACCCGGATGTGACTCGTGATAATCACTGGTTCTTCAGAACCATATACAATATCAGTACACCTGGAAAATTTCTGGCATATTATATCAAGAATGTTATGCAAAAAAATGTGGCATATGTCATTCATGAAGATGAGATTTACAGCACATTGAGTAATATTTTTGAGAAAACTGCCCCGGAAGTTGGCATTGATATTGGCGCCTCATGGGAATTTAGAGTGTCTCATGCCAGACTTAATCGGAAGTTACAGGATATTGTCAAAGAATTTCAGGCAAAAAATGATTCGTCAGGGGTAATTGTTCTGTCTGTAAAGGCTCAGGAAGGTATTAAAATCGTTAAGCGATTGAAGGATGCGGGTATTGAAAATGCTGTGATTGGCCCGGCTTCATTTTCAGAAGCATCCTTTTTAAAAGGTTTTCAGGATTTTCCAAAGGAGCAAAATGAACCCGGTTATTATACTGATGGTATTTATGTGATGACCCCGCTGATCTTTGATACTGCAAATCAGGAAGCGCAACGTTTCAGAGAAATGTATAGGGAACAATACTGGGAAGAACCCGATTGGTCTGCTGCCTTTGCTTATGATTCAGCGAAAATACTTGTAAAAGCAATACAGGAAGGTGATATCCAGGGAAAACCAGATACTTTAAGGGATGACAGAAAAAAAATTCGAGATTACCTTGCAAATCTGACCCATGCGAAAAATGCGGTGGAGGGTGCCACAGGATTAAATTATTTTAATGCATCTGGTGATGCCAAAAAGCCGGTTACCATAGGTGTGTTTAAACGAAATAAAATCATTTCTGTTATGACCCAGCTTAGAACAACACGTCATGCAAATACAAAATCGAATACTGGAATTTCTGAAACTTCAGACACCATCATTTCAATGGGCGACACCTGTTTGCATAAAACACAAATCGTCTATACAGGGGTGGATATCAGAAAAATTACTGATCTTGATCTTGAAAATTTGACCTGCAAAATAGATGGATACATTTGGTTTCGTTTTCGCAAAGGCGCCCTGGATGTTGCGGATATCAAATTTCTCAATGCTGTTGTCCCCATTGACACAGATACTTTGGCCCAGCACATTTCTATTCAATTGATCCGAAAAAAAACTGGCAATCAGAAAGAATATCATCTGTATAATTTTAAGGGGACATTCACGGTTGATTTTCATCGGGTGAAGCATGCTTTTGGTTCGCACAGTTTTGGTGTCAGTTTTCGACATCGGAATATCACCGCTGATCACCTGATTTATGTTGTGGATGAACTTGAAATCGGACATTCTGTTGCCAATAACATGGCTGAATCAGATATTTTAAGTTCTCTCTATGGCTGGGCGGTTCAAAATATTCGTTTTTTTCAGGATATCATCATAGAAAAATCCCTGGGAGATACTGACAATCATGGTGATGGCTTTCTGTACTCCAGATTTAATTTGAATATCGTGATCGGACGAGACCGCATGACATTAAGAAGAATAATGCCTTATCAGATTTCACAATATGTCATGGTCATCAGTTTTATCATGATTTCAGGGATTTTTTTGGGAAAAAATCGAAAAATATTGAAACATTATCAAAAACAACAATGGTTTTTACTGATTATTGCCTGGGGCCTTATGTTGCTTTCTGTAGAGACCTATATTTTAGGCTTTCTGATGAACAAATTACGTCCTTATTATTTAGAGCATATTATCCTGATATTTGATCTACTGTGGTGGCTCATGCCAGCAATGTTTATGGTCATGTCAATTGAGCGATTTATCTGGGTTCCTTTGGAAGAGCGAACTGAAAGGGCTGTACCTACGCTTGTCAGGCGGATGGTATCATTTTTGATTTATCTTTTGGCTTGTTTTGGAATTATTGCGTTTGTGTTCAATCAGAAACTGACTGGATTACTGGCAACATCAGGAATGCTTGCAATGATTATCGGATTGGCCATTCAAATTAACATTTCAAATATTTTTTCAGGAATCGCATTAAGTGTAGAACGACCTTTCAGAATTGGCGACTGGATCAAGGTCAATGGAACCGAAGGAGAGGTGATCGACATGACATGGCGAACAACGAGAATTCAGACAGCCAGTCAAACTGTTTTAAGTATTCCAAACAGTACTGCATCAGATTCAATCCTGGAAAATTGCTATTATCCTGATCATTCCTACTGGAAACAAGTGATGATTTATATCGATCCAATCCATCCGCCTGCCAATGTTGAGAAACTGCTCACTGATGCTGTTCTTTCTGCAGGGGATGAATTGTTACCCAGTGTAAGGTTTTCTGGTGTCAGTAAATGGTCGGCAAAATACTCGGTTGGTTTTACAGGAAAAGATCATTCAAAAAGATTCGCCAATGAAAGATCTGTGTGGGAAAATATTTGGAAAAATTTGAACAGTGCAGGAATAGAATTTGCGATTAAAGATCGGGATAAATACTGCTTTCAGAAAAAATCATCTATCACAGCTTGAAATTGCTGAATGTCTCAGTGAAATATTGAGGAATAGAAAAATTATTTCTGTGAATCACATTAAACAAATAATGGAGGAAAAAAAATGATTAAAATTAAAAATATCAGAATGAAAGTTAAACTAATTGCTTTTTTTCTGATTTCAGGCATCATTCCTATTGTATTCTTGGACTTGTGGAGCAGTCGTCTGGCAGAAGATGCCCTGGTAGAAAGATCCTTCGGGCAGCTCGAATCTGTTCGAGATATTAAAAAAGAGGAAATTGAAAATTTTTTTGCTGCACGTCAGATGGAATTAAATGTTCTGGTGAACATGGTTGGATCGCTGGGAAAATCAGCTTTAGAAAAATTGCAAATCGTTCAAGAGCTTAAAAAGGCACAGGTTGAAAAATTTTTTGAAAGAGTAGAAAATGATATACTCACAATGTCAAAAAGTACTGATATTTTAAAAATGTATGGAGACTTAAATAAGTATCATGATGACCTCAAAAGCAGTCGTTCAGAATCCTTTGACACTTCGACAGATGCCTATCAAAAAATCTGGCGTGAATATGGCAATTATATGAAATCTTTAATTAAAACATATGGAATAAACGATTTCTATGTTATTTCTGAATCACAAGGCCATGTGATGTTTACTGCCGCTCAAAAAAGTGATCTTGGTACAAATTTGATGAATGGCCCATACAAAAACGAGAGTCTGGCACGTCTTTGGCGGAAAGTGAAAGCATCTGGCCAGATCGCTTTTGAGGATTTTTCACCCTATTCCCCATGCAAAGGGCAGCAGGTTTCTTTTATTGGGGCACCTGTTTTTGGTCGTTTAAACAAAATGATTGCAATTGTTGCACTTCAGATTCCAACAGATCCAATTAATAATATCGTTCAAAGGCGTCATGGTATGGGAAAAACAGGTGAAACCTATCTGGTCGGCCAAAATGACACGATTACCAGCTATCGAAGCGACAGAATTATTAAGGTTGGCAAAATTGGAGATAAAAAATCAGGTGATTATATTGATAGGGCGCTTGCTGGTGAATCCGGGCATGTTGTGAGAATTGAAAACAATGGAAAGCCGGTCATGATAAGCTATGAACCTGTAGAAAAATCCTATCTGAAATGGGCGATTATCAGTACCATAACAGTTGAAGAGGCGATTATTCCCAGAAATGATGCGCAGGAGGAGGATGATTTTTTTTCAAGATATATCCAAAACAAAGGGTATCGAGATCTTTATTTAATCTGTCCCTTAGGCTACGCCTTTTATTCTGTGACGCAAGGAGAAGATTATAACACAAATATGCTCAATGGTAAGTATTCGAAAACAAGTCTGGGTCGTCTGGTCAAGGACGTATTAAAATCAAAGCAATTCGAAATGGCTGATTTTTCCTTATATCCGCCTGCAAATAATGAACCCTCTCTTTTTATTGCGCAACCACTGGTTGAGGATAATGAAGTTAAATTGCTTGTGGCACTCAATTTGCCGCTTGAAGCGATCAACAAAATAATGCATCAGCGCGTTGGCATGGGCAGAACCGGCGAAACTTATCTGGTAGGTCATGATAAACTCATGCGGTCTGATTCTTTTTTAGACCCTATCCTTCGTTCGGTAAAAGCATCATTCACCAATCCAGCAGGCAGTAATATGAATACCGATTCGGTTAACGATGCATTTTCAGGCAAAACTGCCAGTATGATCACAAAAGATTATCGCGGCGTTGATGTGCTTTCATCTTTTACATCAATAAATGTGGGCAGCACAACCTGGGCTGTGCTTTCTGAAATCAATGCGTCTGAAATAAAAAAGCCAATCACTTGTCTAAGAATGTCCATATTATATGGCGGTCTATTTATGCTCGTTATTACAGCAATTCTGGCATACTTTATTGCAAAACATATTGCAGATCCGCTGATAAAAAGTGCTGATTTTACAAAAGCCATGTCAATGGGAGATTTCAGCGATAAGATCAATATCAGGCAAAAGGATGAAATTGGCATTCTTGCAGATTCTCTCAATCAGATGAAAGATAAAATAAGCAATGTCATGTTAACTCTGGACAGTCAGATATTGGCTGTTCAAGAAGGCAATTTGGGATGTCGCGCAGATGCAGAAAATTTTTCAGGTGACTGGCATACGCTTATTGTCAAAATCAACGATCTGGTTTCGATGCTTACAGATCATATTGATAACTTACCGAATCCCACGCTGATCATCGATAAGAACTTTACCATTCGTTATATCAGCAAAGCCGGGGCATATATTGTTGGTAAAAGTGCGGAAGAACTTATTGGAGAAAAATGTTACGATTATATCAGAACATCTGATTGCCAAACGCCCAATTGTGTTTGTGCGAAAGCCATGCGCAGCGGAAACATTGAAAAAGGTAAAACAGAGGCCACCCCCGGCGGAAATAAAATGCATATCTCATACAGCGGCGTTCCATTAAAGAAAGATGATGGCGAGATCCCTGGTGTGATGGAAGTTATCGTGGATCAAACGGCTATCAGAAAAGCGATGGAAGGGGCAGCAAAAACAGCGACTGTCCTGATTGACTCGGTTCAAAATCTTTCAACATCTTCACAGGAGATTTCTACCACTTCCAATGAACAGGCAGCCGCTGTAAAGGAAATTGTTAGTACAATGGAGGATTCCAATCAACTTGCCAAAAGTATTGCCGCAAAAATTTCCGAGGTCACCAATGCCACAAATACGTCCAAAAACGATGTTAACAGGGGCTTTTCGATTATTCAAGACAGCCTGTCAAAGATGAGCGAAATAAAGAACTCGAACCTGGAAACCATTACCGAAATACGATCACTGGGTGAAAGAATTGAAAGTATCTGGGAGATTGTGAATATGATCAACGGCATTGCGGATCAAACCAAAATTATCGCTTTCAATGCAGAACTTGAAGCTTCCTCTGCTGGAGATGCTGGAAAAAATTTCCAGATTGTTGCCACCGAGATCAGACGACTGGCTGATAGTACTGTGAGTTCTACTGGTGAAATAAAATCCAAAATAAGTGAAATTCAGAATTCTTCAGATAAACTGATTATTGCTTCCGAGGATGGAACAACCCGAATCAATGAAGGATGGGAATTATCTGAAAGATTGCAGAAAATTTTTGAGGAAATTTCGAATTCATCGGAAGTATCAGCCCTTTCAGCGGATAATATTTCGGTGTCAATCAATCAGCAGGTCGCTGCTTTTGAACAGATTTTGATCACGTTAAAGCAAATTTCTGAGGGGATAGATAACTTTGTTGTATCAACGCGTTCAACCACTGAATCCTCTGAAAAATTAAAAGAAATGGCAGACATGTTACTTGATGTAATTGACGAACACGATGACAATGATGGGAGTGAGGAATGCGATGGATAATTTCGAAATTCTTTCACGTTTAGCATCGCAGGAGAGTCATCATTCGGATGATGCAACCTGCGACACAGAAAATATGTTAAAATTCCTGATTGTCCGGGTAAAGGACAAACAATACGCCTTTTTTGTGGAGCAAATTAAAGAAATCGTTACCAATGTTTCACTTTACTTTGTTCCATTTGTGCCTTCTTATATCAGAGGCTTTATCAATCGTCATGGATTGCCTCATACTGTTTTTGACTTAAACGCTATATTTGAAAGAGAACTGCTGGAATCATCAACGTTTCTTATCTCTAATGATGAAAATGATCAGATTGCTTTTCTGGTGTCAGGCGTGACTGAAATCCTTAAAATTCCAGAAAATGAAGTTCATATGCTATCAACTTCAAATAATCAGGAAGGTTTTGTTAAAGGCGCGATTACAACGCCTGATGGTGAAATTTTTATTCTGAACCTGCCAAATATAATAGAGAGGCTGGAGAATGACCTCTGAACATCATGATAACAAACTGCATGAATTTCTGGTTCTCAGTTGGATTGAAATGGATTTCATCATTAATCGAAACCAGTTTTCTGCCAGTGTTTTTCTTCAAGAAGAAATGAAATACCAGGAAGATGCCCGGTATTTTTCTTCTTTGATGACATATAATGGACAAACATTGCCAGTCTTTAATTTTAATGCATTCTTAACAGATACTTTCAGGTCTGGCATTCATAGCAATTTTAATATTGCTTTAATTTGCGATATTTCTTTGTTTTCCAGGGCAAACCAGTCTTCATACAGGAAGCATTTTTTGAAAAACAACACAGATATTTCATCACAGTTTCTGGCAGTGAAAGTGAGTGTTCATGCTGGAATGAATCATGTTCCATTATCTGAAATCAATCTAATCCCTCCTGGGCTCAGAGGAAAACTAAATAATGAAGGCATTCTGGGATGCAGATTTACGAATAAGAATAATATACAATACTTTGTGGATATTGAAACCATCATTTTTAAATGTATTCGGGAAAAGGGGGACTTTGATGATTATCAACAAGGATAACTTTATTGAGAAATATCTTGATGAATTAAAAGAGAATATACAGTTATTAGATTCAGGAATTCTTAAACTCAAAAAGGAACCGGATGATGAATATGAACTGGCCCGATTTCTTCGGACACTCCACACCATAAAAGGCTCTTCCCGCCTGCTGAATTTCAATCATATGGAAAAGATTGTTCATGGACTGGAAAATGTATTCAAAGGTGTTAAAGAAGGAAAATACAGTATAAGCAGAAATCTTATCCACCTTGTTTTTATCACAACTGACTACTTAAATAGGGGCGCAGTTAACATTAAAGAAAATAAGCGTGATGATCTTCCTTTGGAAAATTTATTGAATGTATTTGAAATCGCTTGTTCGGGCGAACCTTTTTCATTGGATGGTCTGAAACTCAAAACTTTTGGACATCATAAGTTTGATATTGATGCAGACCCGGCAACAGTATTCTCAAAAAATAACAGTATTTCAGAAAGCATTTCTGATTCTGGAACCATTCGTATTAAAATCAGCAAGACAGATAATATCAATAAAATGCTCAATAATTTGATTATCAAGCAGTTTCAGTTAAAAAGAGAAAATGATGTCCTTAACAATCTTGAACAGGAATTTCGTTCCCTGATATCAACAGATCCTGGCACAGGCAGCAATAAATCAGGAAAAAACCCTGCCTATAAACAAAAAGAGAACAAATGTTTGAAAAGTATTCAACAGCTCAGAAAAAGATTTTCTCTGGACCTGGCTTTGCTGGAAAGCGATACGTTTAAATTGCAGGAAGAAATTCTAAGCCTGAACATGATGCCTCTTGGCTTGATCTTTGCGCCACTCCATAAAATGGTAGAAGAAACTGCCATCAATCTGGGCAAAGAGATTGATTTCAGTGTGGTAGGTTCAGATATCATGTTGGATAAAATTATACTGGAAAAACTGAACGATCCTGTTATTCATCTGATTAGAAATGCCATTGATCATGGTATTGAAACCCCTGACGTGCGTCAGGCAAAAGGCAAGAACTGTATCGGATATGTGACGATAAGCGCTTATCTTGAAGGTGGCAATGTCATTGTCAGTATCAAAGATGATGGTAATGGTTTGGATTATGACAGAATAAGGGAAAAAGCGATAAATGCCAATCCGGATCAGAAGGATAATATTGATGCAATGGATGAGAGATCGCTTCATACATTTCTTTTTGCTTCTGGCTTTTCTACTAAAAAAGCAATCCATGAACTTTCCGGCAGGGGTGTCGGACTTGACATTGTTAAATGTAATATCGAAAATATTAAAGGAAGAATTGAACTTCTCAGCGAAAAAGATAAGGGATGCGAATTTATCCTGACTTTACCGCTATCACTGGCTACTGTGGAAGGTTTTTTTATTCAGTGCGCAACTGAAAAATTTTTTGTTCCATCAACTTATATTAATGAAGTTCTTATTCTTAATGAGGCACACCAACTGAATCTTGTAAACAGTAAAGCCATAAAATTTCGAGATAAAATTATTCCGCTCTATGACCTGCGAGATCTAATAGATAAGTCATTGCCAAAGGAAAAAAGAGAAAACAATTTTGTCATGATTGTGTCATCGTTGAACACCATTATCGCAGTGGTTGTGGATTCGATTATTCAGTATTCATCACTCATTTATAAACCGCTTCCGCCAAATCTCAAAAAGCTGAAACCCATCCAGGGCATTGTGTTTGATGAAAGTTATAATATCATAAACATCCTGTTTATTCCCGAAATTATCAAGCGCTTTTCACAAATCCAGAATACTGAACATGCAGAAAAGCCTGCTTCTGTTGGTAAGTATATTCTTGTTGTGGATGATTCCTATGCTACACGAGAAATTGAGCGATCCATTCTTGAACTCGAAAACTATAAAATTGTTACTGCAAATGATGGCATTGAAGGTCTTGAAAAATTAAAAGAACGTCATTTTGACTTGATTGTTACTGATATTAAAATGCCGAGAATGGACGGACTTTCCTTTGTTGAGAATATAAGGAAACAGGATGAATACAGGCGGACACCTGTCATTGTTGTCTCCAGTGTACAAGATGATGAAATCAAGCATGCATTTATCTCAAAAGGTGCAAATTCTTTTATTGTTAAATCGGATTTTGACAGGCGGAATCTGGTTGATGAAGTCAATCAATTAATAGGTTATAATGAAAATACTAATCGTTGATGATTCAGCTCTTGTTCGCAGTATATTAAAATATGTGCTGTCAACAGAAAAAGACTTTATTGTTGTGGGTGAAGCCTCCAATGGCAGCCAGGCAGTTGAGTTAAATTGCATTCTGGAACCGGATATTATTATTATGGATATTCGCATGCCAGTGATGGATGGTCTGGAAGCCAGCCGAAGGATTTTAGAAGTTAAACCGGTTCCTATCCTTATTTTTTCAAGCGTATCCACAATCACTATGGGCCATAAATTAATGAATACTGGCATTGTCGATGTGATGAGAAAACCCGCTATTGAACAGTTTAACGAGCCTTCATTTTACAAACAACTTTTACAAAAAATTCGAATTCTGGCTGAAAAAAAGATTCATCCTAAGTTTGTGGGAACTCCTTCTGAAAAAATATCTGGTGAAACTGTCAATAATTTTTTAACGAAAACAGTATCAGAAAAAAAAGTTTCATCAAAACTCGAAAAATCAGGACTTAACAGAAATTCTTTGAATAATAAGACGTTTAAAATGCTGGTCATGGGCGCATCAACCGGTGGGCCTTCCGCTGTAAAAACAATATTAAAAGAATTACCTGCCACTTTTCCTTTATGTATTGCACTGGTTCAGCACATGGAAAAAGGATTTGACCAGGGATACGCCAATTGGTTGAATGAATCAACATCGTTAAATGTTCAGTTAGCCCAAAAATCACAACTGATTCAAAAAGGTGACGTTATCGTTGCGCCAGTGGACAGGCATTTGATTATTAAGAAAAATCTTCTTGTGCTTTATGATGGTCCTCGGGTTTTAAATCAAAAACCCAGTGTGGATGTTTTATTTGAATCTGCTGCCAATAGTTTTGGTGCGGAATTATTGGGTGTACTTCTTACAGGCATGGGGTCTGATGGCGCGAATGGTTGTGTTTCAATAGTTTCTAAAGGCGGATTTACAGTGGTTCAGGATAAGGAAACATCAGCAATCTTTGGAATGCCAAAGGTTGCTATTGAGATTGGGGGGGCGTCAATAATTTTGCCTCTTGAAAAAATAGCAGCGTTACTCGTTCAAATGCGCAATACAGGGCATTAGGAATTTGCCATAAAATGGTTATGACAGAAGAATATTTTAATCGAATTATACAGTTTATCAAAAGTAAAACTGGAATAGATATGCCGGATACGAATCATGGCCTGATCAAGCGCTTTGTTTCTGAAAGACTTTCCTCCCTTCATATGAAACCAGATCGCTATCTTTCATACGTAAAAGATAATACTGATGAATTTAATCGTTTCATTGATGCTGTTATCATAAATGAAACCTATTTTTTTCGTGAACAAAAGCATTTTATGCTAATGGAATCATTTATCTTTCCCAGACTTGCCAATAAAAATCAGGGGCACCTTAACTTTTGGAGTGCGGCATGCGCAACAGGTGAAGAGGCGCTTTCCGCTGCAGCCCTGGCGGAAAGTTATTTTGGAAAAAGATCTGAAAATTCATATTCTGTTTTTGCAAGTGATTTAAATTTGATCGCTTTAGAAATTTTTAAAAAAGGAACATTTCGTACAAATTCTTTTCGAAAAGATGGTTCTTGCTTTCATCATCTGCTAAAACATTATATTTGTTACAAAAATGGTCTTCCATTAATAGAAAACGAGATAAAGCAAAAAATTCACATATTTCAATTCAACCTATTGCATGATGATATCAGCAAAATTCCTGCTGATATGGACATTGTTTTTCTGCGAAACATTCTGATTTACATTCCCATTAAGACCCGACAAATCATTATCAATAAAATTGTCAGAAAGATGAAGCCTGGCGGTTATTTGTTGTTGTCATCTTCAGAAACACCTCTGGTCTTTCATCAGGATTTACACTTAGTAGAACATCAGGGGGGATATTTTTTTCAGAAAAAGAATATCAATACTGAAAAACATATCAAATTGTCTGATCAGATACTTGTTAAGGAAATCAATGAAAATAAGAAGTTTGTTACGACATTCAAGGAAAAGGACAAAGAGATTGTACATATCGAGAAAATTATTTTTTTTATGAATCAGAAATTGAAGAACAGCCTTTTTGATGCAAAGGATAATATTAATTATTGCATAGCCATACAATTTATTGAAATCGTTTTATTAATCAAGTCAAAAAAATTTTCCCGCGCCAGGGAGTTATTGAAATCAGTTATCAGCATTACAGTCGCTGATGAAATCAGCTTTTACCTTTCAGGATATATGGATATGGCGGAACAAAATGAAGCATCCGCTATTTACAAATTTTCAAAATCCCTGACATGCAATGCTTCTTTTTGGCCATCACGTTTTTATTCAGGAATGCTCTACTTGAAATTTTCACCTCGCAAAGCTAAAATAGCGTTTGAACTGTGCCAGAGAAGCATCATTTCTTATTTAGAACAGGACAGTTACAGTTATCAATTCCTGCTTGAAGGTTTTCATGAAAGATATTTTCTTGATATATGCATGAAATGGGTTCAGAAGCTGAGGGAGGGTGAAAGGGGACGTCTATGATTTTATGCTTTTATCGGCAAGAGGTTGAAACTTTCAAAGAAAAGCATACAATCATAGACGTCCCCTTTTTTTTCCTATGAGTGGCATTATTTACTCAAACATTAAGCTACCTTAGTCCAGACTTTTTATTGCGAAGCTCCATTGCTTTTTTACTAATTTCCTCTATAGTTAAATCCTCAAATAAATCGTCTCTCCATTTTGTGTAATCAAAAGGTTCTTGTTGAATTAAAGCAACGAATCTTTCATCCTCAACTAAACCAATAGATTTATTTAAGATCTGAAGTCCTTTCACCTTAAGTTCTGTATTAGTCATCATAGTTATCAGCCTCCTTGATAAAAAGGAATGGATCAACAATTTTGATTGCTTCAACAAGATAATCTTTTTTCAAGACTTTATCATCAGTTGTCAAAAAATAATCACATTTTGAAAAAATCGCACAAGCTACATGTAAAGCGTCTTTTTTGCGCATTCCAATATTCTTTAGAGCGTTTGCTTTAGTTATTATTTCAGCATTTTCTTGAACATCAATTATTGAATAGATTTTCCATTCATTTATTTGCCTTTTTCTTTCGTAATACGGATTATTATCATTTTCTAAGTCTAAAATATAAGACCAAGCCAATTGAAACTTTCCTGCACGAATTTCGTATTGAATTTTCAATTTTGCCTCGGATTCCAACTTGATACGAAGCTGCGACTGATCATCAAATGGTCGGTTATAACAGCAGTTATCTAAGTATATTTTCATGTATTCAATATATCCTTATTTATATGCTATCTGAACGTCTGAACTTCTAACTTCTAACTAACTTCTGAACTTCTTCCTTAAAAAGTATTTTAAGTTAGGTTTATCAATGTCTGCACTATTTTTTGCCTTGAAGCCCAAAGATATAAATTTAAGAACATAGTGCCCTTCGGGCAAATTTTAGATTAGCCTAACTTTTGTGCGTCTTCGGAAAGCCTGTTTGATATTTGCTTCAAGTACAGTCCCGCTTGCTAACGCGCGCGGCTCAGATTAAAAGCTGCCGAACTTTTCAGAGCCGCGCGCGTTAGCAAGCGAAATCGCACTTGTACCAATATAAAGCAGGATTTTGTTTTTCCGATACATTAAAAATATCGTTACGTTTACCTGATAAGAAAGAAATAAAGGTATTATCAGGAATTTCCCCTTGTTTTTTTCCATTTTCTCAATTCTTACATTATTACTACGACTATTACAATAAGTTTTTAATTATGATCGTCCAACTTTGTTTTTTCCTGGCATAATTTCAACCCTCTAGAATTCCTAAATATTTTTGAGGAAGGATCGTTCGAAATCCCGGAGCTATCCCGGATTCAACAAAAAAAACAGGAACAAGTTTTTTGTTTTTCCCATGATGATCGTGACTGTGAAAAAGTACCGGTCTACAAAGGACGTATTGTTTGCAATGAATTTCCACTTATTCTGTTAACCATCTGCATCTGGATAAACCTGTCCCACAAATTTGTGGGACAGGTAAAAAAAATCGTTCAAAATCCGCCTAACCAATTAGAATTGCTTTTTTTTATTCATGATCTTTCTTTATTAACGGACATTTGTGATAAAATCAAAGAGATTTCCGATAAAAATCAACTAAATAAGTCTAAAATTAGAACCCTTTTGGACATTAAAAAAGAATCTAAAAATGCATTTCAATATATTATCAATGCAAACACATCTGTTTCTGATACTGAGAATAAAGAGGCACAACAATCCTCAACTGACGATGATTGTGTTTCTTTAGCCAATATGCGTGCCAAAAAAAATAAGCAGATCGCTGACAAAATTATTCGAAAGGAGATACAGAATCAATTAAATTCACTAAAAAATTGAGCGATAATACTATTTGTGTTATATGATGTCTTGATTATAAAAATCTCAAAAATTAAACAATAGGAGTTTGTTATGCCATTTAAAAGATATCTATTAATTGTATTTATCTGTTTTTGTCTCATGTATAATGTTGGCAACCTTCATTTAATGGCCAACGATGATGTTAAAGTTTGTCAAAATATTAATCTATAGAGTTCAAATTCATTATTCTGAAACAGGTACAAAGACATTACGATTGAAATCTTACGACACACGCAATAATATGTTGAAAAGTAATACCACTTTCAATGTAGAATCACTTACAACACCCGATCC
>Ga0272440_1002151_pt1 | contig 15582 bp, 11 predicted proteins | sample SSMMMBAug17_FD_192440 | JGI IMG/M metagenome (GOLD analysis project Ga0272440, IMG submission 192440) | Marine sediment archaeal communities from Little Sippewissett salt marsh, Falmouth, MA, United States - SSM-MMB-Aug17 | ecosystem: Environmental > Aquatic > Marine > Wetlands > Sediment ... | reverse complement strand
TGTTGTTGCGTTTTTATTGTCCAGAAGGCCGGTTTGAGCCAACAAAAATGCGCCCAGGCAGATACTGGCAATATGCGCGCCTCTTTCATGGGACTCTATGAGCCAGGAAAAAGCTTCAGGCGCTAAATCAGTTGCTGTAAATGTTCTGTGGGGCTGTACCAGAAAACTTATGATCGCTTACTTATTCCAACGCTTGAACCGACGCTTTCCATTTATGATACATATCAATGATGTCTTTATCTTCATAAGGCTTGGGTAAATAATCATTCATTCCAGCGGACAGACATTTTTCCCGATCACCCTTCATAACACAAGCAGTAAGGGCAATAATGGGTAATGTAACATAACCGGCCTCTCGTATGATTTGTGTAAGTTCATAGCCATCAATTTCAGGCAATTGAATATCCATGAAAACCATATCGTATGATTTTTGCTTTATTTGCGTCAGTGCCTGATGGCTATCTTCAATAACATCTACGTCTATGTTTTCAACATGCAATATGGATTTTGCAAATCTGGCATTGATGTCATCATCTTCGATTAGCAACACACGAGAATTGATTGCAGGTATTTTTTGTATGTTGTTTGAATTTACGTATGAAAAGGGCAGCGTTATGGTAAATGTACTGCCTTTTGAGGGTGTACTCGTGACAAAGAGTTTTCCTTGCATGATATGAATGAGCTTTTCGCAAATGGCAAGACCCAGGCCAGCACCATAATATTTTCTGTTGGTGGCGGTTTCAACCTGGGTAAAGGCTTGAAAAATTCGTTTCTGATCGGCTTCCTGAATTCCCACACCAGTATCAGTTACAGAAATCGAAATGTAAATTTTGTCTGATACCTGATGTAAGCTTTCTGTTTGTATCCAGATCTGACCATTGTTTGTAAATTTAACCGCATTTCCTACCAGATTGACTAAAATTTGCTTGATACGTATTGGATCGCCAATCAATTCGATACCACATTCAGGTGCAATATGGCACACGATTGCCATTTTCTTAGATTGAACCTGATGTTTGAATATTGAAATAATACTTTGATAAATATCCGCAAGAAAAAATGGCGTTGACATCAATTTTACTTTGTCCAATTCGACACGTGAATAATCCAGAATATCATTAATTAATTCCAACAGGGTTTGTGATGAATTCAGCATATCTGTGAGATAGTCGTTTTGTATGTCTGTAAGTGATGTCTTTTTTAGCAGTTTTCCCAATCCGATTACTGCATTCAACGGCGTTCGGATTTCATGGCTGATATTGGCTAAAAATTCATTTTTGGTCTGGTTGGCAACTTCCAAAGCTTTACGTTCCTGATCCTTTTGCTCTGCTTTCTTGCGTGCATCAATATCCACTAAAAACCCCTCATAATGCTGAATTTGACCTTCTGAATTTCGAACAATTCGGGCATTGATCTGCACCCAAATACTTTCACCATTCTTTTTATACATTTGCGCTTCAAAACTATTCACCTGATTATTCCTGGATATCAAATCCTTAAATCTGTCACGATCTTCAGAATGAACATATAATTGATTGGCCAGATCAGAAACATGTTTCATGAGATCATCTGGATTTGTATATCCAAAAATTTTTGCCAGCGCAGGATTGGACCGAATAAAATAACCATCAGGATGCGTTTGAAATATGCCTTCAATTGCATATTCAAAAATTCTTTGAAAACGTTGCTCTGCATGTTCAAGATCAATAACCATCCGATGAAATGCTTGATATACTTTACCAATTTCATTTTTTACATTTGGCAGACTAGACAGTCGTAATTCACCTTTTGAGTATTGTTGCATGGCAGATATTAAAGTGTTTACAGGTAAAATTAATCGGTAAACCAGCAAAGCGATACCTAAAGTAAATACTACAAGTATAATCAAAGAAAAATACAATAGATCTTGTTGTGATTCCTGTATTGCCAGGGGAAGTCTTGTCTTTTCATAAATCTTTAATTGAAGGGTATTTTTGCCAATATGAATGGGAATTGTCATTTGTTTGCAATAGTTCTGGGATATTTTCCTTTCATGCATACCAATGGTTACATCGTTATAGGTAATTGCAAGTTGTAAGCTTAAATTCGTTGTAATTTCTTGATAAATATCTGGATAAACAAACCTTCCCACAACAACAAATCCCATCTTTTTTTTGATTGGATATACTGACAGGGCATATAACTGATTGTTAATATCAATGATAGTTGATTGGGGGGTTATTTGGGCACTTTGAAAAAATGGATGAATATTTTCTGAATTGGAAATCACAGGCAACTGACCAATCTGACACTTTATGCGATAGGCTTTATCCACAAAAAGTATGCCAGATACATTTAGCTGCTTGAAATTTTTACACTTTTGATACAGTTGTTTAAAATTGTCATTGGCAAAGGCATTTTGAATATCATCGTCTTTTGCAATAATGTATGAAAGTGATCGAAGATGTGATAAGACTGATATAAAATGGTATTTAACATGCCGGGCGCAATGGTGAAATTTATCGTCAATGTGTATATTCATTTGATTATACATTCTTGCAAAATAGATATTGCACATTCCTGTAATGCAAACAAGTGGAATGATAATAATAATGAGCAATTTGTAAAAAAGTTTCATTATGAAGCTTTTCCTGATTTTGGATCTGAAATATTACATGTGTTAAAAATGTTAACAATTTTATCCAGGGCTTCAGTCATTTTAATCAATTCCTGCGCATTTCGATTATTGTTTTTTGACACGCGAGTAATATTTCCTGAATATTCGCTTATTTTTTTGATATAGCCATTTGATGTCTGAATACCCGATAAAACAACATCACTGCTTTCAGCAATTTCTTTTATACGACCGGCAGTTTGCGCCACATTTTCAGCGGATTCTCTTGCCAGGTCCGCGACTTCAGCAGAAAAGAATGTCACTTCTTTTAAGCCATCATCCGACTCTCTCGCTTTTTGAGCACTTTCTCTTGCACCACTGGAAATGGACTCGATTACTTCAGATAAATGTTTTGAGATATCCCGCTGGTTTTCGATGGATTGACCAATGGCAACATTATTATCCACCACTGATTTAATTGCCGCACTTGTTTCATGGATACTCTGAATCGTGGCATCAATGTACTCTCTAATTTTAACAATGAGCTTTCGGATTTGATTGTTGGCATCATTGGTTTTTGCAGCCAGCACTTTAACTTCCTCAGCCACAACAGCAAAACCTTCACCAGCCTCTCCGGCATGTACCGCTTCAATGGTGGCATTGAGAGCCAACAGATTGGTTTGACTTGAAATCGCACTGATTAACTGTACGGCGTTATTAATATTTTCCGAAGCTTCATGTAAATTATTCATGGCACCCAGACTGTTAGCGATCTGACTTTCTGCTTTTTTTGATATGGCAACATTATCAGAGGAATTCCTGAAGACCGATGTCAAATCACCTGCCATATTTTCCACTGATTCTTTCACCTGATAAATATCATCAGACACATCAATGACAAGCTTGCTGATTGCGGTCATATTTGCTGATGAATGTGCAGCAGATTCTGCAACAGAATTTATATTTTCGCTCAATTGATTGATACGACCTAAAATTGCATTGACATCCCTTGCGCCCAATTCTGTTTCATTGGTAATTAATTGAATATGCTTGAGATTGTTTTCTGAACATTGAACAGTAATCTGTGACTGCGCATCCATTTTTTCAGCCAGTGTAAATTGTTCTTTTGCGCCTTTGGAGAAATTTTCTGATGCGCGTGCAACTGTTTTTGCATGTTGATTCATATCTGTAATGATTTTAGACAAATAACTTCGTGTCGCTTCGTAGCCTCGGGCCATGATCCCCAACTCATCTTTCCGATTGATATCCTTTTCTGGTAAAATGGCGTATAAATTGTTGTTTCCCATTTCATGAATACACGATGCCAATCTGAGTATGGGGGTGCTGATTGATGTCACAAAAACAACAAAAAGAATAATGAAAATCAAACAAAAAAACATAGACAAAAACAAGAATTTTTTTAGAAATGCAGTGGCAGGTTGATAAATTTCTTCTCTGTAGAATGTTGCTGTCAAATACCAGTTCATTGGCTTGTAATGATATGTATAGGCATATTTCCAGAATTTGAATTTGCCTCGCTGTGTGGCTTTATCCCATAAATACAGCATGGGTTTGTCAGGATTGCTTGATGAATCAATTAGTTCGTTAAGCAATAAATGTCCGGTTGCCTTGTTCACAATGCCAGAAATATCAGTGCCCACAGGCAGATAAGGATGCGACAATACTTTACCGCGTTGATCAAACAATAATAGATAGCCAGACTTGCCAATTTCTGTATTGGCCAACGCATGTCTGAGTTCTTCAAGTACTGAAAGCTTTCGTTCATTAATTCCTTTTTGGATTTCATCATCATAATAGTTTGTGCCAATGATCCAGTTCCAATCGGCAATATATTCAAAATAGCAATGTGTTTCTTGATAATTTTTATCCCCAGGCCGACGCCCTAGATATGAAAAAAATCCATGACCGGTTTTTTTTGCTTCCTTGATTATGGGCGGTAAAATGAGATTACCATTGGGGTCAACTTTTTTTGTCCAGTCCTGATTCACAAATGAAGGATCCGGATGTGACAGCCATATTGCCTGATCATTACAGATCCAAAAAGAATTGTTCTGCCCATAGCGGAACATTTTAATGAAGGCAATAATATTGTTTTGTGCCTCTTTTTTGGATAATTGATGTTCTTTCACTTGTTGGCGGATAATTTCAATATTTTGTTTTTGATTGATCGTCATATTTTTTATGAAATCTTTTTTTTGTTGAATCCACAATTTTTCATAATACGCTATTCCTTTGCATTTGCTTTCTAGATTTAACATAGCGAGAGATAACATCTTTTGTGCAGAATTTAGGCCAAGATGATGTAATGTTGTAATAATTTCTTCATATAAAAAAATATAAAACAAAACACAGGTAAGTGTTAAAAATCCGATAAGGACTGTCAGCATTCTTGCTTTCAGTGATTTAAACATAATTAACCTCTTTATTGTGGCCCCGAAAACAATGTTCGGGAAATTACCGCTATATTATCATCAAACATGATTATAACCTTCAAGTCTAAATTGAGTGATAAGGTATAATATTTCAATTTTGCATAACCTGAGTTTTTGTTCAAGGCAATTTTTTAGAAATTTTTTTGAATTAATTATACGCAAAGAAATCATACGTTTCAAATTATTTTTATTCAACGGCAAGTTATTTGCAGGAATACTTTATGAAATTGTTAATTAATCTGTTTAATCGAAATAAATAAGATACCAAATGAAAACAAATAAACAAATAAAAAAATATTTCCAAAATCTGTCATTGGGGCAAAAAATGGGGCTGTGTTTATGGATTGTGATTAGTTTTACAATTATTATCAGCGTGTTTGGCCATATTATGCTCAGAAATGCAATGAAAGGTATTACCTTTTATGACCAGATTTATCGTATCCAGAATGCATTCTCGCATGTTAAATATTACCATGATCAGTTTCGTCTTTATGCCTATGATGATGGGCGATTGATTCAAAAAAGAATGAAAGAACGTGTTTTCAATTATTTAGCCGACTGTTCACATTATATTGATAATTTCAACAAAAAACTGATCTATCGCATGGATATCGAACTTCAGATTGCTCAGGCAAATCAGGAATTTAAGCAGTATAGCATATTTTGTCATCAGTACATCCATTCTGAAGAACGAAAAATTTTGCTTGAAAAACAAATCAATCAGTTAGAAATTGACCTGAAAGGTCTGATTGATAATGCACCCTTTATTGTTGATAGTCTGAACAGACAATACAATCTCTTAAAGATTGTTGCAGATAGCTATTGTCGTCGAAATGTCAGAACATTATGGGTTCAATTAGAGAATTCGCTTGATAAAATGGACATGTCCATTCAAAATTGGAAAAATCAAACCATAAACACCCCCAATTTACAAGAAAACGCTTTCACGATATTTCAAACGTTTGATAACTATCGTTCGAACCTGTACCAGTACAAATTGATATGCGAATCCCAGGAAACCTTTCGCAAAAGTATGGTCAATTTTCAGGATACCTTTTCCGAACATCTTCAACGTTTAATTGATAAGGCCACTGACCAAATGTATGGCATTCAGTTAATATCTACAATTGTCCTTGTCAGTATGCTGGCAATTTCATTAATTTCAGGTGCGGGGATATCCATTGTTCTGGCCCAGAAAAATTTTGTCAGACCAATTATCCAGTTAGATGCTGCCGCCAGACAAATTGCATCAGGAAATTATAATCTTAAACTACCTGTTTTCAAAGGAAAGGATGAATTATGCAGTTTGTCACAAAGCTTTTCAAAAATGCAACAGGCCATTCATGAACAAATGCTAAATCTTCATGAAGCCAGAATGCAATATCAAAGCATTTTTGAAAATGCAGTTGAAGGTATTTATCAGATTACAACTGATGGACAGGTGATTAAAGCCAATCCTTCAATGGCAACTATATTGGGATTCAATAACCCAAATGAATTGATCAAGTATGCCTGTAATCATGAAGCATTTTATTTTCTTGCGTCTGATGATCGAGATCATCTATTTATGGAATTAAAACAATTCAAGCAGGTACAAAATTTTGAAGTTCAAATGATTCAAAAAAATGGTGCGCTTAAATGGTGTTCATTGATGGCCAGATTGGTCGGTGGAACATGGGAAACAGCAAGGTATATTGAAGGTTCTATTATTGATATTACCGAACGAATGGAGCGAAACCGCGCAGAACAAGATCGAATGGCTGCTGAAGCTGCCAGCCGGGCAAAAAGCGAATTTCTTGCCAATATGAGCCATGAAATAAGAACCCCCATGAATGGCATCGTTGGCATGATTGAATTACTAACAATGCTGCCACTGACATCACAACAAAAGGAATACATTGATGCCATATCTTGTTCTGCGGAATCACTATTAACTGTCTTAAATGATATTCTGGATTATTCAAAAATAGAAGCAGGTAAGCTAGAAATCGAATCTGTGCCTTTCAATTTAAGGGATACGATGGAACAGGTTGGGCAATTAATGGCTGGCCAGGCTAGAAATAAGGATATTGATGTTATGGTTCATTTTCCGCCAGATATTCCCCATTTTGTTATTGGTGATCCCACACGTATTCGTCAGATTTTAAACAATTTGTCTGGCAATGCAATCAAGTTTACAGAAAAAGGTCATATATTGATCAGTGTTCAACTGCTTGAACAATCTGATATGAAAGGCCAATTCTTATTTAAAGTTATCGATACAGGCATTGGTATTTCAAAAGAAAATCAGAAAAAAGTGTTTTCCAAGTTTACCCAGGCTGATGGCTCCACAACACGAAAATATGGCGGGACCGGATTGGGTTTGTCAATCTGTCAACAACTTGTTCATATGATGGGCGGTGATATTTCTCTGGATAGTCAATTGAACCAGGGAACCACTTTTTATTTCACACTTCAATTTCCCATTGCAGAAGATAATAATAAAATAATTGCCGATTTCTCTGGCTGTTCAGTGATTGTAATGGATAACAATAAAATTCAGCGGCAAATAATGGAAGAGTACCTGACTTCATGGAATATTAATTGTACCACTGTGGACAATGCACAAAAAGCATTGCATATGTTACGACATAATGAAACGCCTTTCAATGTGGCTGTAATTGATCTTCATATGCCTGAAATTGATGGTCTTTCGTTTGCTAATTTTATTATCAAAGAAGAATTGAACAAAGATATGGCGCTCATTCTTGTAACATCAAAAACAATTCCTGATGATATCTATAACAATGAAGCGCATAAATTTAAAGCAATACTGCATAAACCCATTCGTTTTTCGATTTTATGCGAAACGATTGCCAATATTAATAAAACTGAATTACCAATAATTGTAGAACCTCAAAAAAATAATGTTAAATATGATCATGTTCATGTGTTGTTGGTTGAAGACAACGTTATGAATCAAAAAGTTACGCATGCTTTGCTGAATCGAATGGGGTGTAAGGTTACCATTGCAGACAATGGATCAATTGCGCTTCGTATCCTTGAGAAACAATCCTTTGATGTCATTTTTATGGATGGCAACATGCCTGTTATGGATGGCTTTGAAACCACACAAAAAATTCGTGAAAATGAGAAACAAAATGGTGGGCATACGCCAATTATTGCAATGACTGCACTTGCAATGGTTCAGGATCGAGAAAGATGCATGGCTGTTGGAATGGATGATTTCATTTCCAAGCCAATTAATGGCGAAACTATCAAGCAAATGCTTAAAAATTATTGTTCAAAAAATATAAAATCACAATCAATTGATACAACAGTTATTTCAGATGATTCTTTTAACCTGTCTCACTTAATCAATATTTGTGCAAAGGACATTGATATTATTGAAGAAATTATTGGGATTTTCAAAAAGGATGCATATCAGTATGTACAGGATTTAAAGCGGTTTATGGAAACCAATGATTTAGACGCATTTTATAGAAAGCTGCACACATTGAAAGGTAACAGTGCCAATATTGGCGGAAAATATCTGCAAACAATGATTGAAAAAATGGAAAAAGCGGGCAAAAAAAAGCTGCCAGATCAGTCTGAAATAGATAAGTTGGAATTGGCTGTTGATCAGTTTATTGAACGACTTGAATCCATTGATTGGGTGGCCGCATGCGAATCCTGAATTCTTGAGAACTGACGATCAACCTGACTAACAAATAATTCAACAGTCATTTGATTTAGGTTTGTTTGTTCCATTAATATTGTCCGATCATCAGTTGCGGTAAGTGAATAATACAGGCATGACAATTGATAATCTGGTATACGAGGGTAAAGCCCTAAAGCGAGCATTGTTTGAGAAGATTCTTTTAAATGCGGCCAGATTGTCTGGTATATTGTACTGATTGCAGGATATCTCAAATCAACATGTGTGGGGAACGCCCATTTATCAGGCAAAAAGCCTGCGAGAATTGCAGCACCTAAACGAGGTTTATCGACTGGAATCATATTGTTAAAAAGACACTCAACAAACAAAGGGTTTACTAGCGGGCCCAACTGATATGCCAGATTGCCTTTTGGCGTTAATTTTTTATTGAAATCAATCCAATCTAACTGTTGTAATAAGTCAAAAAAACATGGGGCTGTGGTTTCCAATAAAAGATGCCTGTTGGCACTGTCTGTTAAATACGCATAAAATAAATCAATCATCTCTCTGAATCGTTTTGAGCCGCGATGATGACAGATAGATGCATGGTCGCAGTCGTTACAAGGAAGACAATCTAGCAGGAATTTTGTTTTTTGGAAGGTTGTTTCAAGGCATTTATTGGAAGTCAGTTTAATTTGTTTGCGGTATTCAGCCAGTTCATTTGTCCATTTAATACGAATGCTGTTCAAAAAAGACATTGCACTGACTGGTAAACATTTGGCTTGCGGCAGTTCTGCCTGTATCTCCATAATGGCATCATGAAACAAAACATTATTACGTGCGCCCTGGCTGGCAACTAAAAATGATTTGTTTAGATCATTTAAGATTGATCGGTTGCGTGAAATCCGGCGCAAAATATTTTTCATGCGCCATTTGAAATGACTTTGAAGTGAAAATAATCCGGTATCGAGAAAATCTTTGACATGAACTGGGGACACATCTGGTGAATCAGTTAATATACAAAAAACTGTTTGTTTTTTGGTTTCATCCAGAAAATTGTCATACTGCCCCGATCGCATCAATAATTGATCGTACCATAGTTGCAAAGAAATATCTGTATTTTTTGTATTATGTTTGGGATGCCCCATGAGAATCAAACTCTTGCTGCTGATATACAACTGCTGGATCGTTTCAGTGGTGGCCAAAATGATATCAAATGCACCCATAGAAAATAGATTTTCTATCAATTGTAACCAAATCCGATTGTTAAAACAAATCCCTGCCCGCTTTTTCAACATTTCTATTACAAAAGGATTGTCTTTCAGCGAAGGATTGTCCCCTATTATTCTGACTATTGCAGGTGCAGTCATATATTGCCCTGGCTTAGATTCTTTTTCAGGGTGCTTATTCCAGAGGTCTATGGCAGCGGTCATCTCTGACAATACAAATATGGCCGGGGACAATTTTTGAGCGTTTACCAGATCCAGACATTGAAAGAAAATTTTTCTCAAAGAAATGGGCTTGTTTATTGTTTTTAAATGATTTTTTACTTTGCGATTCAGTTTTTTCTTGTCCAAAAGCGGCAGCCATTCACCATTGTGCGTAAAAAATGTGGGGATAATTGATTTGGGACCCTGTGCATAAATAACCATACACTTTCGATTTCGAATATTGGATAACCATTTAGCCACTTCAGCAACATTAGATCGGGCATTCATTGCCAGTACAAGCGGACTTTCTGGATCTGACTCAATCAAAAGACTTTCAAGACGTTCTCCTTCAATTGGATCATCTATTCGTTCACCTTCATCAACAAAAAGTATAGCACACTGTTTATTGGTATCATTAAGATAAGAATCATACGATTGAATGCTTATATGGTCCAATGCATAAGAATAACTTAAAAATGATCGCACGACAGGAAGCACTATTCGCATTTTTTGATGACATGGATTGATATTGGCAATGGCGAAAAGAAGTTGGGTTTTTAGTGATGCGGGAGTGGTGACAAGCAAGCAATCTCTATTTTCTGTAATATGACGTGCTATTTCATTGACACTATAGCGCATAAGTTTTTTTTCTGGAATGTCTTCCAACTGTCGATTGCAGAGCTTGTGAATTTTTGAGTCTACTGTGATTATCATGATACCGGCCCTACGTACATACAAAAAAACCCTTCTAGAATTTTTTATTCCAGAAGGGTTAAAAAAACGTCCCCAAGGGGATTTGAACCCCTGTTGCCGGCGTGAAAGGCCGGTGTCCTGGACCAGGCTAGACGATGGGGACATGGTATTGAATGGGTCGTGCGTGATTCGAACACGCGACTCTCTGCTTAAAAGGCAGATACTCTACCGACTGAGTTAACGACCCATCATTTAAATAAAGAACTTAATATATCTTTTTTTTTAAAACCTGTCAACAAAAAAATAAAATAATCTAATTTTTTTGTTCACCCCGCGGCACCTTTTCAATTTTTCCAGAACGTATACAACGTGTACATGCCATAATTTTTTTCACCTGGCCCTTATGTAGGGCACGAACACGCTGAAGGTTTGGATTAAATCTGCGTTTGTTCACATTGTGTGCATGGCTGACATGATTGCCAACCATTGGTTTTTTTCCACAAATCTCACATTGTTTTGACATACGTACCTATCTCCTTATCTTGCTGCTTTGACCACTTTTGGCCATAGCTATCCGGCACTTCGCAATATATGTAATGGCTTTATGATGTACACCAACATCAGGATATCTGGTGATAACAACCTGAAATCGATTGATTGCAGCCTGATACCTTTCTGCCTTATAATATAGTAAGCCCACATAAAATTCATTTTCTGCCAGGCTTTTGTAACAAGTCATCATCTTGTTTTTAGCCTCAATGGCATATTGACTATGTGGGTACTCGTGGCGGATTCTGTCAAAATATCTAACAGCCTGTATGGCTGGTGTCTGATCTCGATCTATCGTATCTAATTGATTGAGAAAACATGTGCCTATTTGGTTCAGAACATAAGGCGCTTTTTCATGCGTTGGATGTAAGCGCTCAAAGCCTTCATATGCAAATATCGCATCATGATATTGTCCCAAATAGTAGTGTGCATCAGCAATTCGCAATTCTGCCTTAGATGCATTTGTACTGAATGGGTACCAATCAATTAAGTTTTCAAAAGATTCTATGGCCTTTTGATATTTACCTGCCTGGAATGCTTGTTCTCCTTCCTTGAGCAGTTCAATGGCCTTTTTTTCTCTTTTTGGCGGTCCACTTGCACAGCTGATTGTCATGCACAATATGGTAATCAAAAATAATTTTCCTACCATATTATAATGAATCATTTCATACCGCCTTATTTGATATTATTGATAGATTCTTCAATTTTTGATTTTGGAACCATACCAGTAATCCGGTCAACTGCCTCGCCATTTTTAAAGAATATCAGCGTTGGAATGGCTTGAATACCAAAGTTCGTAGGTGTTCCCTGATTTTCATCAACATTGCATTTGGCAAATACAATTTGATCGCCCATTTCTTTGGCAAGCTCTTCCAAAACTGGTCCAATGGCTTTGCAAGGCCCACACCATGAAGCCCAGAAATCTACGACAACCGGTTTGTCTGATTTCAGAACTTTTTCTTCAAAATCATTGTCACTGATTTCTATTATTCCTTCTGCCATGATACCTCTCTTTATGCACGGATTTTTGATTTCGGGGTTTTTTCCAAATTCCCCACTAACACCTTTCCATACATTATTTTATGATTAAATGTTTATTGTTTTTCATTTTTATTTGAAAAAAGCTTGATAGCGGGTTTAAGATAATTAATTCCTGCCTATCAATCAAAAGTTCGCCTTTATATGATATTATTTTGAAAATGTCAATCATGTTTTTTATGTGATAGAACAATTTTTTTTTGTTGAGGCCGGTTCTTTCTTGACAAAAATCATCAACTGTGATTTGTATCGCAACACTTTTTTATTATTTAACACAGGCTAAAAAATTGCAAATTAACCCATGCAATTAATTTTAGGTAAAAAAATGGAGAAAAAACAATGAAACAAACATTTCAACCCAGTCGGATCAAACGTGCAAGAACACATGGTTTTCGTAAACGCATGTCAACCAAAGCAGGACGAAGGATTCTCAATCGACGCCGGGCAAGGGGCAGAAAACAATTGAGTGTCTGATTGGTGTATTTATTTTCAAAAAATTATCGGTTGCGCAAACGTTGTGAATTTGAGTACTTAAAAAATAATGGTTCGCGTATTCAAAACCATTTGTTTTTTTTAAACTATGCTCAAAATTCAACGACGCATGCGTCAAGGCTGGGGATTACCATCACCAAGAAAACAGGAAATGCTGTAGTACGAAATCGGATAAAACGTTTGGTACGAGAAACTTTCCGAAAGAACAGACATATATTGAAAAATAATTACGATTTAAATGTTATTGCTAAAAGACAGGTTCGAGATCGATCCAATCAACAATGCGTTGATGCCTTATTGGCGCTTTTTAAACGTTTATCAGTAGGAAATTGATGTCTGATTTTTTCAAATGGATTTTAATCAAGTGGATACGCTTTTATCAAATTGCAATATCCCCATTATTTCCACCAACGTGTCGATTTTATCCCACTTGCTCAACATATGCCTGTGATGCCATTTCAAAATATGGTACGGGCAAAGGGTTGTATTTGAGTATCCGACGAATTCTCAAGTGCCATCCTTTTCATCCGGGTGGGTATGACCCAATTTAAAAAATTTGTAAAAACAATTGAAGGGATTTATTTGATAAATCCCTGGAGAATTATGAATGGAACAGATCAGGTTTCTCCTTGCAATTGCACTGTCATTTCTCGTGCTTTTGGTATGGCAAAACTATTTCATTGAAAAGCCACCCAATCAACCAGACGAGTTGACTGAAAGTGTGACATCTGAAATACCTGTTGCACAGACACAATCAGGCAATCAGGACAAAGCGCTTTTGTCTGATTCAAATCAGCCACAAAAATTGCTTGAAATTAAAACCCCCGAACAATCTTCGGAAAAGCCTGCAAAACAAATTATTGTTCAGACGCCTTTATTTGAAGTCAAAATGTCTGAACGTGGGGCGTCAATTAACGCAATCACCTTGTTTAAATATAAAACATCCCTGTCTGAAGATTCCACTTTTATGAATGTGGTCAATCTTGAAAAAATCGGAACAGCGCTTGTTTCTTTTAAAAACAATGTTATTCCCGATCTCGATAAGGTTGTTTACGACGCACAGTTGCCCCAAAGTTTACTGCAGGTGACATCACCTAAAGCTTTACGATTTGTTTATAAGCTGCCGCAGGGAATTAAAATAGTTAAAACCTATTTTTTTGACCCAACGTCCTACATGATAGGTCTTACTGTGATTATTGAAAACCCCACTGGCTTTCCAATTGGGGATCAACTCCAGTTATCACTGCGAAGACAAATATCTCAAGAAGCTGGTGGATATATATTTGAGGGGCCGGCCATTCTTTTGAATGGTAATTTGGAAGAAATTTCTCTGGATGATATTGCAGACAGTGGCATTTTTTCAGGAAACGTATCATGGGCTGCAATTGAAGATCGCTATTTTGCAAACGCAATTGTTCCCCTTGACTCTCAGGAGAATATCCAAACCCATATCTGGATGGATAAAGATATTGTTCAGGTGGATCTTCAAATGCCGCATGCCAATATTGCACCGCAAAAGCAGCAAATGTATAATTTCAGCCTTTTCTTCGGGCCAAAAAGTCTTGAACTCCTCAGCGGACTTGAAAATGATTTAAACGAAATTATAAATTTTGGTTGGTTTGATATTATTGCAAGGCCCTGTTTATATTTGATGAATCTTATTTATCAATTTATACCCAATTATGGTATTGCTATTATCTTATTGACAATATTGATAAAAATTCTTTTTTGGCCACTGGGTAACAAAAGTTATGAATCCATGAATCAAATGCGTAAACTTCAACCCAAAATGAAAGAGCTACAGGAAAAATTTAAAGATGATCGACAAAAAATGAATCAGGAACTGATGAATCTATATCGCGTATACAAGGTCAATCCATTGGGGGGTTGTATCCCCATGTTGCTTCAAATTCCAGTTTTTATAGCGCTGTATCGTATGCTGTATCAGGCAATTGAACTTCGTCACGCACCATTTTTTTTATGGATTAACGATTTGTCTGCACCCGATCGATTGTTTCAATTTGAGGGTTACATTCCTTTAATGCAGGAACCCTATGGTATTCCAGTTTTGACAATCATCATGGGGGGCACAATGTTTATACAACAAAAAATGTCTCCCCCACCAGGAGACCCAAATCAGGCCAAAATGATGATGTTTCTGCCAATATTCTTTACATTTATTTTTATCAATTTTCCTGCAGGTTTAGTCCTGTATTGGCTGGTCAATAATGTGGCATCTATTTTGCAGCAATACTACATAAACAAGAAAAATGAGTAAAGGGAGGTTAGTTGAATGAATTATATTGAATTTGTCGGTAGAACCGCTGATGAAGCAGTAAGACAAGCCAGTAGAGAGCTTGGGGTTGCAAAAGAAAAACTGAAGTATGATGTCATTTCATATGGTTCTACAGGAATATTTGGATTGGTCGGATCCAAAAAAGCAAAGATTCGTGTTCATTCCCTGGATTCATATCCAAAAAAACAAGAAAAGCAATCCGACAACAATGAATCCATTGATAAAGAAAACACAATTATTAGCCATGACACCAAACATTCTCCTTCGACAGAATCTATCAAACCTTCTCATTCGACAGAACAAGCAGATTCGTCTTTGGAAGATGACCATGAACATGACCATGACCATGACCATGACCATGAACATGAACATGAACATGAACATGACCATGACCATGAACA
>Ga0272440_1002150_pt1 | contig 15582 bp, 11 predicted proteins | sample SSMMMBAug17_FD_192440 | JGI IMG/M metagenome (GOLD analysis project Ga0272440, IMG submission 192440) | Marine sediment archaeal communities from Little Sippewissett salt marsh, Falmouth, MA, United States - SSM-MMB-Aug17 | ecosystem: Environmental > Aquatic > Marine > Wetlands > Sediment ... | reverse complement strand
GAAAATATCATATTCATCCTCAACCTTTATACATTCTTTATGAAAGGATTGCTCAACTTTATTAATGGGTAGATGTGCTGGTATGGTTACTTCAACTGTAAAATCCTCATCTTCATATTTAGGAATCGGTTTAACTTGTAATCCTTGATACTGGTGGATTAACAGGCGGCAGCTTTTGTGACCAGTAACTATTGTTTTTATCAAATGTCATTTCGCGGTCATCAGCAATCACTGATGGTACAAAGCCTGACAATACAGCCCCGCCGGTTCCAATTGAAAATTTAAGAAATTCTTTGCGTGTTAGATTCACAAGACCTCAGTGCATTTTATTGGGAATTAATCCAATGTCCATACTGTCGGTCTTCTCTGAGAATATGATTGACAATCCATTCTTTAATAAACTCAATCAAATCTGAACCAATTTCAATTTCATCAGTGTTGACTTTACCCTGAAATATCTTTATTTTATCGATCAGGTAAGCATGTTTTTTCTTATGCGATTCAAGATCTGGATACTCTGAAGACCGCATCAAATCTTCTTCTTCCTGAAAATGAATTTCAGTATAGCGAATAAGAAAATCCAATGTATCCATAAATACTGATTTTTCAGGATCTGCACAAACAACTTCGTATAAGTCGTTAGCGGCCTTAAATATTTCTTTGTGCTGTTGATCCATGTCTTCAATATGAACGCAATAGTCATCTCGCCAGGCAAATACCGGTATATTGGTGTACTCGGGATGTAATATCAATTCTTTTCGCTTTTCATAGGTTTCCAGAAACTTGATCCGAACAACCGGAACATCAGTGAGCATACTCCCCCGAATAAAATAGATTTCGGTTTCTCCACTTGTTCTTGTATTGAACATATCTGTAATATTGAACAGGATGGTTTCTTCACCAAAAAATTTGCCTTCGCCCAATGTTTCAAAAACATTGTCGTCGATAAATCGCAATACTTTTCCAGACTTAACCAGACTGATTCCAGGAGTTTTTCTTTTTGGGATAATTTCATTATCTGCATAAAGATTGTAATCCATTTCATTGGCCAGATGGTTTTGCATGGGATATGAGATTGCCTCGCTGAATAACCATGTTTTTTGTAGAAATTCACGTTTTTCCTGTAATTGTTCAATACTCGCATACAGGCCATTTTGTTTGACAAAATCAAGATACAGGTTTGATGGCAATCGCAGGGCCTGAACAAAGCTTGTTGCCCTGTATGTTTCATTTGATGGCGTACCGATTAGCCCAGACATTTCGCCAAGCAATGCACCAGCGGATAAAATGCTTGAAGAATGGGCATCCGCGTAGATCATCTCAACATTGCCTGAAATAATCAAAAACAGTTCTGTGTTTACAACCCCTCCCTTAATTAATATTGATTGTGGATTGAATGTGATAACATCATTATTGAGTAAAATATATATCTGATGAAAAGGGGCTTTTGGAAAGTAGCTTCGCAAATATTGATACGCAGAGCGAAATGAATAATCCTGGATAGCAGGTATTAAAACATCAGTCATGCCAAAGGGCGCTCCCGAACCAATTGCTTTTTGACTGATTGTCAATTCATGTGCTGTGTGTGCCAGAATGAGTTTTTCCGACATATCTTTTTTAAAATCTTCAGCCCGACCATGAATCATACCGCCGCCAATGTCCAGCTTTTTGATATTCACTGTTGTCAGGTACTCTTTTTTGATGTTGTCAAAATCATCCTGAGAAATGCCGGCAGCATTTGGGTCTTCAGTAATCATGCCTTTAAGCACATCCAATGCAGCGATATCCGCAAAATGACCATAGCTGATATAACCATTCTCACAAATCGCTCTAAATGTAAAAATACTGGTTTCAACAGGATGCGGAGAAAATACAGGTTTGACATTCAAGCCATTGACATTGTTCCATGTATCGAACTCCAAATCATGGACATCAAAATATGCATAGAATTGTTCTTCATCCATAGATAACAATGCGCACATTTTTTTGATTACAGAATCCCTGACAAGTGGCGTTGCATAATATTTTATTTTTTGATCTGTCCGCATCAAGGTGGGAATGCCGCAAAAATGGTCATCATGAGAATGCGTATGAAATATGCCTTCAATTTCATTGACACCAATTCCCAGTCTGTTCAAAAGATAAAGCATGTTAGGACCGGCATCAATTAAATAGATTCGACCTTGAAACATAAGTATACTGGACATTGTAGGTCGATTGATATCCCAGCCATCACCCTCACCCGAATGAATAATTCCAAAATATTCCCGCTTGATATGATAATGTCCCAGTGGATAAGGGGATTCATATGTGGCATGGGCCGGCATGTTTAAATCAATTGTGACATGTTCATCATTGTATGATATTTCAAAGATATTAACCCGAACACGTTTGATAAATACGTTGTTCTTTATTTCAACAGGATCTTTTGCAACAATTTTGCTGTCAAGAAGTTCTTCAGTGGGACGAATTTTGCCAAAAGCAAATTTCATTTTTACGCGCATCATATCATGTGCTTTTTCAGGAGAAATGCCCGCTTCCATAATTTCTTCCTTGGAAACCAGTCCATAATTCCCTCTATAAATATATTCCATTTGAGACTGCACTTGCGCCTTTGAGCCAATAATCATAGGTTTTTCACCGGTATTGTTGGGATGCCCGGGAAGAATCATCCCCTGTCTGTATAGCATCTGTAACACTGGAAATTCGGCCAGATTTGCAAATGCACCATTCTGCACCAAAACATCGGACAATAATATCATGTTCGGGCCAGTTTCATAAGACACCCCATCCTTTTCGGCTGTCACAATGAACCCTCTGCGCATCAGATGCTTGACAATATCTGCCGGACATCCGCATAGTAGATAAACGCCAGCCTCTGAGATTTCCACCCAGTAAACACCAGTCGTCACCTGGATTTTTTTTATCATTGACATAATCTTTTCCCTTTATAAATGTATTTTTTTATCAAACGATAATAGTATTGCAAATCAAGCTGCCCTGTTATTCATCAAGATTTAGCGAGAAGGGGGATCGCATATTTATCCATTAAAGACTTTAGCTGTAATCGCTTAATCGGTTTTACAATAATATCGACAATGCCTGATATTTCACAGGTATGCCTGACTGACTCAGTAAGTAAGCCTGTGATTGCAATAACAATTGTATTGTAAATTTGCTGATGTTCTTCAAACATAAGCCTGATTGTTTTCAAAGTTGTCATTGCATTAATTTCAGGTGAGTCAATATCAATAAATATAATATCAATTGGGAAATCTTCTATGGTGTTTTGGACAGCTTCAATGGTTTGAACAACATTGGAAGCTTTCTCAATGGTGCAGTTATAATCCTGCAAAAGCTTTGACAGTAAAAGGCTATCCATTTTCTTTGCTTCGGCAATTAGTACTTTGCGTTGATTCTTTCCAGAGTCAGCTTGTTTTTTTGCAACCTTTGTTCCAATTGTGCGATCCAATTCATCATAAATATGATTTACCTTGTATAAAAGTGCTTGAGAGGCTGATGATATGTCTTTTATAATTGATTTCAAATTATTAGGTTCATAGTTATCATGAGCAACATGTTGCGCAGAATCAGTTATGCTTTGCAAAAGTGGACGAATATCTTTTGTAAACAATGATGTTACAACAGTTTTCAAGCGTTTCATTGTTTTTAGCTCGGAAATGGTTTTCATTTGAGATTTATTCATTTGACGATGGGCAAGGTGAACATTCAATCGCGCAAGCAACTCTTCTTTAAAAAAAGGCTTGCTGATATAATCGGTTGCACCCACTTTAAACAATTTCAAAATAACATTCCGATCTTCATTCGCACTCAAAAAAATAAATGGCAGGTTTGTATAGCCCAATTCTGATCTTACTTTACGACATAATTTATCACCATCCATTCTTTTCATGTTGAGATCAGATATAATGAGATCTATTTGATTCTCTAAATTTCTCAATAAGTTATAAGCAGTTTCTCCATCATCTGCTTCATAAATTGTGACACCCATTTCTCGAATGCTTGATACGATAAATTTTCGAGTGGTCTTGCTGTCATCAACAACCAATATACAAAGATCTTTAAAATGATCTTTAGGTTTTAGTATTTTATTGACAGCATACAACAATTCCCCTTTAGAAAAAGGCTTGACAACAAAGTTTGAAGCGCCCAGGTTAAAACCTTTATCTCGAACTTTTTGTGTGTCATTCGAAGTTACCAGGATAACAGGAACATCTGTATTATTGGCAGATTCAAGTCTAAAAGAAAACTCCTGTTTATGTAACCATTCAAGTGCTTCAAAGCCATTCATAACAGGCATTTCGATATCAAGTGTAATAAGATCAATGTTTTTGATCGTGCTGAGCTGATCCAGACCTTCTTTGCCATTTTTTGCCTCAAAGATTTCATAACCAGCCGGTTCCAGTTCTTTACGAATAATTTTTCGAATTAATGTATCGTCGTCAACTGTTAGTATTCTCATTGCAAATTCCTTTAACGTATTTTTTTGATAAACGAATTATTAATTTTTTGTCATATTGGCATATCAGTTAATTCATTTCAAGTAAAAACTCAAAAAACAAATCAGGCAACAATATCCAACAATCGAGAACGTCTTTTGACAGTATTGGCATTTTGTTGGCTGGTATCAGAAGAATCGTCGTTATCTGATGAGCCACCATGCCTGCGGCGCCGACGTTTTTCTTTTTCTTTCTTTTCTCTTTCAGCTTTTAACTTTGCGGTTTCGCTATCTTCAGATTCCTGAACAGTTTCCCTTTTTTCAGCTTCATTTTTTTCCACCTTTGCGACAATAACATTTTGATTGGCATCCTGAACCATATTTTTGATATTCTGCATTTCTCGTGCAGAATCGGCTTGCATGGCGATATAATTAACACTTGCTATTCCTGACATAATAATTTCCTTTTAAATTAATTGAATTCTTTAAATAAATTTATTAAACCCGCTTTTCAAAAATGCGTAAACGAGCAGACCTTGCCATTGGATTTTGATTTATTTCATTCTCTGTCGCGGTTATTCCTTTTCTTTGAATACAGATACCTTCAGGCTTTTTTCCACAAATACACTCTGGCAAATCTTTTGGGCATGAACAGGGATTTTCCCATTTGCGCATACAATGCTTGATCAAACGATCTTCCAAAGAATGAAAAGAAATCATACACAATCTTCCCCCAGGATTCAAGCATGACAAAACATTTTTCAAAAATACAGCAATGCTATCCAATTCCGCATTCACAGCAATGCGGAGTGCCATAAATATGCGTGTGGCTGGATGAATGTGCATGCGTTTTTGAATCTTCAAAGGGACAACACCCTTGATAATATTGCATAAATGCGTTGTTGTTTCAATGGGATTTATAGCGCGTATTTGAACAATTTTTTTTGCAATTTGCCTGGAATAACGTTCCTCGCCATTTTGCCAAAACAAGTCTGCCAGGGCCTGTTCTGATAAATTGGCGATCAGGTCTTTTGCCCTGAGTTTTGAATGCGGATTCATACGCATGTCCAGCGGTTCTGAGTACATAAAAGAAAAGCCGCGTCCACTTTGCCGAATATGAAACAAAGATAATCCCAAATCACAAATGATACCATCAACAGTATCAAGCCCAAGTTTATCAAGGATCTTTCTAACATTTTTGAAATTGTCATGGATGAATATGGTATTTTTATTTAATATTGTTTGCGCATGATGAATGGCGAAGCTATCCTGATCAATAGCGATTAATTGTCCATCAGGTAATATGGCATGTTCTATACGTGTTGAATGCCCTGCACCGCCTAATGTACAATCAATATAAACTTTACCTGGTTCACATTGCAGATATTTCATCACTTCATTTGTCAGTACCGGCACGTGATGATATGTTTCAAAAACAATATCAGATTTCATTTAAAGTCGACATTTTTTTCAGATAAAAGATCATAAGGATTTAAAACCAATGCTTTATTTTTTATTTCTAAAATTCTGGGCTGGACCATATGAATCATATCGTTAAAGAATTGTCTGTCAAGTGCTGTAAGGGCAACAGTTTTTTCAATATATTTTTTAATCCCAGAATAATTCCATTGGGAGTTATCAAAAGACTGAATGGTTGGATATATTGTCAAAAATAACTGAGCTTCATCATGTGCTTTTTGACGTTTATCCTGACAAACCAGCGCAATCATTCTGACAATTCTCATTGCCAGGTGATGGGCTGATGACAAGCCTTCTTGTTGTAAGGATTGATTGGCCATATCAATGGCCTGATCCCAGTTGTCAGTCATCAGAGCGATTTCAGAAAAGTTCAACTTTAAAATTATATTATCGGGCGATAGGGAGATTGCTTTTTGACAACATTCAATGGCTTTTTCTTTATGGCCCAGTAAAAAATGTGCAAACCCAAGACTATCAAAGGCAAAAGCGTCGTCAGGTACAAATTCAACCACTTTTTTAAAATGATGAACTGCCTGTTCAATTTTGCCTGAATCAATACAGGCAAACCCCATCCATTTATGGGTTTGTGCATCATGCGGATCAATTTTCAGGGCTTTGGTATAAAATGTAATGGCATTATCGTATTGGCCGGATTCTGCAAATGCAAATCCCAAATGCCTGAGGGTTTTGGGATCATTGGGTTTGTATTGAAGCGCTTTTCTAAATCTGGCAATGGCTTCACTGAGTTTTCCTTCATGAAGTAAATTGATTGCCAGGTTATGGAGAATTAAGGTATCGTTTGGTTTTAATGCCAGCGCTTTTTTATAATACGTCACTGATTTTTCATACAATCCAGATTCACCCAGCTCATATGCCATTGTAAAGTAATAATGAAGATTGTTTTCAGGAACTTGTTTTTCAGTATCATTAGCAGGAACAGTGCTTTGCGCTGGCAATCTTGCAATATTGGTGTTGACTTTGGGTTGGATTGATTCTTTCTTTAATGGATGGGTATTGAAAAAATTATCAATAAATAATCCAATTGCAAATGAAATCAAACACATGACAAAAACACCCATAAAATAGACTGTCTTTGACTGTGGGATTTCATGTTCTGCGGTGATTACGTCTATTTCTTTCTCTGCTTGTTGCATTTGATATATCCTTATTTTTTATCCAAAAATATGTCGTTTGAGTGCCCGACCAACAAATCTGACTTTTTCACCCAAAGGGAATCGTCCAAGATTTGTTTTGACAACGCCTTTTGTAAAACGACTTTTTTTGGTGTAATCAATATTAACATCCACAATAACCGGTTGACCTGTCTCAGATATTTGAAACGCTTTATCCAGTGCTGAATCAATTTCACGATTGGTATTGATTTCAACAAATGCAGCCCCGGTTCCTTTTGCAATGCCTTCAACCTGAATATCACCAAGAACAGTACAGGTCTTTCGATTCAATGGGATGCTCTGAAATTGACTGATTTGACCAAGTTCACCATCATGAAATACAAAAAAGATCACGCCGAGATGATGAATAGATGCTGTAATAATTTCCATACACGTCATCAGGAATGCACCATCGCCCACAATGCCAACCACCTGATTTTCTGGATGACATAATTTTGTGGCAATGGCAGCCGGTATACAATACCCCATACAATTGAAATCTGAGGGGGATATAAAATGACGCGGCTGTTCAATGGGAAAAAGCTCCATTGTTAAAAAGGTATGATTGCCATCATCAACAGCAACATATGCTGTTTTAGACACTCTTTTTTTCAGTGCCTTAAAAAATAGATATGGGGATACCAGATTCTTTTCAGGCAAACTGGCCCATTCCTTTTGATAGGCTTCTTTGTCCAAAGCAATTTGATCTTTGATCTGTTTGTTGTTGTTCGAGATTTCATGATTACCCAATTCTTTCAGTAAGTTATCAAAGACATCTTTTGTATCACCCTGAATGGTAATTTTTGATGTATAATTTCGATCAAAGACTTCGCCATTGATATCCACATGAATTAAGTTTTCAGGCACAGGTAAACCATAGCTTGCAGTAGCGAGTTCGCTGAATCTAGCGCCTGCCGCCAGGAGGCAGTCACAATGGGCAAATGCCCTTTGCGCGGCTGGTGCTGCCGATTGTCCAAAGCCCATGCCTGTATGCAATGGATGGGAAGCAGGGAAAGCACTCAGCCCCTGCAAAGTTGTGGATACCGGCATATTTAATCGTTCGGCAAGTTGAATGGATTGTTCGACACAATGCACAGCGCCCCATCCCAGATACAGGCCGGGATTTTTTGCCTGTTTGAGCATGGTTACTGCCTGTTTGATTTGAATGTAATCCAGCGGTCTTTTATATGTTCGCGGTTTATATTCGGGCATGTCATCAACTGAATCTTGAAACAACAGCAAATTTGATGGAATTTCCACAAATACAGGCCCTGGTGTGCCTGAAATGGCGATATCATAGGCTTCGTAAATGACGTTGATAATATCCCGATGATGTTGTGCCAGAAAAACGTGTTTAACAACACCTCCGACCAGCTTGTTATGATCCACCTGGTGCAATTGATACGCTCTGCCCGAATCACGTCGTACACCACCGGTGATAACAAGCATAGGAATACCATCCAAAAAGGCCTCTCCAATGCCGCTCATGGCATGAGTGACACCTGCAGCAGGTACGACAACCAGCGTCCCAATATGGTCTGATGTTCGACTGACAGCATCGGCCATAAAAGCGGCCCCGCCTTCATGTGTGACAAGAATGGGCGTAATCTGATCGGATGAATTGAGCGCATCATACAATTCTGTATTATGCACGCCTGGTATTCCAAAGGTATACCTGACACCGATTTGCTCTAATGCAAACAATGCCAGCTCAGCGCCTGTTTTTTTCATTCAATGATCCTTCATTTTTTACTTTGATAAGGAATACTCTGAAAATAACTTCCCCATTTATCTTGAACGTATAATTGTTTGGCACGTAGAGACGTAGCATGCTACGTCTCTACAGAACAAAAACCCCTGACGAACATTTTTTCGAAATGGGGAACTTCTTTTCAGAGTATTCCTAAATCATTATGAAATTGTTCTGCAGCGATTTAATTCATGGTAAAAAATTTAATGCCTGAATTTATGCGGTCAACAATAAATACAAAATAAGAATAATGGTTTGTATGGCCGCCAGAACCACCCATGAGCCAAACAGAGGCGAGTTGACTTCCTCAACCCACATGTATGGGTATTCATCTTCTTCAGGCAAATGTTCATCATATTCAATCTTAGGCCACAGGACTTCATAGATATCCATAGTGCGCCTGCGCCCTCGTAATTTGACTTTTTTGAAAAATTCACAGGTAAATCCCTTGACATCTTTAATTGCTTCATACACTTTTCCAGAGATAAAAATTTCTTCCCTGTCCAATTGATGTTGCAAAATTGCAGCCTGACGCACAGCATCACCATACATTTGTTCACCATCCATCATGACCTGTCCCATAGTCACACCAATTTTTACTCTGATAGGGCGGGTTTTAAATTCTACACGCTTGGAACAATTGTATTCATTGATTTCAATTTGAAGATCCAATGCACATCGACAGGCTGCAATGGGATCTTCAAACGTGCCCAGTACAGTGTTGCCGCTGCTCCGAACAATTTGGCCGCCATGACGCTCAATAGATGGAAACAATATGTCGTTATGTTTTTGCAGAAGAAATCGTTCTCGGTTGAGAGCTTCGCTGGAAATATCTGATATTGTTGATGTCAATATCACCACTGTTTTTGTGTTGAAATGTTCGTATAACATTTCTGTCAGTTGATGCCATTGACGAAGGTAAGTTTCAATATTGGCCAGTGTAATTTCTTCAGCCGATTGATCCATTGCCAGCGGGTTGCGACGTCGTTCTGTTTGAGACTGAATGGTCTGTTTATTTGGAGCTGTTTTTTGGGGTACTGTGGTTTGCTCTGTTTCAGTTGTTATTTGTTTTGATCCAGGTTGTGGACGAACTGTTTGCCCAAACTCCTGGTCTATGGAATCCAACAATGATGTCATGTCATTTTTGATATCACCGGCCAACTGTTGCGTATTTTTGGATTCTGATTGTTTTGTTTTTGAAGGTGTTTCAGCCATAAGATGCTACCATTTACGCATTGTTTATTAATTATTGAAAGCGGCATCAATAGAAATGCCAAAGTCAACTCAAATATATAAGTATATCATAATCTGATTCTTTCGTCATCATTAATCTGAACTTTTAGCAACTGTTGGATTTGACAGACAGCCAATCGATTCAATTTCAACTTCAACGATATCTCCATCCTTCAAATAAAAAGGCGGTTTGCGAAATGCTCCCACGCCCTCAGGCGTACCGGTTAAAATAATATCACCAGGATACAAGGTAAAATGATAAGAAAGAAATGATACCAGCTCGGGTACAGAAAAAATCATTTTATCAGTATTTGATTTTTGCATGATTTGACCATTTACCCTGCACTGAATGTCCAATGAATTCGGCGATTCCAGTTCATCTTTAAGAACCACCCAGGGCCCCAATGGGCAAAAAGTATCCAATGATTTTCCCCGCACCCATTGGCCATCACCAAATTGAAGGTCTCTTGCACTGACATCATTTGCACAGGTATATCCCCAAATATAATTATTTGCATAATTAACAGGGCAATTTTTTACAGTTTTACCAATAATTACAGCCAGTTCAGCTTCATAATCAACTTTTTTCGTAATAGATGTTTCCCAGCGAATGTATTGTTTGTGAGCAGTTAAACTACTGGGAAATTTGGAAAATACCAGTGGGGTTTTGGGAATTTCTACATTGCCTTCGGATGCATGATCCATATAATTTAATCCGATGGCTAATATTTTTGAGGGGTTCAGAATTGGTGGAAAAAATGCTGCCGATTGAATTGGGATTGAAAGATTCTCAATTCTATCTGGATATTGATCTTTTTGTATTATTTCAATCATATATCCATCAAAGTTGAATGGCAGCAATTCTTCTCCAACCACCTCAGCTACACATAACCGATTTTGATAAAAAATTTGTGCGAGTTTCATTGTAAATCACTTTCTTCCAATGTCAGTGGGGCCATGTCATAAGTATGAAGGATTGCTTTAATTGTACCATTCTTAAATAATTTCATATAAGCAGCATTAAATTCTTTTACAGTTTGTTCATCAGTTGTCTTTTTAGAAAAACCGATATGATACAATGTTTTTTTATAAGCACCTGCATATCGAATGCCTTTTATTTTATTTGCCTTAATAATCATCCATCCCACGTCTCTGTTTGAAAAGACTGCATCGTTACGACCATGATGTAATTTATTAAATCCAACTGTATCATCAGGTCGCATATCAATGTTAAAGTCTGGTACTTTTTTCTGTATTAATTCCAACTGTTTTGATGTATTTGATGGGCCATACACGCCAATCATATATCCTTTAAGCTGGGAGACATCAGTAAATTTCAATGTATCACTTTCTCGAACAAAAATGCCATATTCCGCTTGAAAAAGTGGCACTGAAAAATAAAGCCAGGCCTTACGTTCATCATTTTTAGCCAAAACAAACAGTCCATTTGCCTTGCCATTACGTACATTGTACTGCGCTCTTGTCCATGACTGCAATCTTAATTCACATTTTGTGTTCATTTCTGCGCACACCTGTTTGATAATTGATGCCGCAGGGCCAGTAACCTGACCATTTTCAAGGTATGAATATGGCGCAAAGTCCTGGGTGTCCAATACAAGTTCTTTTGATTGACATTGGAGAACAATTATGAACATGCCCAACAGACACATTGTTAATACCTTAAGTTTCATAACCTTCCTTTCTTTTAGGGAAATTTCTAAAATAACATCCCCCATTAATTGATATTGTTCGTTTTGAAGAAATTGTACTGTAGAGACATAGCATGTGCTACGTCTCTACCCGAACATATTATATTGTACGATCAATGATCATGCATTTTCATCACATCCCTGACCTGGTTGAACTATGGCAGTAAATCTGCCTCAACCCAAATATATTCATCACCAAATACTTTAAAAAATCGCTCACTGCTATCGTACAATTTTTTCAACTGGCGTTGTGAATTACACAGATACTTCTGTAATGCACCAATATCAATTCCTGATGGAATCATTCCAGCATCAATATTTACATACGAAATTTTCAGCAATGGATGATTTTTTCGCAGTGCAATACCATATTGTTGCTTGTATAGTTCTTCAAAACTCGAATTTTTGATTTGCGGATCAATGTATTCTTCATCAGATTCACCGATAATTGCAAGCATGAAATCTCGCCAGATGCGTTTGATATTTCCAGGATGCAACTGGCAATGATATTTTTCTTTAAATATGGTTAATGGCTGAAGTAATCTTTCCAGTTCTTTTCTTTGAAAGATAACCATTTTTGTCATTTGATCTGGATCATCTTTATACGCTTGTCCGGGTCTTTTCAGCATAACATAGGCACGTGTAAAAAATTGTGCATCCGCCTTGAGATATTTGCTCAATTCATGCGTCCCTAACTTATCAATCGCTTCTTTTCTGACCTCAGGCTTGCTCAGATTGTTCATCATATCAGTTCCAAGTATCTGCTGAACTTTATGCTTAACATTCGTGTCATTTAGGCGACTGAGAAGATCTTCACCAATACGTTTCACCAAACTTTTAACCACACCCGGCATCAATTGCGGACGATACGAAACACTTGTTTCCTGGGGAATTTCCGCTTTTTTGACCTCCTGTTTTTTGGCCAAAGCGGGTATTCGTCCTGTTCTAAAAATTTCGAGCATGGATTTGACTTCAAATAATTGATTGGCCAACTTATCGATTTGTTTGGAGATGGTTCGTTCATAATCATGATCTGTGCTGACACATCGGAGTGTCCATCGCCTGTCACCACAAGGACAACAGGATAAATCATTCTGGCAGCAATCCAGTGAACCTGCACTGTCAATCAATTTTTCGAGATCTTCTTTAATTTCAATTGCTTTTTCAACAGGTAAGATGCGATCGTTTTCCATTTTGGCAACTTCTTCCCACCAAATCTGTGCAGTTTCATTGATAATGGTTCGTGTTTGCTTACAGAACAGTTTGCGCGCAGCAATGCGTCCCTTATTCTGTGTTTCGCTGGTAATTAAAATAGCACTGTATGAAATATCATTATCGACCAGCAATCGTGCGATATCTTTCTCTTTGAAACGATCCTGTCCTCGGCTGTGATTGCCCGCATCACCAATATGAATGACCAGTTTTCTGGAACCCTGTTTCCAGTTCATTCCTCGAACACAATGAACTATTCCCTGGAAAACAGCCTCTGGATAGTAAGCCGGATCATTTGGACGTTCAAAATTTCTGCGAACCGAAATATTTGCAAGTCTTTTTTTCATCAGGCCGACCTGGGTTGTCAGGTCTTCAATCACTTCATATTGATAAGGAAGCTCATCCGCATAATCCCGATAAATAGCAGTGCCAAATCGAAGCTCACCGATTTCTTTTAATTTATCTTTTTTAAGGCGGAATTTATCCATGATGTTTTTTGCAATTTTTCCAGCCAAAACCAGATAAGGTTCCATGCTTTTTGTGGCATCAATAAGAAAAACAACATCACGCACTTCAGATACCTTGCTCTGCTTTTCAATATGTTGTGTAATTCTCGAAATATCAGGTGTTGCACCCGGAACACCAATAAGAAAAGGTTGACCCGGATCGCTTCCCTGCTCAAGAATGGCATATCGAAATGCTTCTGGCGGCCAGGGAGATCGATCAATCTTGCTTTCAATGTCCGGGCTGATTACAAGTAATTCTTTATCTTTTTGATCTTTACATGCAGGCACGTTGTCACAGGTCGGAAATTTATTGTCAGTGGGGTGATTTTGATAATATGACTGCATATCTTCTTTATCTGAAAAATAATAAATCGGATGTTTCCGGTCCTTGCTCGGTTGAAAAGCTTCCCGCGTGTCCCAGGTAAAAACTCTTTCAGCAGGAACCCATCCCAGTATCGTATTCTCGACCGAACCTATGGCATTTTCTTCAAATGGATAGAAAAATGGTTTTTTCCCTAAAAGCACATAGGTGGGATTTCTCTCTGATGGATAATATAAGTAAATATTGGCAAATTCCAATATTTTTAGCTGCTTTCCAGTGGGCGTCGCTTTTTGATGCGGTGCATTCAAGGGATTGACAATATTGATACTTCCTTGAATACGCTTGAGTTTGTTAATTAATACAGCTTTATGCGTAATTGAATGCTTTGTTTTGATTGCATGGGGTAAAATAATAAATTGCTCAATACGCCCCCAACCTTTTATTTCTGGCGCTGCATCATTTTCGACAAAAACGTAGCGTCCTTTTTTTTGCATGACCTCGAATTTATCCAAAAAGAGCGCAGTATAGGTAACCCGACTGGTTTCATCAGCCTGCTGATACAGGCGAAGCCCCTCACGCGCAGCAAATACAACCCAGGGATTCATCATCATACCTTCAAATTTTTCTTTGTCCCATATTTCTGAAGGCCGCTTATATAAATATGGATCGGGCGCATTCATCCGGGCCAGTATGGGTGTTGAAAAGATCAAAACTGCCAACACGATACATAATTGCTTGATTAATCGTTTTGTCACGATACCTCCTTAAAATTATTATATTTATTTATTAATAAGGATTCTATTAAACCTTATTCAATAACTCGGCTTTGAGTTTGGCCAATTCCCGGGCAAGGGCATCCGCGCGTTCTTTTTCAGTATCAGCGCGCTTTGTTTCGATAACACATTTTTCCCCGCCGGTGAGCAAAATGTTTCCATTTGCATCACACCATCTCAGCCAATCGGCTGTCATGTTTTCATACTCGCCATAAACAACTTTAAGCCCAACATTCAAATCTCTAAACCAAACTTGATTATCAGGTGTTGTCAATGGGACATATTGTCCATTTACCATTTTATAGGCTAAAAAAGTTGAAGGCAAAATGTAGGCCAGTGGGTCAAAAATGACATAATATTTGACACCCATATTCTGATATTTGATTACTTTATCAGTGTTTTCGCCGCCAAATTTATTGGACACAACTTCAATGACCAGTTCAGGAGGCTTTCTAAAAATATTCATCATATAACACCGATTTTTTTTAAGCCAGATATCCGGCGCATACTGAACATCAAGACTTAAAAATGCATCCGGCACAATGGGTGTCGTCGCGTTGAAATCATATATGCCAACATCGGCAACAGCGATATATGGCTCTTTTCTATCCCAACTGTCCTGTAGTGATCCAGGTAAAAGACGAAGTTGTTTTTCACAGTAAAAATTATCCACAGGTGTATCATCCTCTGTAATCAGTCTGTCATAGTCAATTTCTTTTAATTCTATTGGTTGTGTAAAATGAGAAACTGATGAATCATCCTCATCAGAATCAATATACGTGTCATATTTTGAAACATTGTCCTTGATGCAGCCATTGTCCATATTGTCGGCACGCATTTCATAAGTATATTGCATTCTATTATCTCCAGGAACATAGTAAACTTTATTTATAAGGAATGCTCTGAAATAAGTTCCTCATTTCTGAAAGAGTCAATTCTATTCATTTTGAACCTGGATTACGCTGAA
>Ga0272440_1002149_pt1 | contig 15586 bp, 13 predicted proteins | sample SSMMMBAug17_FD_192440 | JGI IMG/M metagenome (GOLD analysis project Ga0272440, IMG submission 192440) | Marine sediment archaeal communities from Little Sippewissett salt marsh, Falmouth, MA, United States - SSM-MMB-Aug17 | ecosystem: Environmental > Aquatic > Marine > Wetlands > Sediment ... | reverse complement strand
GACTCTTTAACTCAAAAAGAAACTGAACAAATTTATTCTCTTTTATCTGATGTCAATATACTTAGCTTAGCGCCTTTGGAACTTCAAAGTGAAATCATTATAAAAACCATGCAAACTATCAAAAATTCTACTGATCATAAAATCATCAAACAAGCTGTTCAAAAGCTAAACAGAATCGCTAGAGATAAAGATTTCAAAGATTTTAGTGATTCTGTTATTGATTTATTTTTTTCATTACTGCAAGACAAAAATAAATTTGCTTTTAGTAAAGATCAAAAAATTTCTTTTGAGGCTTTAGCTAATTTGGATATGCAAGTTGCTTATGATCTAGTTAATATTATTTTATTGGAAGAAAGAGATGGTGATGTGCAAAGATTATTAAAACTTATTAAAAGCAATAAAAAAATAGGAGAACTGGTTATTGATATTCTAATTGGTCAAGAAAGTAAAATTAAAAATAATCAATTAGTAGAATTTGTTAACAAAGAAATAGAAGCCAAGCTTCCTAAAAGTCCCAATTATGAAAAGATTTTAGAAGATGGAAAGATAGTTTTTGAGATCGAATTTTTAGATGAATCTTTTCTTAAACAATGGCAATTGCAAATACTAGGCAAGCCCACTGTAGGGGAAAAAAATAAAAGAGGTTTTATGGTAACAGAAGAAATTGATCAAGGACGAGAAGTGTATTTTTATAAAACTAATATAAACAATATTCCTGTGGAACTGAGAATTGTAAAACCAGGTAAAAAAAGAAATGTGAGTGCAGGCTTATTTGACGCTTTACAAAGAGAAGATATTGATGGTAAATGGTACTTTGGTCATGCCACTGCAGGTTATGAATTAGATCCAGCAGTACTAAAAATGTTTGAAGATAGCAAATATCAAGACAATAGTGATAATGAAAAAATTTTAGGATTATCTGCTTGTAGCAGTGGTCCTTATTACAGAAGTAAAGTTAAGTCGGTTTATAAAAAAATACATATATTTGTTAACCAAAGATCAACAAGAGGTAATGATGATGCTTATACACTCTGGCATCTTATCAAAGGTATTGCTTATCAAAAAAATTACAAAGAAATCAGAGAAAATGTTTATGATTTTTATGACAATCCAAAAACAAAATATACCAAACCAGAAAACAATAAAGATGATAAACATCACGATCGCGATAACATGATTTATCCCGATCAAAAAATTGGACTTATTTATCAAGATAGCGATAGAGATGGCATTGACGATTATCGAGATAATGAATACACAATCAATTATGAAGAACTTCCTATTTTTGATCGTATTGAATTTAATATCAGTGGTGCTACTAAATTGCCACGAAGAAATTTAAGTAGTGTTAGGTCATTTATTTATGGTCGCTTTATGGGCAGTTTAGAACCATTTAGAAATATCAACTTCCCTGTCAAAGAAAAAGGGGTTGGTTGGTTTAATAGATATGAAGGCTATCAAGCAACAATAATGGGACGAGAAGATATAGGGGATGAAGTAATTAAAATTTCTGATACGAAAATAGATTACAATTATAATGATAACAGTGAAAATTATTATTGGAATTTAGAAGTAAGTGCAGCTTATAAGCATTGCTCTGATAGAGTTTTAAAAGCCCTAGTTTGTTATGAATTATCTGATTATTTTTTGAAAAATTATCGATTTGGTGAAACTAATAGGCCAATTAAAAGAAATGAACCTATAAAAAAAATAGAAGGCAGTGATAAATATTTACCTTTTTTAAAGGGAATTAATGCCATGATGTATGAATATCATGGAGCTAGCTTAGAAAGAAGAAGAGAAATTAGACCAGCTTTAGAAACAATATATTTACAATTTCGTGATAAATACGACCTTCCCTCACAAATAGATTTTGAAACAGCTTATCAATGGAGTTGGTCAAAACGATGGTTTGGAAATATAAAAGATTGGCAAGATGATCCTTTGCTACAAAATTTTGCTAACAAATATAACAGTTACATGAGCAACGAAACATTATATCAAAAAGATTTAGGCAAATTAAAAAAAAGCAATAGAGCTAGATATGATAAAATAATCAGTAAAACAAAAAAACAAATTGCTCAATATCTCTCTTGTGAAGATATAATGAAAAAAGTAGAAAATCTATCTTGGTAAATAAAGCAGTATATTAGAAAAATTAACCTAAAATTTCCAATAACTCTTGTTTTTTATCTTCAAAAGGCCCAATAGCAGCTAAGTGCATTTTATTTGATTTAAAAAGATTTTTAGCTAAATTATTTATTTCTTGCGAAGTGATGTTTTCGATTTTTTTAAAAAGCTCTGTTTCACTTTTTACTTTTCCTTTTAAAACCGCTTGTGTACCTAAAAAACTAGCCATTTCTTCACTGTCTTCTAGATGGAGAGTAATTTTACCAATTAAAAAATTTTTTGCTTTTTCTAGTTCTTCTTCACTAATTCCTTGATCTTTAATTTTTTCATATTCATTTTTAATAGCAACTACTGCTTCTTTAAAACGTTTAATATCAACTCCAGCATAAGTTGAAATAACCCCAACATCAGAAAAATGATCAGTAGAAGTTCGAATAGAATAACAAAGTCCCATTTTATCACGGATATTAATAAACATTCTTGAACTCATATTACCTCCTAAAATAGTAGCTAAAATTCTAGCACTGAGTTCTTCTTTACTACCAAAAGGCACTCCTGGAAAACCTAAAACTAAGTGTCCTTGTTCGGTTTTTTTATTTTTAATAGAAAGATTTTTATTTTGATCTGAATTTTTAAAAGGCTGAGCTTTTCTAGCTTTTTGATTATTTTTAATAGGAAAATATTTTTTTATTTTTTTAATTACTTTTGTAGAAGAAATATTACCAGTAACAACAATAGTAATATTTTCATTAGTGTAACAGCTTTTTTTATAATGTAGGAAATCTTCTTGAGTAAAATTTTTAATTCTTTCTTTTGTGCCTATTTGATCCCAGGCCATGGGATGATTAGCAAAAAGTAATTTTTCAAAATCCCAGCCAATTTGATAAATGGGAGTGTCTTGATACATGTTGTATTCTTCTAAAATTACTCCTCGTTCTTTTTCAATTTCATTTTGATCAAATTGAGCATGCAGTAACATGTCAGAGAGAACATCAAAAGCAATATCTTCATTTTTTTGAGCTAATTTAACATAAAAGCCAGTATATTCTTTGCCAGTAAAAGCATTAAAATCTCCACCAACATTATCAATAACAGCAGCTACTTCTCTGGAAGAAGTAAATTTTTTACCACCTTTAAAAAACATATGTTCTAAAAAATGTGATATACCTCGCTCTGATGATTTTTCAAATCTTGATCCTGTAGCAATTAGCACTAAAACAGTAACAGCTTCAGTTCCTTTGAGAGGATGAGTAATTACTTTTAGATTATTTTCTAATTTAATAATTTCAATCATTTTAAAATAAAAAACTCTTAAAATTGTGACTTTTAATAATTATTTTAGCAAGAATTTGTTTATTAATCCCTAACTTTCTTATTTTTACGTAATATTCAGTTTAAAATAATACTACTAAGAATTTCTAAAAGAATATATTATCTATTTAGGTAAATGGATGAAAATATAACTATACTAAATTAATCCTTAAGAAGTATTAAATTAGAATTATATTATGTATTTTCCGAAAAAGTTAGGGATTAATAGATTTAAAAAAATTGACAGTAAAAAAAAAATAATTCAAAGTAGGGTGGTAATTTAAATATAATTTAAAAATATGCCAATTATTAAATCAGCTAAAAAAAGAGCTAAACAAGATATTAAGAAAAGAATTAGAAATCATGCTTTTTTGTCTAATATGCGCTCTTTAGTAAAAAATATTTTCCATTATGCTGAAAAAGGAGAATTAGAAAAAGTAGTAAAAAATTTTGCAGAAGCTGAAAGTGCAGTAGATAAATGCGCTAAAAAAAATTTAATTCATAAAAATAATGCTGCTCGTAAAAAAGCTAGAATGTATAAAGCAATCAATAAAATGGATAAAAAAGATCAATCAATAAAAATAGAAAAATTACATTCTAAAAATATTAAGAAAAAAAGTTCTACTAAAGTTTCCAAACAAGAGAAAAAGTGAAAATATTATCATTAGATGTTGGACAGTCAAGAATAGGTAGTGCTATTGGGGATAGTGAAATTGGCATTGCTTTTGCACGTGAGGTTATTTTAAATAATTCTGTTTGTTTTGAGAAAATTAAAATAATATGTTGGCAAGAAAAAATAGAAAAAATAATTATAGGATTACCATTATTTTTAACTGGTCAAGAAAGTGAGCAAAGTAAAAATGTGAAATTATTTGCCCATCGTTTGAAAAAAGTTTTACCCAAAGAAATTAGCGTGCAGTTTTTTGATGAAAGATTTTCAACACAAGAAGCAGAAAGAAAAATTAAAGAAATTAAAAAAAAAGGATTAGTTAAAGATAATGATTGTTTAGCAGCAGCTAATTTTTTACAGACTTTTTTAGAAAAGTGAACAAAAAATTTGTTCAACTTTTAGACATCATGTTTACATCATATATGAATAAATATATTATCGGCCCGTTTTTGTGAATTATTTAAAAATTTAAAGAAAATATGAAAGACAGATTTTTATCATTTTTATTTTTCTTTTTGTCAGCTTGGTTTTTACTTTCTTTTTTTCAAAATGCAAAAAATCCTGAAGAAAAAAATCAAGCAGACTTATATATTAGTTCTAAAAAAGAATGGACTAGTGGACAATTAGTTGAGCTTACAGTTAAAAATAATACAGAAAATGATATAATACTGGGAGAAAATCAAAATCCTCCGGAAAATTTTATTTTTGAAAAATATTTTAATGGTCGTTGGGAAGAATTATTAATTAATAGTAATGAAAAAGATTATGGTAAAACTATTTTAAAAGCCAAAGAAAAAAAGATTTTTACTTTTAATAAACAAAATAATGATCTTTTTTTAGAAATAGGAAAATATAAAGTATCTCTTAAAAAAGATGATCAAGTTTTTTCTACTGAATTTCAGATTAGTTCTGTAGGAATTTTTAAAAGTTTATGGAGAATACTTTTTTTTAAGCCAATTTTTAATGTTCTTATTTTTTTAATTAGTATTTTGCCAGGTCATAATTTGGCTTTGGGAATATTAATTTTAACTCTTTTAATCAAAATTTTATTAATTATTCCTAGCAAAAAAGCAATTTTGCAACAAAAAAGAATGCAAAAAGTACAAAAGGAATTAGAAGGTGTTAAAAGACGTTTTGCGGGGGATCAACATAAAATAGCACAAGAAACCATGCAAATTTGGAAAAAACATAATATTAATCCTTTAGGTACTTTTACTCCAATGCTAGTACAATTTCCAATTATGATTGCTTTATTTTTTGTAGTTAGAGATGGCTTATCTCCACATAATAGTATTTTTTTATGGGATTTTTTAGCTGATTTTGATTTATCATTAGTTTCTAAAAATTTTTTTAATTTTTTAGATTTAGATCAAAAAGGAGTTTGGTATTTGGCTTTAATAGTTGCATTACTTCAATTTTTATCTATGAAACTTACTTTTTTAAAAAATAAAAAAGAAGTTAAAAATAAAGTTAAAAAAAGTAAAAAGAAAGAAGTAGCAAAGGAAAATCAAATGCAAATGGTCAATCAAATTATGACTTATGCACTTCCTGTGATGATTGGTTTTTTTACTTTTTCTATGCCAGCAGTAATGGGTTTTTATTGGGGTATTTCCACTATTTTTTCTATTGGACAGCAAATAATTTTAAATAAAAGTAATTAATTTTCTTGACCTATTTCTTCTCTCAGGGCACAATTTAAAAGATTTATTAACTTTTATGTTTGCAGTTATAGAAACTGGCGGTAAGCAATTTCGCGTTCAAAAAGGCGATAAGATTAAAGTAGAAAAATTACCTTTAGAAGAAGGAGAAACATTTATTTTTGATAAAATTTTGCTTATTTCTGAAGATGGAAATATAAATTTGGGAACTCCTTTAATTAAGGAAGCAGCAGTTAGTGGTAAAATTTTAAGTAATGGTAAAGATAAAAAAATTAATGTTTTAAAATTTCAACCTAAAAAGCGTTTAACTAAAAAAAAAGGTCATCGACAGTTTTTTTCAGAAGTAGAAATTTTAGAAATTGATTTAAGTGGAAAATTAATTAAAAAAGTAGAAAAAACTAAATCAACATTATCAATATCAAGCAAGAAGATAAAAAATGAAGATAGTAATGATAAAGATAAAAAAGAAAAGATTAAAAAAGATAGTTTAAAAAAGAAAGAAACTGTAAAAGCAAGTGTTTCTGACAAAAAAACAGATTCTTCTGAAAAAAAATCTGTAAAAAAAGTTTCTCAAAAATAATTTAAGATTTTAAAAATGAGTAAAAATAAGAAAATTTTTTTTGAATTTTATTTTTTTAAAACTCTTTGCGGTTGAGTTTTTTGTTTTTTGTTTAATATAAAAACCTCACCGCAAAGGATAGAGGTTTTTTTTAAAATATTTTTTATTTTTTTTTAAAAAAATGATTGGAAAACAAATTAGAATGGAGCGCATTATTGATCGTAACACTAAAAAAACAGTGATTGTTCCCATGGATCATGGTGTGACGGTTGGACCGATTGATGGTCTTTTGGACATGGGAAAAGCAGTTGATGATGTGGCTAAAGGCGGTGCTAATGCTGTGGTTGGACATTTGGGACTTTCTCGCTGGGGACATAGAAGACATGGAAAAGATATTGGATTAATTTTACATCTTTCTGCTTCTAGTTGTGTTAATCCCACTGATCCTAATGATAAAGTTTTGGTTAACACAGTGGAGCATGCTGTAAAAATGGGAGCAGATGGAGTTTCTATTCATGTTAATGTTGGTTCTAAAAATGAGTCTAGACAAATTTCAGATCTTGGTTATATAGCCAGACAATGTGATAAATGGGGGATGCCACTTTTAGCAATGATGTATCCTCGTGGAGAAGGATTAACTAGTGATGAAAAATCTAGTGAAATGGTGGGTTTAGCTGCTCGTATTGGCGCAGAACTTGGTGCTGATATTATTAAAACCTATTATACAGGAGATGTAGAATCAATGCGAAAAGTAATAACAGGATGTCCAGCTCCAGTAGTTATTGCTGGTGGCAGTAAACTTCCAGATAATGAAACTTTAAAAATGATTAAAGGAGCTATGGATGCTGGATGTGCTGGTCTTTCTATGGGACGTAATGCTTTTCAGCATGAAAATCCACAAAAATTTGTAGCAGCTGCTTGCGGTATTGTACATGGTGGGAAATCAGCAGAAGAAGCCATGGAAATTTTACAAAATTAAAAGTTTAGATTAAGAGTAAAAAAGGCATGAAAAAGCGTTGACTTAGTTAAAGAATTAAGCGAGAATTGCACGGCTTTTTAATAAAAATGACCAATCAAGCAATAACAGAAGAAAATAAAGCTAGCCTTAAAAAGGATGTTAATAATTCTTTAAATAAAGAAAATCGTAGTAATAAAGAAAATAATAATGAAAGAGCTAAAAAAAGATTTAGAAAATCAAATGAAAATAGATCTAGACGAGGAGGTTCTAATGAAAAAGAATTTCAAGAAGAAGTTTTACAAATTGATCGAGTAACTAGAGTAGTAAAAGGTGGTCGTCGTTTAAGATTTAGAGTTACAGCGGTAGTAGGAAATCAAAAAGGTAAAGTAGGAATTGGTATTGGTAAAGCGACAGATGTATTAGGAGGAATTCAAAAAGCAGTATCTAAAGCTAAAAAAAATATTATTAAAGTTCCGATTATTAAAGGAACTATACCACATGCTATTAAAGTTAAATTTAAAGCTTCTAGAGTTCTTTTGATGCCAGGTAAAGATGGTTCGGGTTTGATTGCTGGTGGAGCAGTGCGAAAAGTTTGTAATTTAGCAGGAATTGAAAATATTGTAACTAAAAGTATAGGTACAAATAATAAAATTGCTAATGCTAAAGCTACGATTATTGCCTTACAAGAATTAACTAAGTCTAAAAAACCTTTGTCAGAAAAAAAATCTACTGAAAAAGAAGAAAAAAATAAAAATGACTTACAAGAAAAAAAGTAATTTAAAAATTTTAGAAAAAATTCTTAAATAAAAAAATGAAACTTCATGAATTAAAATCATCTGCGGGAGCTAGAAAAAAACGAAAACGTGTTGGTCGAGGAAATTCTTCAGGTAGTGGCACATATTGTGGCAGGGGAATGAATGGTCAAAGTTGTCGTTCTGGTAAAAATATTCGAATTGGTTTTGAAGGTGGTCAAACACCACTTTTGAGAAGAATTCCTAAATTAAAAGGATTTACTAATCCTTCTCGTAGAGAATTTTTACCTTTAAATTTATCTAAAATAGAAAAAATTTTTGATGCTGATCAAACAGTTTCTCCAGAAAGTTTATTATCTAAAAAAGTTATTAGTAAAAATAAAATGTTAATAAAAATATTAGCTAGTGGAGAAATTAATAAAAAATTATCTTTTGAAAATTTGAGTTTTTCTAAAAGTGCTAAAGAAAAAATAAAAAAAGCTGGTGGTGAAATTAAAAATGAAATTTCATTTATTAAAAATAGTAAGAAAAATTCTAAAAATTCTAAAAATTAAAATTAGATCACTAAATTATGCGTAAAACAAAGATTATTGCTACCTTAGGTCCTTGTAGTGAAAATGAAGATATCATTACTCAATTGATTGAAAATGGTGTTGATATTTTTCGTTTAAATTTATCACATAATATTAGAAAGTGGCATATGGAAATGATTGAGAAAATTAAAAATATTTCTTCACAAACTCAAATTTTATTAGACACTAGAGGGCCAGAAATTAGATTGGGAGATTTTGCAGGACAAGTTGATTTAAAAAAAGGAGAAATTTTTGAGCTTTATTGTCAGCAAAAACCATTAAATGAAAAAATTAAATCTTTTCCTATTTCTTTTAAAAAAATTCATACTACTTTAAAATTTAATGAAAAAATTGCCTTAGATTCAGGTATGCTTTTTGCGCGAGTAATTAAAATTGATAATTTTAGTGTGCAATGTGAAGCACTTTCTGATTGGGTATTAACTTCACGTCGTCATGTTAATTTGCCAGGAGAGAGAGTTGATTTGCCTACTATTTCTCAGCTTGACAGAGAAGATTTAGAAGTTTTTGCTAATAATCAGAAAATTGATTTTTTTGCTATTTCTTTTACACGTTCAGCTAAAGATATTGAAAATATTAAAAAGGTAATTAATAAACAAAAAATTATTGCTAAAATTGAAAATTTTGAAGGAGTAAATAATTTTTCAGAGATTTTAGTAGTTAGTGATGGAGTGATGATTGCCAGAGGAGATTTAGGAGTGGAAATGCCTTTAGAACAAATTCCAGTATTGCAAAGAAAAATGATTAAAGAGGCAAGATTAAAAAATAAATTTTCTATTGTTGCTACTGAAATGTTGGAATCAATGATTAATTTACCACGTCCCACAAGAGCGGAAATATCTGACATTGCCACTGGAGTATGGGAAGGAGCAGATTGTCTGATGCTATCGGGAGAAACAGCTAATGGAAAGTTTCCTATAAAAGCTGTAGAAATAATGAGAAAAGTAATTGATTATACTGAAAATGAAATGTTTTATCTTTAAAATTTTTTAAAAGTTTTTCTAAAATAATATTTATATATTAAAAATTAATTATCATGAAAATGCCTGAACTTTTAGCGCCAGCGGGAAATTTTGAAAAATTACGTTTTGCTTTAGGATTTGGTGCAGATGCTGTTTATTGTGGTGTCCCTTTTCTTTCTATGCGAGCACGTGAAAATCAATTTGATCAAAATTCTTTAAGGCAAGCAGTTAAATATTGTCGTTTAAAAAAAAAGAAAATTTATTTTACAGTTAATATTTATCCGCATAATGATAAAATTTCTGCTTTTAAAACAGTTTTTCGAAAAATAGTTCGTTTAAATCCAGATGCTTTTATTGTTTCTGACCCAGGAATGATTGATTTTATACGAGAAAATTTTCCTGCCGTAGAACTTCATTTATCAGTACAGCAAAATACAATTAATTATTTATCAGCTGCTTTTTGGAAAAAACAAGGTATTAAAAGAATTATTCTTTCCAAAGAATTAAGTATTGATGAAATTAAAGAAATTATTAAACAAAATACAAAGCTTGATTTTGAAATTTTTATTCATGGATCAATATGCATAGCTCATTCTGGTCGATGTTTATTATCTAATTTCTTAACACATCGTGATGCTAATCAAGGAGTTTGTGCTCATTCTTGTCGTTGGCGTTATAAAGTTTATGAAAAAATAGGAAAAAAAAGACTTATTGATTTAGGAGAAAAAGAATATTTTTTGGAAGAAGAAAAACGTCCAGGTGAGTTTTTAAAAATTGATGAAGATGAAAATGGTTCTTTTATTATGAGCTCTCGTGATATTTGTTCTTTGGAAGTTTTAAATAGGATTATTAAAACAGGAGTTAAAAGTTTAAAAATAGAAGGGCGATCTAAAACAGTATATTATTTAGCAATTATATGTCGTTGTTATCGACATGCTTTAGATAGGCTTAAAGAAGGTAGACCAGTTAATGTTAAAGGTCTTTTTGATGAAGTTTTTTCTACTTGCAATCGTGGATTTATTCCTGGTTTTTTTGAAGGAGATTTAGGAGAAAAAACAATTGAATATCATGAAAGAGAAAGTTCATCTACACATGATTTTGCAGGAATTGTAAAAAATTTTAATAAAATTGAAGATCATATTGAAATAGAACCAAAAAATCGTTTTCAAAAAAATGATCAATTAGAATTTTGTTTTCCTGATAAAAGAAAGGATTTTAGAATAAAAGTAAAAGAAATGATTTTAAATGATGAAGAAAAAGTTGAAGTAGCTCATGGTGGAGATAAAAATGTTTTTTTAAAAATTCCTTCTAGGCATTTTAATAAATTTAAAGACAAAGAAATTTTTTGCATTATTCGTAAAAGAAAATCAGATCTTTAATTTAGTGATTTAATAAAAGATTTCCGCCTAAGATTTTTAATTTTTCACAATTTTTTTTTACTTTTTGTAGTGTTTTTGAAACTAAAGGATCTTTAAAAGATCCTTCAAAATCCAAAAAGAAAATAAATTCACCAATTTTTTCTTTGTGAGGTCTTGAATAGATTTTAGTAAGATTAATTTTAGCTTGAGCAAAATCTTGTAAAACTTTTAAAAGAGTACCAGGTTTATTTTTTAAAACTAAAGCTAAAGATACAAATTTATGACAATTAATATTTTTAAATTGATTTTTAAAAGTTTTATTTTGTAAAAATTTTTCTTTAGTAATTAAAGCAAAATTAGTTTCATTATCTTGGCAATCACCACAATTTTTAAATAATATTTTTAGTTTAGCTTCATCATTACCAGCCCAAGAAGAAGCAATAGCAGCAAAAGAAGGATTATTAGATTGACTAATTTTTTCAACAGCTCTAGAAGTAGAATTAGTACTTATTAAAGCAGCTTGAGGAAAATTATTTTTAATAAAATTTTGACATTGAGCTAAAGCTTGAGGATGAGAAAATATTTTTTTAATATTTGATTTTTTACTTTTTTTAAAAACAATTAAATTATGAATAATTTTTTCAGTTAAAAGAGCAAAAATTTTTAATTCACTTTTAAAAAGATTATCTAAAGTTATACTTACAGCTCCTTCAATTTTATTTTCAATAGGAACTAAAGCAAATTTCACTGTTTCATTTTGACAAAGAGTAAAAACTTCATTAATAGTTGCAGCTAAAATTTTTGTTTTTTGGGGGAAATTTTTTTCAGCTACTAAATGAGAAAAAGTATAAGAAGGACCTAAAACTGCTAAATCAGCGGTTTTATTTTTTATAATTTTTGTTTTATTAAAAGTTTGATTAGATAATTTTAAGGCTAAAGTATCAATAATTTCATCACTTTCTTGCTGTGCTTTTTGAGTAAAGTTTCCTAAATATTTTTTTCCTTGATTAAAAAAATTAATAAAAGAAGTAAAATCTTTTTTTTGAATAATTTCTAAAAATTCTTGACCAGAATTTAAAAAAATTTCTACAGCTTTACCACTATAAGAATTTTCAATTTGAATTGATCCATATAAATGAGGATCTTGATGCAAATAACGTCCAAAAAAATCAGCTACTACTCGATAAGCAGGAGTTTGAAATTTTAAAAATTCTTTAAAATCAATACCACTTTTACTTAAAGCATGTGGAAAAGTAAATGATATAAAATGATTTACTCCTTGAACAAAAGCCATGATTTTATCATGGTGATTAGCAGGCATTTTTTTAATTAAAAGACCGCAAGAATTAAAAATATCTTGTATTTTTCTAGACCAAGTTTGACCTCTTCCAGGGCAAAAAATAATCATTTGACCTTTAATATTATTAGTAGGTCCAAACATAGGATGAGCTCCTAAAACACTACAAGAAGAATATTTCAACATAGCACTTAACGGTTCTTTTTTAATAGAAGTTAAATCCATTAAAAGAGCTTCTTTTTTAATTAAAGGAGCAACTTGTTTAATGATTTTAATAGTTTCTTTAATAGGAACAGAAATAATAACAATATCACTTTTTTGAGCTAATTCTTTATTGCTTAATGTAGTTTGCAAATCAGAGACAATAACTTTATATCCTTGTTTTAAAAAAATATTTTTAAAAATTTGCCCCATTTTTCCCAATCCTCCAATGATGCCTACTGTTTTATTCATTTGATTTATTATTTAAAATTATTTAAATAATAACATAAAAAAGATAAGATATTTTACTAACTTTTATTGGATAAGTATCCCATTTTAGTTTAAACTAAAATGGGAGATGTATACCAAAAAAATGAAAAAAAGATTAATTTTTGAAAATATTTTCAAGCAAAAAGATTCTAATAAAGTATCAGTAATTATTGGTGCCAGGCAAGTAGGTAAAACTACTATTTTAAAATCTTTACATAAAAAATTAAAAGGATTGTTTTTAGATTTAGATATATTTTCTAATTTTGAAAAAGTATCAACTTATGAAAATTTTATTAATACTCTTAAAATTGCTGGATATAAAGAAAAACAAAAGAATTTTTTTTATGTATTTTTAGATGAATTTCAAAGATATAGTGATATTACTAGGATTATAAAAAACGTTTATGATCATCATAAAAATATTAAAATTTTTGCTACGGGTTCATCTTCTTTAGGTATTAAAAATAGACTTCAAGAAAGTTTATCTGGTAGAAAAATAATTACTAATGTTTATCCATTAAATTTTGAAGAGTTTTTGATTTTTAAAGATCAAAAAAAATTACTTTTTAAAATTAAAAATTTAATGACAATAAGTAGTGAAAATTACTTATTTTTAATACCTAAATTAGATTATTTTTTAAATGAATTTTTAATTTTTGGAGGTTATCCAGAAGTTGTTTTAGAAAAAGATCAGCAAAAAAAAATATCTATTTTAGCTAGTATTTTTGATTTATATGTAAAAAAAGATCTTGTTGATTATCTAAAGATAGAAAAGATTTCTCAAGCTAAAATACTTATTGAAAAACTTGCTATTAATCATGGAGGAATAACTAATTATTCAGAATTAGCTATGATTTCTAATTTAGATATTAAAACAATAAAAAATTATTTATATATCCTAGAAGAGACTTTTTTAATTAGTATTTTAAAGCCTTTTTTTAGAAATAAAAATAAAGAAATTTCTAAAGCACCTAAAATTTATTTTATTGATAATGGTGTAAGAAATTATTTTTTTAATAATTTTAATAATTTAAGTATTAGAAATGATAATGGTGTTTTGTTTGAGAGTTTTTATATTGGAGAAATTTTAAAAAGAGGAGAAAAATCAAATCATTTAAAATATTATCGTAGTAAACAAAAATTAGAAGTTGATTTGATTTTAGATCGAATTTCAGAAATTTTACCTATAGAGTTAAAGTTTAGAAAAAGTATTATTAAAAATAAGGACATAAATAGTTTAAATAAATTTATTAGTCAATATAACATTAAAAAAGCTTATTTAGTTTCTTTGCAAAAAGTAGGATTAAAAAATAAATTTATAAATATGATTGATTGTTTTAATAAGTATTTTTAAATAGTTGATATAATATTTAATGCAAACAGATTTTTTAATTATTGGCAGTGGTATTGCTGGCCTTTCTGCGGCTTTGAAATTATCAACTTTGGGAGAAGTAATGGTTTTAACAAAAGGAGAAATTGATCAAACTTCTACTGCTTTAGCTCAAGGTGGTATTGCAGCTGTTTCACAAAAACAAGATAGTTTTAAAAAACATTTTGCAGATACTTTAAAGGCAGGTGATTTTTTAAATAAAAAATCATCAACATTATTTTTAGTTAAAAATGCTTTTAAGGCCGTGCAATTTTTAAAAGAAATTGGAGTTAAATTTAATAAAAGTTTACATTTGGAAGGAGGTCATAGTAAAAAAAGAATTTTTCATGTAGATGATAAAACAGGTTTTTTTATTGAAAAAAAATTAATAGAAAAAGTTAAAAAAAATAAAAATATAAAGGTTTTACATCACTGTTTTGTTATTGATTTACTTTATAAAAATAATTGTTGCAATGGTGTTTCAGCTTTTTATCAAGGAAAAATAATTAATTTTTTAGCGCAAAAAATAATTTTAGCAACAGGAGGTGGAGGTCAAATTTTTGCAAAAACTACAGCTCCTTTAAGTTGCACAGGAGATGGTTTAGCAATGGCACTTAGAGCAAAGGTCAAAGTTTCTCATTTGGAATTTATACAGTTTCATCCAACTGCTTTTGATTTTCCATTGAAGCCAGTTTTTTTACTTTCTGAAGCTTTGCGAGGAGAAGGAGCTTTGCTTATAAATGAAAAAGGGGAGCGTTTTACTTATGAATTAGATAGCAGAGATAAAGTTTCTCAGGCTATTTTTAAACAAAAGAAAGCTTTTTTAGATTTTACTCATGAAAATAAATCTAAATTGCAAGAAAAGTTTCCTGCTATTTTTAAAAAACTTTTACAAAAAGGATTTGATCTTTCTAAAGATAAAATACCGATTATTCCAGTAGCGCATTTTTTTTGTGGTGGAATTGTAGTGGATATATATGGACAAACTAATTTAAAAAATTTATTTGCTGTTGGTGAAGTAGCGTGTACTGGCGTGCATGGAGCTAATCGTTTAGCATCTAATTCTCTTTGTGAAGCTGTGGTTTTTGCAGAAAGTATTTATCAGACTATTAAAAATAATTTTAAAAAAGAAAAGTTAGAGATTGATTTTCCTATTACTAAATTTCATCCAGAAAATTCTTTAGATCAAAAAATTCGCCAAGAAATTCAACTTAAAATGTCACGTTTTTGTTCAATAGTGAGAGATTTTAATAAAATGAAAAAAATCTTAAAAGAGTTTGAAGCTTTACATCCTCAAGGAACAGAAACTAGTAATATTTTACAAGTAGCTAAAGAAGTTTTAAGGGTTGCTTTAAAAAGAAAAAAATCAGCAGGATGTCATTTTGTTATCTCTTAAACCCTAACTTTCCTATTTTTACGTAATATCTATTTTAAAATACTCTTCTTCTTAAGGATTTTTAAAAAAATGTATTACCTATTTACGTAATATAGATGAAAATAT
>Ga0272440_1002148_pt1 | contig 15586 bp, 11 predicted proteins | sample SSMMMBAug17_FD_192440 | JGI IMG/M metagenome (GOLD analysis project Ga0272440, IMG submission 192440) | Marine sediment archaeal communities from Little Sippewissett salt marsh, Falmouth, MA, United States - SSM-MMB-Aug17 | ecosystem: Environmental > Aquatic > Marine > Wetlands > Sediment ... | reverse complement strand
TAAGTATAGAATTACAAAATTGGGGTGTTGTACTCAACAGATTTATAAATTTTGTCATATAACATGAAATATGTAATGATATACTGAAACAGGATAATACATCGTTCATTCGCATCTTTTTAGCAGCAAATTTTTTAGAAATTACAATAATAATTTTTTTTTAAACCACTCTATAGAACAGACCCTTGTTTGATAATTTAACTGGATTCCATTTGTCTGGAAAAACCATAATTATCTCTTATTTTCAAAAAGATAGATTCAATGAGTGGTTTGGAGATCATCATGTTTGGTATCAAAAAAATATTGATTATTCTGATGTTTTTGAGCTTTACCTGTTCCTATGGAGAAGCAAAGGCAAAACATCGTCTTAAGTTTGCAACAATGGCACCAAAAGCCATTGGCTGGTCGATGCATATTCGCAATACCTTTATGCCCGCTTTTGAAAAAATAACAGAAGGCAATGTTTCAATCAAATGGTATTGGGGCGGGCTTAAAGGTGATGACATTGATTATATCCGGTTAATGAAGGAAGGCAGGTTGGATGGCGCTGCTTTTTCAGGACATGGGGTTACGTTGATCTGTCCTGAAATGTCGGCCTTGAGTTTGCCTTTTTTATTTCAAAACTTTGATGAAGTCGATTATGTGCGCAAGCATATGACGACACGATTTAATCAGCTCGCAGATAAACATGGTTATCGCTTCTTATATTGGGGCGATCAGGATTTTAATCAAATTTACACCATTAAACAGCCGATTCAGAAGATTGATGATTTCAAAAATATTATGATTACCGGATGGTATAACACACCGATAGATTTGCTTCTGGTTGAAAAGTTACGCACAAAACATATGCCTGTTAGAACATTAGAAATCAATAGTGTGCTTCGTCAAAGAAAAGCTGATGCCTATATCGGGCCAGCGCTATGGGTGGTCGGATGCCAACTGTATACATTGTTTCAATATATTACCCATTTGAATATGCGATATTCTCCCGCAGCGCTCGTCATTACGAAAAAAGCATGGAATAAAATCCCTCAAAAATATCATTCACGTATCCTGAAAATGCTAAATGAAAAAGGCCAGGTTTTTTGCAAAAAAGCGCGCGTTGATACAAAAAGATCTTTGATGGCAATGAAAAAATATGGATTGAAAACGATGACAATATCACCGACTGAAAAAAAGGCAATGACGAAGCGATGTAAACCCATATGGGCTGAAACAGTCAATAAAGCGTTTCCTGAATCCATTCTGAAAGAAATACAGATGCATCTTCATCACTATCGAAATCAATAAGATGGCAACGCTCTTGTTTCCTCAATATAGCTTTTAATTCCTTCAACAACAGCATTGCACAAATGATTTTGAAATGCTGGATTGGTCAATCGACGGCAATCCCGCTGATTACTTATAAATCCAGTTTCAATTAAAATTGCCGGCATTTCTGCTCCCATAAGCACATAAAAGGGGGCTTGTTTGACACCATTGTCTTTGATAAAACGATAATATTTTTTTAAATGTTGGTTAATCGAATTTTGAACATGACCTGCCAGACGACTTGATTCATTGATCTTTGCGTTTTGCATCAAATCATGCAATATGGTATCCAGATCGTTCATTTTTCGTCCGGACACCTCATTTTCCAAAGCTGCGACACGAATGGCATCATCATCTGATGTCAGGTTCAAATAGTAGGTTTCAAAACCATAGACACTATGATTGGGATGTGCATTGGTATGTATAGAAATAAACAAATCTGCATGATTGGCATTCGCAATTTTGGATCGTTCTTCCAGGGGTAAAAACTGATCTTCATGACGTGTCATAATGACCTCGCATTGAATATGCTGACGAATCTTTTGTGCAAGACGCTTTGCGATTGACAACACAACATCCTTTTCATACACACCTTTAAAAAAGCCAACAGCCCCGCCATCCTTTCCACCATGTCCGGCATCAATTGCGATACGTCGAATTCCTAAGGCAAGCTGTCGGGCAATGGCAGCATTTTTTAATGAACTCGCATTCAAACTCTTGTTGGGTTGCTGTTTTTTATTATTGTTTCGCCTGGTTTGCGCCCAAATATCAATAATGACGCGCTGTGGTTTTTTTAAAGAATATATTTTATAATGATGATATCGCTTTAAGGACAATGCGACTCGAACTTGATTGTTCTCATGGGGCATCATACGCAGATCGTTGACCAGATTGTCTCTAATTGTTAAGTGTTTGGAAATACTAGGAGAAATCTTTGTGTTTTCAAAGTCAACAAACAAGCACTCTGGAATACGATTTTCTTTTTTTCGCAAATATTGAGAATATTCAACGCGCTGATCAGTTCGAACAGTAATTCGGGTATGGGCTGGTTTGCTCTCCCATGAGATGTCCTGAATGATCGTTTTCGATTCATCTGATGTATCTTTCAATTCAATCGGTTGTTTTTTTGGGGGAACATCTTTTTTCCAGGACACTTCTCCAGTACTTGACTGTTTGGGCAGTTTTTTGGGTTTTACAGTTTTGCTGCTTTGCGGTTCAGATTGTTTTTTTGTATTTATGACAGATTCATGTAACTTTCTTTTTAGTTCCTGAATTTCTTCAATCAATTGTCTTGTTTTTTTGAGATAATCACTTTCTGGAAAACGATTGATAATTCGCTGGAAATAGTCTTCAGCCTCATTTAAATACCGGATCTGTTTAAACCGATGATAACAGCCCATATTCAATCGACCCGCACGAAACAAAGCGGCTGCTGCCCATCGGCCATTTGGGTCGAATTTGTAGGCATCAATGAATTTTGCAATACAGGCATACCATTCTTCTTCATGAGTGGATTTGGTTCGAATTAATTTTTTATAGCAACTTTCCGCACGAAAATATCGATCCCTGGCACCAGAATCTTTTTCACGATCCAGGAGATCTGCCTGTTTTCGTTCGGGTTGCGTGTGTATCTGACGCGGAGGTATAATTGGCATTGCCGATTTGGATTCTGAAGAAAACTCTGGCGGATTTTGCAAGTAATATTGTTCGAGTTTTTCAGCTGCCTTTCCACAGTATATACTTTCCGGATATTTCTCGAGAATGTTTTTTAACAAATTTTCCGATTGATCGACATATGCTTTCTTTTGTGTGTGATGTGATAATTTTCGATATAAAATAGCGGTTTGAAATAATCCTGCAGCGGCCCATCGCCCATCAGGATCACATTTATACACATCATAAAAGCGTTGAATACAATTGAGACATTGCGTTTCATCAGCATCTTTGGATAAATTTCGCACACAATGTTCTGCCTTAAAATATTTCCCCCGAGCCTCTTTTTCTTTGGCAACGTTTTTTATTGTTTTTTTTTGCGGTTGCAAACATTCGGTATGAAAATCAGCAAAAACCGGATTGTGTGCATGCAAGTCATATAAGGCTTTAAACGTCCGATCTTTATATTTACTCACAGGAAATCGTTTCAATAGTTTGTGAAAGAATTCTTCAGCTTTTTCATAATCCGATTTCTTTTTTGAATGCCGATATAGTTTATCATATAAATGTCCTGTTAAATACAATCCGGCAGTCGCCCATGAGCCATTTGGGTCCAGTTTGTATATATCTTCGGAGGATTTAATGCATTGCAGCCATTCATTCCGATACTGCTGCTTATCCGGATTTTTTCGCAATTCTTTGTAACAGGCCGCAGTTTGGTAATATTTTTTTTGTGCCGGTGATTCGGTTTCTCCAGATACAGAGGATGACAGAATCAGTGCAATAAGGGATAATATCAAAATTTTATTATATAGTTGTGTTTTTATCATAATTATTCATTATTGTGCCGCTTTTTTTTGCAGTTTTGCTAAAAACGTCAGCGCGTCCAATGGTGTTGTATTGGAAATATCAATTGACATTAAGTCGCGCACAATATCTTTTTCGTACGTATTAAACAGGCTTAATTGCGCACGGGTTTTTGATTGTATTATTTTTTTGTTTACCTGTGTTTTTGTTTCAGTTGGCTTTGTCTTCGTTTCGGCCTGAGCCTGTTGTGTGGATTTATGACGATCTTCAATTTTTGCCAAAATTTCTTTTGCGCGATCAATGACATTATCTGGAATACCAGCAAGACGCGCAACCTGAATGCCATAACTTTGATTGACACCACCATCTTTAAGCTGTCTGAGAAAAACAATATGATCGCCATCCTGTTTCACAGCAATGTTGAAATTTTTAATTCTGGGCTTAAACTTTTCCAGTTCTATTAACTCATGATAGTGCGTGGCAAAGAGGGTTTTCACGCCAGTTTGTTGCCAATCATGAAGATACTCAGCTACAGCCCATGCAATACTGACACCATCATAAGTTGAAGTCCCACGACCAATCTCGTCCATAACAATTAAACTGCGTGAGGTAGCATTATTTAAAATGTTAGCTGTTTCTTCCATTTCAACCATAAATGTGCTTTGGCCTTGAGATAAATTATCTGATGCCCCGACACGTGTAAAAATACGATCAAACACTGGCATAGAAACAGATTCAGCAGGAACAAATGCGCCGATTTGTGCCATAATCACAATGAGAGCTGTTTGTCTTAAAACAGTGGATTTACCAGACATATTGGGACCGGTGATCATGTATATTTGTTTATCTGTATCATTCATAACAATAGAATTGGGAACAAAACGTTCGGCAGTAATCATTTTTTCAATGACAGGATGTCTTCCATGTTGAATCACCAAATCTGTTTTATCCCAAATATGAGGTCGCACATAGGAATCTGTTGCGGCCATTTCAGCAAATCCGATCAGGCAATCCACCATTGCAGTAAAACCTGCTGCCTGTTGAATGGCTTTGTTATTTTGAACAATCACATCCCGAATTTCACAGAAAATTTCATATTCTAATAAAGAACGTTTTTCTTCAGCTCCTAATACTTTGGCTTCAAATTCTTTCAGCTCATCAGTAATAAATCGTTCGGCATTGACTAAGGTCTGTTTTCGAACATAATGCGCCGGAACGTTTTTCGCCTGAGCTTTAGAAATTTCAATAAAGTAGCCAAAAACTTTATTAAATTTTACCTTGAGATTGTGAATGCCGGTTGCCACTCTTTCATCGGCTTCAAGCTGTGCCATATACTTTTTACCATCCCGACTGATCAGAATCAATTCGTCCAAGGCTTCGTTAAAGCCTGTCTTGATAATGCCCCCATCACGAATTGTGGGGGGGGCATCTTCTCGAATGGCACGATCAATTTGTCGTGCCATTTCAAGTAACTGATCTAAATCCGGACGATCTTTAAAAATGTCTGTATCAAGTTCATCCAATAATGTCCAGATTTGAGGCAAATGAAACATTGATTGCTTCAAAGCGGTCAGATCCAAAGCATTACATTGATTTAATGCAATTTTACCTGAAAGACGTTCCAGGTCATAAACATTTTTTAATAATTTTGCAATTTGTTTTTGAATGTCAACGCGATTCAATGCAGAATCTACAGCATTTAATCGATGATTAATCATTGTTGCATCCAACAAAGGATATTGAATCCATTTGGACAAAAGACGACTTCCCATAGCGGTTTGCGTATGATCTAAGATGCCTAGTAAACTGCCTTTTTTTGCATTTGTTCGACTGTTCTTTGTTAACTCCAAATTACGCGCACTGGTTTCATCAATGCAAAGATATTGATTCAATTCATAGGGTTCAATACGTGTTATATGGGGGATAGCTCGCTTTTGTGTATCTTTGACATAAGTTAATAAAGCCCCCGCTGCTCCAATTGCCGACTGAAAATGCGCACAACCAAAACCTTCCAGTGAACGGGTCTGGAACTGATCAATCAGCGTTTCATGCCCCAAAGCCGGTGAAAAATTGTTTTGCGGCGGATAACTCACCAATTTCTCTGCAACATGTGGGACGATTTGATTGTAGTGATTGATCAAATTTGTATTGTCCGGAAAAAGAATTTCACTCGGGTTGATACGTTGAATTTCCGCTATCACAGATTCAATTTGCTTTGATTCGGTCATACGAAAAGTGCCTGTTGAAATATCTAAAGCAGCAAGACCATATATGTGTTGGTGACAGGTCATGGATAAAATAAAATTATGAAGACCGGCATCCAAAAATTGATTATCCAGAATCATTCCAGGCGTAACGACTTGCGTGACTTCTCGTTTGACCAGACCTTTTGCTTGAGAGGCGTCTTCAACCTGATCGCAAATAGCAACTTTGTGACCTTTTTCAATCAACCGAGAAATGTGATTGTTGATTGATCGAAATGGGATACCACACATGGGTATAGGATTAGATTCTTTTTTATTTCTTGATGTTAACGCAATGTCTAAAATGCGGGAAGCCACTTTTGCATCATCAAAAAACATTTCAAAAAAATCGCCCATACGAAAAAACAGAATGGCATCAGGGTATTCTGCCTTAATCGCCAGGTACTGGTCCAACATTGGAGTATTTTTTGGGGAAGCCATAGGTGTGTCAGCAATTATTTAATTCGTTACACATGTTTATCAGCCGAGGGTTTTATGTCTGTCACGTCTATTGTCGGTTCATTTCTATCGGATTCCAGGCTTTTTCTTAGACTTTCAATCTGACTGTCCCGATCCTTAATAATACGTCGGGCGCGAAAATGTTTCACCACAGTAAAATATGAAGCAACCAGGAAACCACATAGAAAACAGCCTAGAAAATAGGCATACATGGGTTTATCGGATATGACATATTTGGCAAAAAATAAATTGATATCCAGGCAATTTGTCTGATCAATCAGAAATTCTTTATTTTGCATTACCACAATCACGAGGAAAAGTATGATGATCATTACAATCCCAAACTTTATATTTTTTAGCATAATAATTCCTCCTCAAGATAATCCCTCTGATTTTCATATGAATTGTTTCTCAAAATCAGAGTCCGATGCCCAGAAATATGAAGACATACGATATATCAGATATAAATAGCTTGTTTATTTTTTTACAATCTGCCTATATTACGCATCTTTTAAATAAAGTTCAAGGTTTTTTTGTGAGAATTTCAGAAAATATTGGATGAATGAATAAATTACACCCTGTTGGTGACGATGGAAAGCGCTGAAAAGCTAAGAAATGGCAAATGCCAGCCATAAATGACTGGCATGGAGGTAAGAAATTTATCGTTTTTTCTGTTTTTGCTGTCCCACACGAACCTTACCTTTGGCTTTTTCTTCAACTTTGACATTAAAGGAACAGCCCATTTTGGTTTTATCATCTGACCAGCGCATGACTGCTGCCGGATTGGGATAGACAGTGCATTTGCCATCAGAGATTTTTGCGCACCCATTACAGGCTTCGACAAGATTGCTCATAATAATACTCCTTTAGTTTATTATTAGACAATGGTCGGCAATAAACAACCAGTATCTTCAAATATTTTTTGAACTCCAAATAATCAAAAAATTTGGATATGTCAAGAAATCATTTGAGTGCCACAAAAATTGGAGATATTCACTCATTCAGTAAAAAGGAGAGTCAAATGCCCCCTTTTCAAAATATTGACATAATTCACTTGCACAAAAAAGGCATGACCCGGAAAGAAATGCCTGTTTCAACAGAATCGCAGTTAACAATTTGTATAAATAACGACTTGTTTGACCAAATGATGCAAACGCCTGGTGATGAACACGCACTGATTACCGGTCTGCTATTTAATGACAGATTAATATCCAGTTTTGATGATATGAAAAACTATTCCTTAACCGCTTCAGAAGGTCACGATACAGTATCTATTCAGATACAAGGAAAACAAGCAGATTTCTCTGATAATAACACGCAAATCAAAAAACAAGCGCATGCCAAAAAACTGTCACTACCTGATATTGAGGACTGTTTCAATGCGCTATCAACCTATCAGCCTGTTCGTGCGATAACACGTTCAACCCATGCAGCCATTTTATTTGACCGCTTTTTTCATCCTATTGCTGCAAAGGAAGATGTCGGCCGGCATAATGCTTTGGATAAAGTGATTGGCCAGGCTCTTATGGACGAGACACTCAGTAATGCATATATTTTGGTGCTTTCATCACGTGTCAGTCATGAACTGATCTCAAAAGTCATAAATACACCTGTCAAATGTATATTGAGCGTGTCACGACCAACATCATTGGCGGTTGAGATTGCACGAAAAGAGGATATTTCCCTGGCATGCTTAAGTAAAAATGATGGGGTATTGATTTTTTCCGGTGCAGACCGGTTTGATATTTCTTAAAAAAAAAATCATTACCCCATCAACAGTAGAACCGCAGACGCTCAGTTCTCTGAAAATTCAGGCAGCTCAAGATGACCAATTTTTATGTCATGATTCGTTGTCATGCCAGTTATGTTGTTATTATTTGCACATACAGATTCTGCCATTGCAATACCCGCAAAATTTCGTTGAATCCATTGCCTTTGACTTCGAATAAAACGAGGATCATGAAATTGTATGACTTCACCCAAACAGCTTAAATCCTGCTGGACACGCCAATAAATATGCATTAATTGTTTCCTTTCTATTGTTTAAAGCAAAAAACCCCCATCCAGATATTGCTATGGATGGGGGTTTTTTGCTGTTTATCAAATAAGACAATCAACTTTTCAAATATAGGCGATTGAATATTAAATTAAAACATGTCTGTTTTTCCTTACGCGAGAAAAACAAAACGCCACATCCATCAACGTCGTCTCCTGGCTCCCGAAATTTTTTTCCGGTTACAGTTACGCGTTAGCGACGGACTTTAACCGTCTTCCGTTACGTCGAGATGCTTAAAAAATGATTAATGATCAAATTGTATTTAAGTCATTGTTACACTGTTCATCGATTTATGTCAACTTAAACTGTCCAACCATTTGTCTCAGTCTTTCAGCCAATTCACTTAAATCAGAGGCACTGGTTTGAACGTCAAGACTGCCACCGGAACATTCAGTTGAAGACTGATTCACGTCAGCAATATTTTGAGCAATTTCAGAGGATGCCGCAGATGTTTCATTTACACTCCTTGAAATATCCTGAATTCCAAGAGAAGCCTGATTAATATTCATGGCAATTTCTTTGGTCACAGTGGTTTGTTGTTCCATCGCCACTGCGATATTCGCAACAATATCATTCACATTCTTAATCACGTTCGATATCAGTTCTATCTCAGTGACTGTGCTGCTTGTGGATCCCTGAATGTCTTCAATCTGCTTTTTTATTTCATCTGTGGCCCCTGAGGTTTGCTTTGCCAGTTCTTTGATTTCATTGGCCACAACAGCAAAGCCTTTTCCAGCTTCACCAGCTCGGGCAGCTTCGATGGTTGCATTCAATGCAAGCAGATTGGTTTGTTCCGAGATATCGTTAATTGTTTCTGTAACAGTGTTAATTGCAGTGGCTGCTTTTCCCAATTCATTCACTCTATTTGATGCATTATGCGCCTGGTTTACAGCCGAACTGGTTGTGCTTCGAGCTTTTTCTGCCTGTCCTGCTATTTCTTTGATCGTTGCGCTCATTTCTTCTGCAGCAGATGCAACCATATTAATATTTGAATTGGCCTGTTCTACCCCTGATGCAACACTATCCATGTTTGCGCTCATTTCTTCGGAGGCCGCAGCCACTGAATTTGCCTTTGAAGATTGAAGGTCTGCACCATTACACAATTGTTGGGAGACTGACGATAATTCTGTTGATGATGCGGCCAGTGATTTTATACCTTCTGCAATGTCTTTAAACATATTGTTGAGTTTGGTTGTCATCGAATTCAATGCCTTTGCCAGGATGCCAATTTCATCTTTTTGATCAATATCCAACGATGCAGTAAAATCACCCTGAGACATCGTATTGGCAAAATCGACACTTTTGACAATGGGGTTGATAATCGCCTTTGCTATGACAAATGCCATTATTATTCCAATGATTACTGCAATAATGCCCCATAAGATTAAATTCCGCTGGGTTTGTGTGGCATTATTTAACATGATTTCATCGGTCATGATATTATTCCTGGCTTTTGAACGAATGTCTGCGAGTAAGGTTTGTATTTTCTGAAGCGCAGGCATTGTGACTTCTGCATATACGTGTTTCGCTTGATCAGCACTTTTCATGCGATCCTCTTCAGCCTGCATGGCCTTTGAAAAATATTTTGTAACATCATCAATGGCTTTCATGGTTTCTGTTTGATATGTGCGTATCGCAGCGATGATATCTAACTGGTTAATATATTTTTCAATGGTTGTTGCTGATTGATGCAATCTTTCATGCGGCGCCATGATTTGATCCATTGCTTCTTTGAATTCAGGAAAAGTCTTCTTTAATTCCTGGGTATCAGGGTGTTCCAGAAATTGACCAAATTTACACAGTGAAGGATCTTTTTGGACGCTTAAAGAAAAAGGCTTGTTTGACGCAAACTGTTCTGCTCGTTTTAAAAGTCTGTTGTTGTTATGATCCAAATACTCACCTGTCCCAATAACCCAGCCCCAGGGTTTGTATAATGAGACATAAGAAATTTTAGGAACAGGTTCATTTCGCCCCGGGTATGGCCAATAATAACAGAGAAACCCTTTTTGTTTTTGTTTGCACAAATTGACAAACTCTTGAAAAATATACTTTCCTTTAGGGTCTTTGAAGTTGGTCAAGTTTTTACCATTTAACGTGGGCTTAATTGGATGTAAGACCATATTTTCATTTAAATCATTGATCCAATAGTAACCATCTTTCTTTTCACCAAAACGAATTTTATTGATCATATCCAGAACAATTTTTTTCCTGGTATTCATATCGCCAAGTTGCGTATTGGATCCAATAATTTCAACCATTCGCATGATGGCTTCTGTTGAATTTTTCAATTTTGATTGATATGAATACAGCCCGCCTGCTTCTTCTGCAATTTCCTGAGCGATTGATGCAACCCATTTCAAATGATCAATCAAACGATTAGAAAGTTTCAGCATTAAGCCTTTGTGGCTTTCACGATAGTATTTTTTTATTTGTTCGGCAGAGGCATGAATATCTTTGTGTGGCTGTTCAATTTGTTCCAACAGCGGAGCAATTTCTGGCACAAGTTGTTCTGCCGACAGCCTTTCTTTTCCATAAAGCCATTTGCCAAAAGCGCATTGGTTATGATCAGTTTCAACAGTTAATTGCGTAACACGATCATTTGTAAGCAATTCATTCACCTCATTGGCCCAATTTAAGTGATCGACTTCCTTTTGAGCAAGTAAGCCATCAAGTTTGTTGCCAGTAATCACTTCTTTTGCATTACTTACAATTTTTCCAATACCAGAAAAACTTGAAATAACTAAAATAATTAACAAGAGGATAACTGCACCAAATCCTGCAGCCTGTTTTTGACCAATTGATAGATTTTTCCATTGATTCATTAAGCTCTCCTTATAATTTAAGCGGCATTCTTCATGTTTTTGAAACGTGCCTAAGTTTTTTTACCAAAGACAAACTCATTGATAACTTAAAATATTGGAATCTAACAAAAATAAATAAAGTCCGCAATAATTATTTATCATTTGCACGTAAAAAAATACGATCTAAAGTTTTATTAACGTGGAAAAATCCATCGCCCTGGCTTCATCCAACCGACCATGTTTAATGCAACCTTTTTGATAGATACGACATTTACGTTCAAGCTCATTTGTTGCCAGGCGGGTTTGTTCATTTGAGAGTACACCACTTTTTAATAGCTTCACCAGGGCCTGAATTCGAAATCGATCCAGGCGAATCGCTTGAGATAATTGATCCTCATGTCCGCCACGTTTCGTAATAAGTGGTTGATCCAACAAATAAATGGGATATTGGCAGGATATGCGAAGCCACAAATCGTAATCTTCACATGCAGGCAGAGATTCATCAAACATGCCAACAAAATCGAACATTTCTCTGTGAATCATCACCGCGGAAGGGCTGACAATACATAAAGGCAGGCAATGTTCAAAGATCATCCCTGATCTTTTTTTATGCTTTTTTTTGGGGTACAGGCGTTTGTTGTTTTTTATCCAAATTTCCTCTGTCTGACAAATTCTTGCATCTGGGTGGTCTTCAAAAAATTTCATTTGCAAGCGGAGCTTATCCGGCAGCCAGATATCATCCGAGTCTAAAAAAGCAATCCATTTGCTATTGGAATGCTTAATACCGGTATTCCTTGCAGCACTGACGCCTTTATTTTCCTGATGAATTAATCGAATTTGATCCCCAAAAGACTGAAGCACGAATGGGGTGTTATCAGTGGACCCATCATTAACAACAATGATTTCCACATTCGAATAGGTTTGATCCAGCACTGACTGGATAGCCTCTTGAACAAAGACAGGCCGATTATATACCGGTATGATAACAGATATTTTTTGCATGATATTCATTATTGATACAAATTCATGGTTTCAAGCACCTGGTCTTCAACCCAGGGGGTCATTTTTTCAATGGGAACCACTGTAGATGACACTCCCATCACCACTTGACTGTTGGGAATCATTTGTGTTAATTTAAAAATAAAGGGCACTTTGGAATCCATGGGAATGGCCGTTGTAAAAAAAGTCATGGTTTGATTGTCTGACAACGATAACCATTCCCAACAGCCATATGATTTTTCAATATCACCAGACTTGCAATGATATGTTAGAATTGTATTACTTTCCCATTCATAATCCATTACAAAATCTACGTTAAAACGAATAATTGAAAAACCAATCTGAAGACGCCAGTCTACCAACATACCATCATAGGTCATCTTTTGTTTGGCATATTTAATCTGATACATGAATTCAGGATAACGCGAAAAATTTGAAACCAATGGTTTAACTGCTTTTATTGGGCCCTGCATGCGTGCAGCAGCAGTGATAAATTGAACAGGTATGGGTTTATTGCTTTTCGTTTGAATCCATTGTTGCTGATGAACAAATATGAGCGTACCAATTCGTGACAATAATTGTAGCATATCTATTGGTAAACCAGATTGAGTCATCAAGGGAATATCCGGATGCCAGGGCAGTTTTTTTAAATTGGGTTGTGCTGCTTTGGGTGCCATTTCACTTCGTTTTTTTATGGCATCAACAATCAATGAGCCGGAAGAAATGGGAATCGCCAGTTCCAGATCAGGCTGCATGCGCAGTAGCAATCGCATTAAGAAGCCAATTCCCTGAAGTTCAGCCCAATATGTCATGACGATCATTGTCCGATTCGGCGATAAAGCAATAAACTCATATCGTCCGACATTTCCTTTGATATCTCCTTTGACGCACGACCATGTGATATCGCCATCAGGTTCCATGAAATAATCTAGTGTAAACCGAAAACCGATATGGATCAGCGGCACATTGACCGATAGTTTGACTTCATGCACCACATGATCTTTTGTTTTTGAAATAATTGTTGATGTTTCTGTTTGTGGCATAAATTCATGATAATTCAAAAAATCAGTAACTACTTCACGAACCCGTTGGATAGGTGCATCAATGACACTCAAGGTTGTTACGAAACGCACATTGAATTCTTGTTTCTTGCCATCTCCAATGGGTAATTTTTTTTTTTGAGGCGGATGCAATAGAATCAACTGCTCATTCTCTAATAATCGCACCAGATCTGCCAAAGGAATCTTGTTATCCTGAAATTTTGGCACGATGTGCGGATACGTTAAACATGGCAGAAAAATTACACATATGAAACAAATAAACGATACTCTCATTATCATGCCTTATTCGGAGCTAAATATTCCTGAAGCAACGCATTGACTTTTTTCGGATTTGCTTTTCCACCGGTTGATTTCATAACCTGTCCAACAAAAAACCCCATGAGTTTTGTTTTACCTTTTTGGTAACTGTCTGTCTCTTTGGGATGTTTTTCAATAATGCGTTGAATGAGCGGCCGCAATTCATTTTCATCAGAGACCTGAACCAGGCCGCGTTTTTCAATAATGGCTTTGGCTGTTTTTCCGGATTTTGCCATTTCTTCAAATACAGTTTTGGCAATTTTGCCACTGATAACATCATCATGAACCAATTGTAATAATTGTGCGAGGTTTTCAGCGGATATGGGCGATTGATCAATTGTCAGGCTTTGTGCATGAAGCAAGCCAAGTAGCGTACTCATTACCCAATTGGCAACCATTTTAGGTTGCTTGAGATGAGATAAACACGATTCAAAATAATCTGCCAGATCACGATCTGCAGTTAAGACACTGGCGTCGTATTCAGATAGCTTGAAATCTGTGATAAATCGATTTTTTCTCGCGTCTGGTAACTCAGGTAGGGCATTTTGTATTCGTTCAACCCATTGTTTATCAATAACCAGCGGAATTAAATCTGGATCAGGAAAATAACGATAGTCGTGTGCTTCTTCTTTTCCGCGCATAGAGTAGGTTTTGCCTTTATTGACATCAAATAAACGTGTTTCCTGTACCACTTTTTTGCCTTGTTCAACCAATGCAATCTGCCTGTCAATCTCATATTGAATCGCTTTTTCGACATTCCGAAAGGAGTTCATATTTTTAAGTTCAGTGCGCGTTCCGAGCTCTTTCTCACCTTTGGGGCGGATCGATACATTGGCATCACACCGGAAACTCCCTTCTTCCATATTCCCATCACAGGTATCTGTATAGCGAACCAAAGCATGTAGTTTCTTTAAATATGCACTCGCTTCTTGGGGGGTTCTCATATCCGGCTCGCTGACAATTTCTATTAGAGGCACACCTGTTCGATTGTAATCCACCTGGCTGATTGGTCGTAAAGGATCATGAACAAGCTTACCGGCATCTTCTTCCATATGAATCCGGGTCAACCCAATTTTTTTAGTTTGACCATCTGAAAGTTCAATTTGAATTTGGCCATGCTCAGCAATAGGCAATTCATATTGGGATATTTGATAGCCTTTTGGCAGGTCCGGATAAAAATAATTTTTTCTGGCAAATCTGCTTTCTTGCGCAATCTTACATTGCGTTGCCAGAGCCATCCGCATCGCAAATTCAACAACCTTTTTGTTCAATACTGGCAGTGTGCCCGGCATACCTAAACAAACAGGACAGGTGTGTTTATTGGGGGATGCCCCAAATTCGGTTGTACAATTACAAAAAATCTTACTTTTGGTTTTCAACTGGGCATGAACTTCAAGCCCAATTACTGCTTCATAAGACATGATATTCATCCTTTAAATAAAAATTGATTTCCATTTTTAACGATAATAAAAAACATCATTTTAAATACCATATTTTCAAAAATAAAGTAACCATAAAGTGTAACAGTCCATACCTGTTGCTTTGTCAGTAAGGTCAGGTTAAAAAAGACGTTGCTCTTGGTCAGATAAATAATTTCATTTTATTATTACTGTGCTCTAGATATATTGGTATAATATTTGTATATATTAACATATAATCCGATTGCTATTTTGCAAGAGCACATGCTCAAATATGAAATGTACCAAAAATTATTTTTGAAAAATAAATCTTAATCAATAGAGGAACTTACCATATGTCTGACAACTCAAAACAACTTGTCCTCCTTGTTGATGATGTTCCCAAAAATTTACAAATACTGGGAACCACTCTAAAATCTGAGGACTTAACAGTCGCTTTTGCCACAAATGGAAAGAAAGCGATTGAATATATACAAAA
>Ga0272440_1002147_pt1 | contig 15588 bp, 10 predicted proteins | sample SSMMMBAug17_FD_192440 | JGI IMG/M metagenome (GOLD analysis project Ga0272440, IMG submission 192440) | Marine sediment archaeal communities from Little Sippewissett salt marsh, Falmouth, MA, United States - SSM-MMB-Aug17 | ecosystem: Environmental > Aquatic > Marine > Wetlands > Sediment ... | reverse complement strand
CCGGATACGAGAATGTAGATCGATAGTCACGAAACGAACAATTGTAAATGGGGAACTTATTTTTCAATTGTTCCTTAATGAAATGGCCTTTCTTCTTTGTTACACGTTGTTATTTAACACTGTACCCAATTTTATAGCCACCTTGTTGATAACCATAAACACCAATATATATATTATTGTTTATACCTTGATGAATTTGAATACTCTCAGATTGCTGGCCATTTAAATTTGATCGTTTTTGAAACAGGTTTAGTGTTGGGATATTGTCTTGCTGACAGTATAAATCCATATCGCCTCTGATATCATCCAAATAAATGCTAACGTCCTGATATGACAAAACGGGGATGAGCTTATAATAATGCCATTCTCCTTGCCGCAAAGTATCTTGATAAGTATCTTTCTCACCCAATTGACGAATTCGTTGCAAATCAAGCGATAGCTCAAACGTTGAAGCGCGATATCCATAAACGCCCACATACCATATACTGGCTTGAGTTGAATCAAAATTGACGGTTTCAGGTTGTTGGTATCCTTTATAAGGTCTGAAATCCCATTCTGTCAGTGTCGGTTTATTCAATTGCCGTAGATAAAGATCTGCATCATTGGATAAATCATGAAGTTCAAGCCTGTACTGACATTCATCTGTATCTGTTACGATTCGATAATATCGCCATTGATGGTGTTCTACCTGGCTGTTAATATTTTTTTCAGGTAGCAGAATCGGTGTTTCTGATAATGCATTGTTGATCTGAATTCTTGGTATTTGATAATTGTTACGTACATCTTTTATCATAGTTCCTGAAATCTTTAATGTTTTTACGATTTGATCCATATCATCATTTGGATATTTTGTTCGCATAATCGCCAAAGCCCCGGCAACAATTGGTGAAGCCATAGATGTGCCACTCATACGTAAAAATCGTCCACTCGGGACTGAGGATAAGATTGCATATCCAGGTGCAAAAAAATCAAGAAAACCACAGCTATTTGTAAAGGATTGAATACTATCAACATTATTGGTTGCACCCACACTGATCACCGTTGAAATACAGGCCGGTGCAGTGAGAGCTTTTATATATCCATTGTTTCCAGCCGCTGCAACAACAGCGATGCCTTCAGCATATAGTTTATCAATAATTTTTGCTCGAGGATCACTATCACAGGGTTTTGCATAGGGAGCTCCTCCAGATAAGCTCATGTTTACAGCAGCAATTTTAAACTGATCTTTTTGATCATACACATACTCAAGAGCTTGTATCTGGTCACTGGAAAAGCTCATGATACATGGAGAGGTATTACCCATCCGATTGCAAATATCATTATTATCTGGTGAATCATAAAAACGTGAAAAAACCTGAATTGCCATTAATTGAGCATCTCGTGCAACGCCTGAGAATTGATCATTATGACCGGCAACAATACCAGCAACATGGGTTCCATGATCATAGCCTTTTATCTTTGAACTACAAGGCGTTGCACTATTAGCTCCGAACGTTGTTCCCTGACCGCCAGGGCATACTGATTGTGAGTTGTATCCATCTGACTGGCTTGAAAAACAGGCTTCAGATATCACTTTTCCTTTTAAAAATGGATGAGTATTATCCACACCGGTGTCGATAATAGCAATTATCTGCCCTTGACCGGAATAGCCCATTTCCCATGATTGCTTTGCACCAATTAATGTCACACTTTGACTCAGCGATGGTAGCGATAAATTATCTGGATAAATACGTGCCACTGTTCGAATATCTGTCAATTCGTTCAATTGGGATCGATTGATTTCTATTGTCATACAGGGGGTATATTTAAAACGGTTCAAAATTTTCATTTGAATGTTTTGAGTATCTCGAATGAACATATTTTGGGCTGAAGTAATTTTCATAATAAATGAAGTTGTTTTGTTTTTTATTTTCGTCTGTTCCAATAATAATTCTACAATTAATCTCAAACTTTTTTGTGATGTATTTGCAGATAGAACATTATGAATATCCATTTGAACTTGACTTTGCATGGCATAGGAAATGGGGGATAATATATGAAACAAAACAATGATAATAGGGGCTATTATCTGTATGTAATATTTAGATATTGTTTTTAAGAAATACATTGAATATAATCTCCAATCAATTAATTTACCAACCTTCGGGTATATTGAATTGACTAAAAAATCAAGAGAAGAAAAAAAGGAGCTACCGATGAAAGTTATCAAACATCCTGCTGATATGCAGATTCTTTCCAATAATATTCGAAAAACAAATCAAACCATTGGGTTTGTCCCAACAATGGGTTATCTTCACAAAGGCCATATTTCATTGCTTGATACCGCACGAGGACAAAGTGATCAGGTTATATTAAGTATATTTGTCAACCCGACACAATTCGGACCAGAAGAAGATTTATCAGTGTATCCAAGAGATTTACCCAAAGATCTGGATATTGCAGAAAAAGCAGGTGTTGATATTGTATTCACTCCAAATGTAGATCATCTGTATGGAAAAAACTATCAAACCTATGTGAATTTAAAACAATTACCAAACCATTTATGTGGACTTCACCGCCCAAATCATTTTCAGGGGGTTTCAACAGTTGTCACCAAATTGTTCAATATTGTAAAGCCTCATCTGGCCTATTTTGGAGAAAAAGATTATCAACAATTGGCTGTTATTCGTCAAATGGTACTGGATCTTAATTTTGATATTCAAATCATTGGTTGTCCAATTGTTCGTGAAAATGATGGATTGGCAATGAGTTCTCGGAATGTCTATCTGAGCAAAGATCACCGAAAAACTGCGCTGGTTTTGAGTCAATCTCTCAATTTAACACAGGAAAAAGTATTTAAAGGCATTATCTTAGTTGAAACATTAATCAATGAAGCACAAGAAATGATACTTGCTCAATCTGAAACCCAAATAGACTATATCCGCATATGTAATAAAGACACTCTTGAAGATATTCAAACGATTACTGAAGATTGTCTGATGGCATTGGCCGTTAAGGTTGACAAAACGCGTTTGATTGATAATAAAATATTAAAAATTGCTTGAAAGTAAGATCGTTGTCGAATGAAGGGGCGAACCTTATGTTCGCCCTCAAACAAAAAACGCAATCAAACACACTCGTTTCAATGAATATTTTCTATTGTGTTATATTTCAATAATAATGGCCTCAGCAATTTTTTCAGCAGATTTTCCAAACAAATCTTCTAATGGCAACGTATTAATAAAATCATCTTTCCATGCCACATTGCTTTCCTGAACGATATTTTTAATATGTTCGCATTTATCACCCAATGCAATAATTTTGGTTTCAAGACTCACATCTTGTTTTAAGGAAATATTTAGCAGAAGTATGTTTTCAATCATATTGGGAGTTGTTGGGGATGTAGAAATAATGGGGATAACAATTATTTTCCGGTTGTCAACACGTCCTTTTCCAATATAAACATTACCCTGACGCACGATGATACGTTTAATACCTTTTAGCGTCTTATCATATTCAAATCGGGAATCAATTTCTTGTGAAGATCCTTGTTTTTCCATTACTTCTAAATAGGAATCTTCGGTAGGCTCTCCCAAAACGTTAAGGCCACCAACTTTATACAAAACAGATCCTTCAATACGATCAACAATATTTTGTAAGTTTTTCAGAACAATAACATTTTTAGTGGTCAGTTGTTCAATGGAAAATCGTTTTTGCACAGCCTCAAATAAGAGTCCTTCCATCTTTTCAGAGATTCGGCTGGTCCCCACTGTTACTGTCTTTGCCTGATGCTTGATCGCATCAATGGGTCTTGCCATATTATTAATGGCTTTACCAAGACAGTCATAAAGAACATTTAACATATTCCTGGGAGTGCCTTTGACAGCAAAATCCAATTCAAAATCACGAACTGGAAGACGACCTGTCAAATATTTCATTAAAAGGGTTATGTCTGATGCCACTTCAAGCCCCATAATCAGTGGAATACTATGATCACGTTTTTTTATACGAAATTCATTATAAAAACGAGCAATCATTTCACGAAATGATTTTTCTAACATTATTTCGTAAATATCCACCCCTTTGATTGATGATTTCTCAATGTAAGTGGTTACTTCTTCTTTAAAATCAAACAAAAACCTGGAATTCTCATTAATCTCCAAGGCAGCATAATATCCCCATAAGTGACCAAACAGTGTGTTTAAGATTGGTGAAAAATGCTGCGGAAGTTTTGGAACATTAAATACGGTGTGTGCATATGTTTCAAATCGTTTTTCACCCTGATCGGCAATAACAATTGGAATGGCTTTATGGGCTTTAAAAATGGCAGTATCTTTAATAATATCTGATAAAACAGATTCTTTACATCCTGCCGCACAAATAATAATCAATGGCTCTGATGACAAATCAATGTGCTTTTTATCTTCAACAAAGTCTGATGAAATAATTTTATAACATAACTCACTGAGTTTAATTCGTATTTCATCAGCAGCTGCTTTGTTGGGACCACTTCCCACCACAGCCCAATGATTTCGGATGGTTGCAACCTGACTCGCAGATTCCTTAATGAATTGTTTATTTTGGAGAATATTTCGCATACAATTGCTTATTTGGGTCAGTGTTCGGATTTCATTGGCAATAAATTGTGATGAGCGAATGGCTGTTATATTTATTAATTCCAATCCAATCAAAGCACCGGCGACAATTTGGGAATAAAATGCTTTAGTGGAAGCAACTGACATTTCAATATCACGGCCAGAACTGGTATACATAACACCATCGACTTTGAACGTAATATCTGAGTCTCGTCGATTAACGATAGCAATTGTATATGCGCCTTTGGCTTTAACCATGTCAACGGTTCGATTGGTATCTGCTGTCGTACCAGATTGTGAAATGGCTATGAGCAATGTATTGGACAATTCATTGGCATTTTCAGAATCTTCAAGCATAAATCCGCTGAATTCAGAAGCTTTATAAGCTGATATGTTAATGAGATAGGGCGAAAAGTAATATTGCAATATATTGGCACACGCCTGCGCAGCAACACCGGCTGTTCCTTGACCAATAAAACAAATTTTTTGAATACGATTTTCCAGAAATGCGGTTCGGATTTTTTGTGGAATGGTTCGTTCATCCAAATGGATCACTGGCATTACCTCACCATCAACCTCTTGATATCCCCATCGATGTTCAATTGTTTTTTCAACAGATAAAGGTGATTCTGAAATTTCCTTCATAAAGTAATGAGGAAATGACTGACGGTCTATATCTCTGGATGTTATCTCTGTTGATTGAATGTTTGCATCAGTAATCTCAATGGGGGTGCCATCATAATACCATCCACGAATTCCCTCAAGACAGCCCACCGAATTCTGGTCGAGTTCAAACAACTGTCCTTGTGTCAAACCATCTTTTCCAGGAACTTGTTTTTCACCATCCATTTTAATATACGATGATGTTTCCTCAACAAAACCATAAACTTCAGAGGTAGGAATATAATGTTCAGCGCCCATACCAATGAAAATGGTCTGTCCACTACCTTTTTGGGCGAGATACATTTTACCTGGTGCAATATTGGTATGAATGGAAATAGCGTGAGAACCTTCAAAATCATTAACCGCTCTAAGAATGGCTTCTTCAATGGGAAAATTATCGCACAAATATTTTTCAATTTGGAGCGGAATTACCTGTGTGTCAGTGGTGACCATTTCAGGTATGGGATAAGATGCTGATTCGAGTTCTTTTTTTAATGTCAGATAATTATCAATATCTCCATTCAGACAAACATGAATAATCCCTTTTTTCGAATGGTAATCATTTCCAGCTGGATGGCAATTACAAATGTTTATTTCTCCAACTGATGCCCAGCGTGTATGAGCAGAAACTGTAAAATAATCATTAGGAAAACAAACCATTAATTGCAGCAAACGATCCGTGGAAATCTGTTCCCTGATAAATCGAATATTATCGCCTAAGCTACCGATTTCAGCAGCCACTTTATAGGTAAATGCGATAGATACCTGTTGATGAATAGGGTTGAAAACACGGATGTTTTTATTCTCAAATATGGCCTGATTTTTTCGAGTATTAAACTCCTCAATCAGTTCTTGGGCTTGAACTGCTGATTCAAAACCTTGATAATCAGTTTCTGGTATAATAAAAAGCAAAGAGATACCCGCTGAATCTCTTCCCCTGACTTCCAGACGATCAATACTGTTTAAAACGGTATTGATTTGTTTGAATATATCAATACGAGTATCAATAGATTTTGTGCTGGACGTGTTCATCAAGGCATAAACCTGATCAATATTAATTAGAATTTCCTTTTGAATACACCATGCAACATCTTGAATGTCCTCAATGGATTGTGAAATAATTTGTGAAATGTCCTGAGAAAGATATCCCTTTTGTTCTTCATAAGATCGAACTTCATTTTCAATTAAAGTATCCAGTTTATCACCCATTTTTTTAAGAGATTGATAGAATTCTGGATGCTGAAAAATAGTAGAAAAGGCTGTTTTTCGTTTAAACTGCCTGGCTGCATTCCACAAGGCATGTATGCGTTTTTTACCGCCCAGATAATTATCAGCAAAAGTTTCCGAACGTTCTGTGGTGTTGTCAATCGTCTTTTGAAGAATATGCTGACACATGGTTTCCATTTCCTGTATCAAAGCTTCAACAGCAAACGTTCGTAACTGTATTTTTTTGTAAGCAAGCAATCCTGTAAGGCCACAGGATAATAAACTGTCATTATAGGGAAATAGAATAACAGCCCCTTCTGGCACCGATGTCAGGCTTTTTCCCCAATAAAAACGATTTTTCAAGAAATCCAGAGTTTTATGAAATAATTTCACAATGACAATCCTTCAATTGCTGGTTGTAAAATGAAAATGGCTATGTTACATTTTCAAATATAAATTCCGAATACGATCTCTTGTCATTTCTTTTTTCCAGTCAGTTCCCAGTGCATTTTCCCATAAAGGTTCCAATACCAATGCAACATCTGTCATTTTTTCCAATTGTTGCTCTGTCAAATTTGAACATAAATTTCTGGGCAGTTGGATATTATTGACTTCAAGCATTTGTTTAAATACTTTTACACCATCAGGGTAAAATTCTTCAAGATAATCAAAGACGACACTGTTTCCAATGCCATGATGAAGCCCTAAAACAAATGAAAGACCGTATGAAAGAGCATGACAAACACCAACCTGAGAGTAAGCAATACTCATTCCTCCGCAATAGGATGCCATCATCAGTTTTTCATCATCTTCAGGTGTAGAGTCTCCTAAGAAAACATCTTCGCACAATTGCAAAGATTTTTCACCATAAGATTGACTGAACATATTTAAAAAAGTACCGGTTAGAGATTCAACACAGTGAATATAGCAATCCATGCCTGTATAAAAGCGCTGATCTGTTGGTGCATTGGCAATTAAATCGGGATCAAGAACAATCTGGTCAAAAACAGTATGGTCTGAGTTAATACCCAGTTTTTTCTCAGGACCTGTGAGAACAGTTGTTCTGGAAACTTCTGCACCCGTTCCTGATAATGTTGGAATTCCTGCATGATACACAGCTGGATTTTTAATGAGATCCCAACCCTGGTAGTCAGATGATGATCCAGGATTGGTCATCATCAAAGAAACCGCTTTTGCGAGATCCATAGTGCTTCCGCCACCAATTCCAATGATACCAGATGTTTGATTTCCGGCAGAATTCTTAATATCTTGTGTAAGGGCATCGACATATTTTGTTTTAGGCTCGTCATCAACATTCACCCATATCAGCATGTCAGAATCATGTTTTGGAATTCGTGTCGACAGGGGGGAATTTTTGAAAACATCATCCACCAAAAACACCATTGCGTCATCGTTTGATTTGCGTTTGAGTGATAAGATATCATCCAATTGATCAAAACACCCTCTGCCATACACAACGTGGGAAACCATTTTAAAATTTCTAAACATATAATATCCTTTCTTAAATAATGTATAATAATATATGGCTGTAATTGCGGTAAAATAATATTTCTAAAGTCTTCTGAAATATTGCTATTTTTTTTATTATTCTACTGAGCTGGATTTTGCTAATCATAATCGGATTGAACTATGTTTTTAAATAATGTCTGAAAAAAAAAGACGTGTCCCCAAATATACTATAAAAAGAAAGAGTGAGGGCGCACAGTTTTTATGAATTGTACGCCCATTTTTTTATGAAATTTGGTCAAATATCTGTTTTAGCTGGTTGGCATGTTTGGTAACGTCGGCTTCTGTATCCGATAACTTGATTTGAAATGATAGGGCCCTGCTCATAATATTATCGGATATCGGTACTAATATATTTTGATAATCATATGAAACATTCATAGCAGAAAGTGTCAATCCTGCTGGCCATTTTAGTGTTTTCAGATGATCCCAGTGACGAACAAAATGCCAGTTATTATCATACCAATAAATGGCACCGGCAACATTGGATTCTTTCATTAATTTAAGGGATTGTCTGACCTTATCTTCATCAGGCAATAAAATAGACAAAAATGTTGATGTATCTCCATCAGGATCTGGGACAGTTCGGAACGAGATAGAAGGGCACTCTGATAGAATATTTTTGTAAATACCTTTTAAATTTCGTTGTGTCTGTAGTATTCGATCAAGCTTTCTAAGTTGTGCCAGGCCGACAGCGGCATTTAACTCGCTAATTCTGAAATTATACCCTAAAATTGGGTGTTTGTCTTGCCCACGGTCAGCGCCAAGATGGTCATGCCCATGATCGGCAAAAGCCTGAGCATCAGTATACAATTTTTCATCGTTGGTAATTACGGCGCCGCCTTCTCCACAGGTAATTGTTTTCACATAATCAAACGAAAAACATCCCATCGAACCAAATGAGCCCAAAGCTTTACCTTTAAAACGACCACCAACGGATTGACAGGCATCTTCTATCAGCATTATTTTATTTTTTTCGCATAATTGTTGAATTTCATCAATTTTAGCCATTGATCCACACATATGAACAAGCAGCACAGCACGGGTTTTATTGGATATTTTTTTTTCAATATCTTTTGGATCAAGGCACAATGTTTCGTCAATTTCAGCAAAAATAGGCGTCGCACCAGCCATGAGAACGGCCTCAATTGTTGCGACAAATGTAAAAGGCGGGACTATCACTTCATCACCGGCTCCAACACCACATGTAGCCAAAGCGATATTCAAAGCTGCCGTTCCACTTGAACATAAATGGCTATAACCAACATCCAGTTTGTTACACAATTCTTTTTCAAAAGATGCTGCTTTCCAATGACCATTGCGGTTGTTCTCAAAATTGTAACGAAACAGAACTCCGGTTTCCAGAACATCCATTACTTCTTTTCGTTCTTCATCTGAAAAAATTTCAAATCCCGGCATATTATAAACTCCCTTTTTTATTAAATTGTTGAGATTTTATGCTATTGTTACAGATCAACTATTGATACTTTTTAACGTTTAGCAAAATCATCTGAATGCGCAAGTTTAAAATATTGTTTTATCGTCGATCTTGCATAGCGACAAGCACGCGTACCAATATACTTATCATGAGCCACTATTGCAGAGATGACCATTTGTTGAGAACCATTTTTCTGTTCTGCAAATCCAACAAACCAGTCAAAACGAACATCATGTTTTTTGTTACTGATTGATCCGGTTTTTCCTCCAATATTCAGCCCGGATAATATACGATCTCTTTGAAATCCACGAAATGATTTACGAGCGGTTCCGGATTTAATGGTTGCATTCATTAACTGTTTCATTTTTTTACAAGTTGTTGTTGAAATGGCTTGATTGATGTCAGCTTTATGACTTTTATAAAAAATATTACCTTCTGAATCCTGAATATGATCAATAATTGTAGGCTCTGGAACTTTGCCATCATTGAGGATAGACGAAACCAACAAAGCACCATGAAGGGGTGTGATCATTGTTTCACGATTAAAGCCACATGCAATTTCTGCCAGATTATATTGTTCTGCTTTAACGTGAATGGTACTTTCATTAACTGGGAGTTCAAAATTTAAGGTTTGATTAAATCCAAAGCCCTCAGCATATTCTTCGATGGCTGCTTTACCTAAATATAAAGAACCTAACTTGCCAAAAACAGGATTTATTGATTGGGCAAATGAGTTCTTAAATGATATTCTGTTGGTATATTTGTTTGTTTTTTCAGAAATCTGTCTTTTATAAAGTGTATATTTTCTGCCATTAAACGATAACTTTGTATTGGGTTCTAATCCGCAAATTTCGATAGCTGCTGCAGCTGTTACTATTTTGAATACACTTGCTGCAGGAAATCGTTTCTCTATACATGGATTATCGGTCTGATTTGTTTTATCAAAACCAACCATGGATATTATTCGACCGGTTTTAGGTTCCATCACAACAATAGCCAGATATTTGGTGTAAGAACGTTTCATAATTTTCAACAGATATTGTTGAAGTTCTGTGTCAATGGACGTTTTTACATAATATTGTTTTTCATTGTGCAAAAAACTAATTTGGTCGTCAGTCTTATTAATAAAAGATTCATCTTGCAATAAATCACGTACATGTTGTTTCGTCCACAATTGAATATCTTTTGATTTCTGATAATTGAATTGAGAATTCACCTGCTCAGGAATTATATTAGAATCAGAGCCTGGAATTTCCAAGAATGGTAGCGACAGTTCTGGATAGTTACTGGCAACCGATCCAAAGCCAACAAGTCCATAAATAATAACAAAAAGAAGCGACGCAAACAGTAGTAAAATTTTTGCGCGACTTTTTTTTCGTGGAAAACGGTATTTATTATTCTTGAGATGTCTTTGATATTGTCTCCAATTAGGTTGTTGTTCCATATATCAAATCCTCTTATTTGGTAAATTATTGCACGGGTGTTCCTGTTGGAACAGGTTGGTCGGGAATCAGGACGCTGCATTTCTTTTTCTTAACAGCAGCAAGGACCATTCCTTCAGATGTGATTCCCATCAGCGTTGCTGGTTTTAAGTTAGCAGCAACAATAACCTGTTTACCAACAATATCATTGGGTTCATAATGCTTTGATATACCCGCAACAATGGTTCTTATTTCCCCAATATCAACCCGAAGTTTTAGCAACTTTTTTGATTCCGCAACTTTTTCTGCCTCTATAACTGTTCCTATACGAAAATCAATTTTTTGAAATGTTTCAAAATCAATCTCTGGTTTAAGATTGGTCAATTTTTTCTCAGGTTTTTTTGACTTTTTACTTTCTTTTTTAGATTTAGTATCAATTCTCGGAAAAAGTGTCTGACTTTTTTCCAATAATATTCCATAGGGTAAATTTCCCCATGTGAACATTTCCGATTCACGCATTTTTTGTTTCAACAGAGCGAGAATTTTTTGGGATGTCTCAGGCATCACTGGATAAATAAGCCCGGCAACCATTCGAAGTCCTTCAAGCAAATTGTATATAACAACACTTAATTCATCAATACTTTCTTCTTTTTTGGCCAGTTCCCAGGGAGCACTTGAGTCAATATAGCGATTCATATGAGAAATCAATTCCCAAATAGCTGCCAGAGCTTTGTTAAATGCAAAATTATTCATGTGTTCATGGTATGCATTCACGACATTCTCTGCAGCAACTTTAATCATATCATCTTTAGTATCAATTTTTGAAATATCAGGCACTAGGCCTTTAAAATATTTATGCGCCATTGTCAAGGTTCGTGAAACTAAATTACCTAAATCATTAGCCAGATCAGCATTAATTCTTTGAATCAATGCTTTTTCGTTAAAATCAGCATCCAGACCAAAGCTCATTTCACGCATTAAAAAATAACGAAAAGATTCAATGCCATAGATATCCTTAAGTTTCAGTGGATCAACCACATTTCCAATGCTTTTTGACATTTTACTGTTATCAACATTCCAATAGCCATGAACATTTAAATGCTGATAAACAGGAATGCCGGCAGCTTTCAACATAATAGGCCAGTATATGCCATGTGGTTTTAATATATCCTTGGCGACAACATGTTGAGCAACAGGCCAAAATGATGAATATTTTGTGTTATCTGGATATCCCAGTGCTGAAATATAGTTAATTAAGGCATCGAACCATACATACGTAACGTAATTATCATCAAAAGGTAATGAAATTCCCCATGTAAGTCGTGTTTTAGGACGGGAAATACATAAATCTTCAAGAGGTTCTTTTAAAAAGGACAGGACTTCGTTGCGGTATCGTTCTGGTCGAATGAATGCAGGATACGTATTAATATGATCAATTAACCAATCCTGATATTTGCTCATTTTAAAGAAGTAATTGGATTCTTTGATTTTTTCTGGTGCTGTTTCGTGATCTGGACAAAGCCCATTCACCAGCTCTTTTTCAGTGTAAAAACGTTCACAGCCAAAACAATAGAGGCCTTCATATTCACTGAAATAAATATCTCCTGAATCATAAATTTTTTGAAGAATACTTTTTACGGTCTGGATATGATCAGAATCTGTTGTTCTTATAAATTGTGAATATTCAACTGACAAATCTGGCCATAAATTTCGGAACAATCCACTGATATAATCGACATATTCTTTTGTGCCCATATTTTCATTTTGGGCCGCCTGAACGACCTTGTCGCCGTGTTCATCTGTTCCTGTCAGGAAAAAAGCCGTTTTATGGCTCATTTTATTAAAGCGGTGGCACACATCAGCAACGACAGTTGTATAGGCATGTCCCAAATGTGGTTTTGCATTAACATAATAGATAGGTGTTGTAATATAAAAAAAATCAGAATTTGTGATCATTAATCCTCTCTTTCAAAATCATATTCATCCTCTGATTCGCAACAGAATTTGGGGTTAAAGCTAATTTGATCTAATGGAATTTCTAACTCTGTTCCTCCATTATATTTAACTGTTACCAAATCTCTGATGATATTGTGACGAATAACTCGCGCCGGTCCATTTTTGGTTTGAACCTCAATATTAATTCTTGGAAAAAATTTACGTAGGGATCGGTAAGTTTCATATTCATAGGTCAGACAGCACATGAGACGTCCACAAAGACCAGAAATTTTGGTAGGGTTTAACGATAAGTTTTGTTCTTTAGCCATACGGATGGAAACGGGATCAAATTTTGAAAGATAGGTTGCACAACATATTTCTCTTCCACAACGTCCAATGCCACCCCACATACGTGCTTGATTTCGAACACCGACCTGACGCATTTCGATTTTCGTTCTATATTCACGAACAAGCATTTTTACAAGCTCTCTGAAATCGACACGTCCATCGGCAGTAAAAAAAAATGTTAGCTTTGAAATTTCAAAGGTGCTTTCCACTTGAAAAAGATTCATTTCAAGGGCTAATTCATCGATACATTGAAGGCAAAACGCCATTGCCTCTTTTTCAATATTGCAGGACCGAATAAATTGCTCTTGATCTTCCTGGTTTGCGCTGCGTAGAACCTTCTTTAGTTCTCTGTCAGCATTCAGCTCATCACGATATTTACCTTCCTTTACGATGGCACCATATCCGAGTCCACGTTCTGTCTCAACAACAACATGCTCTCCATTCGTAAAGACAGTTTCTCCTGGATCAAAATAATACACTTTACTGCTATTTTTGAACTTCACACCGACAGATTGAATCATTGTTAGCTCCAGTCAAAAGCAAATTTAATTGTCTGATACGGAACCACAATTGAATAACTTTTCCATTCTTACATTCCATATTCAGGCTGACTTTGTCCGATGAAATATCGAAGAAAATTCGAAATAGAACAACTATTCCTTCAGGTTTTTCAATTTTCCATCGAACAAATTCAACCTGAATATGAACGCCATAATGGGAAAGTTATTCAATTGTGGTTCCAAAGGCAACTTTTCTGGTTTAGATGATACTCATTGTTAATGCTTCAAAAGCTAACCTTTTGTTAATATTTGAACTCAAATCTTTTTGTATCATCTGAACTTTTTCGATTTGTTCAACAACCGTTGAACAGGAATATTTCTTTGCACATTCGTATATACTCTTTTGATAATCAATGTTGATAATCAGATGCGGACAAAACCTGTAAATCATAATATCTCTAAGCCAGGTGAACATTATCTCAAGAATCAGCGGAATGTCTTCTTGTTTTTTAGCCAATTGTTCAGCAAAAGAAAGTCGCATTCCTGTAGACATACGATCCAATTGCATCAAACAATCAAAAATAAATACTCGTTTGGTTTGCCATTTTCTTTTTTGATAAATATTTGCACGGATATAGCTACCAAAAGAAAGTTTGGCAATCATCCGTGCAAATTCTTTGTTAGTTTCATTTTCTTTCATAATATCATGCGCTATAAAACGCTCAGAAAGTGGACGAAAACGAACCTGCTGGCACCTTGATGAAATGGTATCTAAAACATCTTTTTGATTTTCAACAATCAAAATAAAACGTGTTCTAACCGGAGGTTCTTCAAGGATTTTTAAAAGAGCATTTGCAGATTCTGTTGTCATTAATTGCGCCTGAATGATAATGACAAACCGATTTTTAGCTTCAATAGGTTTATATGTCAACTGTTTCCGCAACATACGAATTTGCAGAATTTTAATCGCACTGCCGTCTGGGGTAATTTTTATCAGATCAGGGTGTTGGCCGGATAAAAATTTTAAGCACGACCGGCAGTGTTTACAAGATGAATGTATCATCAAGTTATCACTTAAATTTTCACAATTACAAAGCATTGAAAACTGCAATGCAGTGCTTAATTTGCCAATGCCTTCAACCCCTGTAAACAGAAGTGCATGGTGTAACTTATCATTTTGAAAAGCTTTTAACAAGTATTGTATTGATTTTACCTGTTTTTGAACAACAAGAGAATTGATCTCATTCATATCGTCGTTGTATTATTCTTCTGAGCTATCCACTCGTTCTTTTAGTTCTTTTCCACATTTAAAAAAAGGCAACTTTTTGGGCTGAATTTCAACAGCATCACCTGTTTTTGGGTTTCTTCCCATGTAGCTTTTGTATTGTTTGACATAAAAACTACACAGTCCTCTTATCTCAACGCGTTCATCCTCTGAAAGAGCTTCTGACATTGAATCAAAAAAAATTTGTACAACTTTTGCCGAATCTGCCTTAGAGATACCGGCCTCATTTTTTAACGCATTGATTAGTTCCAGTTTGTTCATGGAATAACCTCCTCATATTATTCAGTGACTTTTTACTCATGTTGATCACTGTCTAAATTAATTGAAACAACGTATTTTCAAAATCATAAAATATAACATATTATAAATATTTATAAAAAAAATCATCGCTGAAAATACGAAGCGCCATCTTTATATATAAATCAAAAAAAAGTCAAGGACTTATATACTTTTCCAAAATAAAACAATTGATACTTATTTATATAGACAAATTTTTTTGCTAATTCTTACACTTTTTTTTTTAAAAGGGCATTTTTTTTTGAAATATTATTGCCAGCTTGTTATGCCATCCAAATGGATCATCACTGAAAAACCCTGATCATTAGTATCTGCACTATCATAATATGTGCCGTCCAGTTGCCAACAAGGCCCTTCATATAAAAATCCCAAACGATGGTCGATCCGTTGGTCA